>TARA_B110000008_G_scaffold100878_1_pt1 | contig 12285 bp, 9 predicted proteins | sample TARA_B110000008 | Tara Oceans TARA_B110000008 (sample SAMEA4396496) | marine metagenome | biome: Westerlies Biome; feature: [DCM] deep chlorophyll maximum layer (ENVO:01000326); material: water (ENVO:00002006), including particulate matter (ENVO:01000060) such as... | depth 40 m
ATGATGAATTTTTGATGCTCTCTGAAGATCCACTAAATAGTTTAGTGAAAAAACAAGTATATCTTTATCAAACTCCCAATTCAGGTTCTGTTAATCTTAGAGCTAATGGAAGTTTTTGGTACATACCAAGAGGGCCAGAAATAAAAAAAGATACTTTTAGCTATTATTTGGAAAGTTCTTATTCAAAAACTGAAGCAATCAAAGTTTACTTGGAAAGAATTGAGCCGCTAACAACTCCAAAAATTGAATTTATTTTTAGACCGATATACTTTGAATTTGATTCAGCTGATGTATGGGAAAAATATGTAGATAGAATTGATGAGGTAATTGCTGCACTAAATTTATACCCAAATATGGAGGTTAAAATCAAAGCATTTACAGACAGAAGAGGAAACGATCAATATAACATGAAGTTATCTGATAGAAGATCTAAATCAATTGTTGACTATATAAAATCTAAAATTGAAAATCCTAATAGAATTAGTGGTATTGGGTATGGTGAATCACTAGTAAGAATAAAAGACATTAGTATCAAAGTCTCAGCTGAGGAACACCAAAAAGAAAGAAGAGTTGAGTTTGAAGTTAATAACTTTCAATAAAGATTCTAATTTCTTCCTCATTGAATTCAGGATTTGCTCCTGATTCAGATGCTACCATTGCTCCAATTGCACATGACTTTTTTAGAGATTGTTTAGGATCATTTTTTTTAAGTAACTCACTAACTAGCATTGCTAAAAAACTATCTCCTGAACCAACGGTATCAATTACTTTAACAGTAAATCCTTCATGAATAAAAAAATTATTTTTATAATACAGAATTGCTCCTTTATTTCCTTTTGTAACACAAATCGTTTCTGTTTTTGTTGATTTACTTATAAATAAGATGTTTGAAATCAAATCATTTTTAAAATAACCTAGTTGATTTGCAGTCTGGATTATTTCTTCTTGATTACATTTTATAAAATCTGCTTTATCGAGAAGTTTTTTAATGGTCTCAATATCATTGAATGGAGATCTTAAATTCAGATCAAAAACTTTAAAAGGAGCTTTTTCAAGTAATTCAAAAAGTGTTTTTTTTGATTGAATATTTCTTGACGACAAACTACCATAGATAAAGGCATCAGATTCTTTTATCTTCTCAATCATTGTATTACTCAAATCAATAAAATCCCATGATACTAGATCCTTAATTTTGTAGGCTGCATTTCCATTTTTATCAAGATTAATATCGACTGTTCCTGTTTCATATTTATTGGTTTGAATAAATTGGGTTGAAAGTCCTTTATCATTAATAAACGAAGCAACTTTTTTACCTAACGAGTCATTTCCGATTGCACTAATTATATCAACTTTATTTCCAAGTGAATGTAATCGAAGGGAGCAATTTAAAGGAGCTCCACCAATTAGACTTTTATCAGGAAAAACATCCCACAAGACTTCTCCATAGCAGAATATTTTATTCATTATTTTAATTGAAAAACTAAAGAATTATTAGCTAAGAAGTGTCTGAACTTTCATGGCTAATCCCATATCTCCTGAGATTTTTATTTTCCCACTCATTACAGCCATCATTGGATTTATTTTACCATCACGCATTTGTTCTAAAATATCACTTGACACTGAAATAGTGCAATCAGCATCTTTGTCATCTGGAGTTATGGTGTTTTTGTCACCGGTTCCATCTATAAAAATTGCATTATCATCGACAACGAATTTTATAGTTCCATCGATTGAATCTACATTTTCAACCCTTTCCTTGAGTTGTTCGAAAACTAAATTTTTATCCATTCTATTTATTATTTGAGTTTTATTTAAAGTTATATATTAAATCGCAATTAAATTAATTTTTTCAAATGTAAATATTAATTAGCTTAGCACAATTAAATTTTTTCATATATGAATTATCGAATTAAGAAAGTAGTAGTTTTAGGATCTGGCGTAATGGGTTCTGGAATTGCTTGTCACCTTGCCAATGTTGGTATGGAAGTTCTAATGTTAGACATTGTCCCTCCAAACCAATCCGATTCAAAAGATAAAAAAATTCGAAATAGTATAGCCGATATTGCTTTATTAAAGGCTATTAAATCAAAACCTTCTCCAGTTTATGAAAAAAAGAATGCAGACCAAATATCCACTGGTAATTTTACAGATAACTTTAAAGATATTTCTGACGCTGATTGGATAATAGAGGTAGTTGTTGAAAATTTAGAAATAAAAAAACAAATTTTTGAAAAAGTTGAGTTAAATAGAAAACCTGGAAGTTTAGTGACGTCTAATACATCGAGTATTCCCATTAAATTATTGTCAGATGGAAGGTCAGATGAGTTTAAAAAACATTTTTGTGGAACTCACTTTTTCAATCCTCCAAGATATTTAAGGCTTTTGGAAGTAATACCAACTAAAGAAACTGATCCAAGTGTGATAGACTTTTTCATGCACTTTGGAGACGTAACCCTGGGGAAACAAACTGTTTTATGCAGAGATACTCCAGCTTTCATTGCAAATAGAATTGGTGTAATGTCAGGAACTGCATTAGTTCATTTGACTATAGATTATAAAATGACAATTGAAGAGGTGGACGCAATAACGGGACCACTAATTGGAAGGCCCAATACAGCAACATTTAAACTCCAAGATTTAGTAGGATTAGACACTTCTGAAAAGGTCAGTTCATTTGTTTCAAGTGCAGTAAAAAATGATGATTTTTTTGAAGACCTCAAGACTAAAGAGGTACCTGCTTTTATGGATTATTTATTAGATAATAAATATTACGGTAATAAATCTGGAAAAGGATTCTATCAAAAAACTAAAGAGAGAGATTCTAAAGGTAAGTCCATAATTAATGTTTTAAATCTTGAATCACTAAAATATGAGAAAACTGTAAGACCCAAATTGAAGATTGTTAAGGAAGCAAAATCAATTCAAAATATGGGTAAAAGATTATCTTTTTTAGTTTCAGGTGATGATCGTGAAAATTTATTTCTAAAAGATTATTTTGTTGGACTTTTTAATTATTCTGCTCAAAGAGCCCCTGAAATTGCGTCAGCATACTATCAAATTGATGATGCCATGAGAACCGGATATTTTTGGGATTATGGTCCATTTGAATTATGGGATTTAATGGGTTTCGAAAAAGGGATTGAACTTATTGAAAAATCAGGATACAGTTTGCCGGATTGGATAAAAACTATGAGAGATGAAAAAGCGTTGTCTTTTTATAGGTTTGAATCTGGAAAAAAGAAATATTTTGATCTTGAGTCAAAATCTTATTTGCCTGTTCCAAGTGCGGATAACTATATAATTTTGGATTCTTATCGTGAAAATAAACCACTTGTAAAAAACAGTGAATGTACTGTTCATGATATTGGAGATGGAGTGATGTGTCTAGAGTTTACAAGCAAAAGCAATTCCATAGGTGAAGGAATAGGTCATGGTATTGATCAAGCAATAAGATTGGCGGAAGATGAGGGTTGGAAAGGTATAGTAATTGGAAATAATGCAAAACAATTTTCAGTTGGAGCTAACCTAATGAATGTTGGTATGTTAGCAATGCAAAAACAGTTTGACAGTCTTGATGCTGCTATTGGAGGCTTTCAAGATCTTAATATGCGAATTAGAACATCTAAAGTCCCAGTGGTTGTTGCTACTCAAGGATATGTTTTTGGAGGGGGATGCGAAATAGCGATGCATTGTGATGCTGGTATATACGCAGCTGAATCATATATTGGATTACCTGAAGTTGGCGTTGGTCTCTTACCTGCCGGTGGAGGTGTCAAAGAAATGGCTCTTAGAGCTTCTGATAAGTTTTTTGAAGGAGATGTCAAAATCCCAACTTTAATAAATCATTTTAAAACAATTGCTACAGCAACAATTTCCACATCTGCCTGTGAAGCATATAACCTTGGTTTCCTCAAAGAGGAAAGAGACCTTGTGTGTTGTAATGTTCAAAGAAATATTGGTGAGGCTAAGAAAAAAGTATTACAAATGGCATATAATTATGTTCCTCCTTCTGTAAGAACGGACGTCGAGGTCCTGGGAAGAACTGGCTTAAGTGTTCTTTACTCTGCAATTAATGAATTTTATTTGGGAGGTTATATGTCAGAATATGATGTTGAAATAGCTCGTAAAATTGCATTTATTATATCTGGGGGAGACCTAACAAGGTCCCAGAAAGTAAGTGAAACTTATCTTCTTGATTTAGAAAGAGAAGGAATGCTGTCTTTGCTTGGTAATCAAAAAACTTTAGACAGAATTCAATATTTATTAATGAATAACAAACCTCTAAGAAATTAAAAACACTTAAAAATGGAAGCATATATTGTAAAAGGTTATAGGTCTGCAGTTGGAAAAGCTCATAAAGGTGGATTTAAAAATTATCGTTCTGATGACTTGGCCGTTGATGTAATAAAATATTTATTAACTAATACAAAAAGTCTAGACCCTAAGTTGATTGATGATGTTATTGTTGGTTGTGCAAACCCTGAAGGCGAACAAGGACTTCAAATAGGAAGATTGATTGCAGCTAGAGCTCTTGGGAAAGAAGTTCCAGGTATAACAATAAATAGGTATTGTGCCTCAGGTCTTGAGTCTATATCTATGGCAGTAGGAAAAATAAAAGCTGGATTCGGTCACATATACATAGCCGGTGGCACTGAAAGTATGAGTATGATTCCAATGACGGGTTACAAGCTTGCTCCTAGCTATAAAGCTAATCTTGAAAATCTAAATTATCACGTATCGATGGGAGCAACAGCGGAAGCTGTTGCCGACAAATATGGTATAACTCGAGAAATGTCTGATGAGTTTGCAGTTAATTCTCATGTTAAAGCTGCAGCAGCAATTGATTCTAAAAAGTTTGATAATGAAATTGTTCCAATCACTGTTGAAGAAGTGTTTGTTAAAGAAGGAAAAAAACAAACAAAAACTCATATTGTGAGTCAAGATGAAGGAGTTCGACGTGATACTTCTTTAGAAGGTCTTGCAAGACTAAGGCCAGCATTTCGTCTAAAGGGCGTTGTGACTGCTGGAAATGCATCTCAAACTTCTGACGGATCTGCTTTTACACTTATTGTTAGCGAGAAAATGGTCAAAGAATTAAATCTTGAGCCTATTGCAAGATTGGTAAGCTGTGCTGTTGGAGGTGTTGATCCCCTTTACATGGGTATTGGTCCTTGCGTAGCTATTCCAAAAGCTTTAAATCAAGCAGGTCTAAATATTAAAGACATTCAGCAAACTGAACTAAATGAAGCTTTTGCAACTCAAGCCCTAGCTGTTATTAAAGAAACAGGTTTAGACCCGGAAAGTGTAAATATTAATGGTGGAGCTATTGCAATGGGTCACCCTTTAGGTTGTACAGGTGCTAAATTAAGTGTTCAATTGTTGAATGAAATGAAAAGAAAGAATCAAAAATACGGGATGGTTACAGCGTGTGTAGGTGGTGGTCAAGGAATAGCTGGTATTTATGAACGATTATAATATTTAAACTTTCTTAACCACATAAGTAACTATTCCCCATATTATAAGCTGGTTATCGCCGGTCACTTTGATGGATTTATACTTTGAATTTTCAGGCATTAAATAGATACAATCATCATCAACTTTTAGTCTTTTCACCGTAAATTCTCCATCAATAAAACAAACTGCTATTTTTCCATTTTCAGGTTCTTTGCTCCTGTCAATTACTATTAGATCTCCATCGTCTAGTCCAGCTCCTTGCATTGACTGTCCATCAACTCTTGCGAAAAATGTAGCAGATTCATTCTTCACAACTTCTTGATCAATACTTATTTTTAGTTCTTTAAAATCTTCTGCAGGTGAAGGAAAACCTGCAGAAACCCCCTCACTTGCCAAAGGAAAATATTTTTGATTATGAGTATCGGGTTTAAAAAAAATTAGTTTTTTATTAATCATTTTACTTTTATAATATCTTCTAAAACCGTAGTAAATTTAGGTGAAAGATTGTTTTGTTTCATTTTCCACACACGATTAAGGTCTTGGTTTGCCAGCTTTATCCTACTAGATCCATACTTATAGCTAATGGTGTCTATAGCCTTCATAAGACTATCATGTTTAACTATATTCGGTTCAAAAATATTTAATTGATGATTTTTTTTTGACTTTAGACCTAAGACTAAAACACCAGCTTTTTTGTATGATACTCCAGGCTTGAAGATTTTTCGTAATCCATAAATAGCTTGCTTACTAATTGTTATACTAGAATTACTTGCATTGCTTAGATGAATTACACAGCTGTTACTGTATTGTTTTTCTTTTTTAAATGGATCACTTCTTACAAAAACCAGTAAACTAGTGCAGCAACTGTTTTGCATACGTAATTTTTCAGCACAACTTGTTGCAAAAGTAGAGATACGCTCTTCTATATCGGATAAATTAGTTAATGTGGATTCAAAACTTCTTGTGGTAGCAATTGATTTTTTTTGAGACCTTATCTCTTCTAACTTGATAAAAGATGATCCTGATAAATCTTTTTTTAGTCTAAGTCCTAGAACATTCATATTTTTTTTGACCCATTGATCGGGAAGATTAATGAATTCCAGAGCGTTTTTGACACCTATAGATCTTAGAAGTTTAGCGTACCTGCGACCAATTCCCCAAACATCTTCAATAGCAGTCCATTTGAGAGCTTTATTTATTTTTTCTTGGCTATCCAGACTATACACTCCTAGAGTTTTATGATCAAATTTTTTAGCAATTTTATTAGCAATTTTGGCTAAAGATTTGCTAGGAGCTAAACCAATTGAAACAGGAATACCAGTCCATTGATAGACTTGTTTTTTTATTCGATAGCTCTCGTTTATGATATCTGAATCGTTGATACTTGTAAGCTTTAAAAAAGCTTCATCAATACTGTATATTTCAATATTTGGACTGTGACTTTCCAAAATACTCATCACTCTTCTGCTCATGTCACCATAAAGAGCATAATTAGATGAGAAAATTTTTATATTATTTTTTTTAAACTGATTTTTATATTTAAAAGCTGCTGCTCCCATAGGAATATCCAGAGCTTTTGCTTCATTACTTCGCGATATAACACAACCATCATTATTTGATAAAACCACAACGGGTTTTTTATCAAACTGTGGTTGAAAAACTCTTTCGCAAGAGACATAAAAATTATTACAATCAATTAATGCAAACATCATACAAAAATTAAAAAATATTTGATCATATAATCTTTTTTGAAGTCCTTTTTAATTTTTTATTATTCACATATTTAAATCATCCAATTTATTATTAAATGAACGTAAGCAGTTGCCTATAAATGTGTAATTTTACATATACAAGGACTTTTAGAATTTAATTAATGGATAATTATTCCTTCCTGAATGCTGCACATACTACTTATTTTGCAGAACAGTATGATAGGTATTTAAAATCTCCAGATACCATGGAGCCCAGTTGGAGGGCTTTTTTTCAGGGTTTTGATTTTGGCTTAGAGAGTAATAAAGATAGTATAGCAGATTACACTGAAGTTCCAGAGTCATTAAAGAAGGAATTCCAGGTGATAAAATTAATTGATGGCTACAGAACTAGAGGTCACCTATTCACTAAAACCAATCCTGTTCGAGATAGAAGAAAGTATTCACCGACACTTGATATAGAAAACTTTGGTTTGTCAGAACCAGACCTGAATACAGTTTTTAATGCTGGATCAGTTATGGGTATTGGTCCAAGCCCACTAAGTATTATAATAAAGCATTTGAAACAGGTCTATTGTGATGCTATTGGAACTGAATACATGTATATACGTGATCCAAAAAAATTAAACTGGATTCAAGAAAGACTAAATATAAATGACAACCATCCTAACTTTTCCTTTGATCAAAAAAAACATATTTTAAAAAAATTAAATCAAGCTGTAAGTTTTGAAAATTTTCTTCACACTAAATATGTTGGTCAAAAAAGATTTTCATTAGAGGGAGGAGAGTCCTTGATTCCAGCTCTTGATGCGGTTGTTGAAGCCGCAGCAGAAAAAGGTGTTGAAGAGTTTGTAATGGGAATGGCCCACCGGGGAAGACTAAACACTTTAACTAATATTTTTGGAAAATCAAGTAAAGATATTTTTAGTGAGTTTGATGGGAAGGATTATGAAGAAGTTATTTTTGATGGTGATGTTAAGTATCATTTAGGTTGGTCATCTAATAGGACTACTGATACGGGAAAAAAAATCAATATGAGTATCGCTCCTAATCCGTCACACCTTGAAACTGTTGGTGCTATTGTGGAAGGTATTACACGTTCAAAACTGGAACATAAATTTAACGGAGATACAAATAAAGTTCTTCCCATAATAGTTCACGGTGATGCAGCAATAGCAGGACAGGGGTTACCTTATGAAATAACTCAAATGGCACTTCTTAAAGGATATGGCACTGGAGGAACTGTTCATATTGTAGTTAATAATCAAATTGGTTTTACCACAAATTATCTTGATGCTAGATCAAGTACATATTGTACAGATGTTGGGAAAGTTACTTTATCTCCTGTTTTACACGTAAATTCTGATGATGCTGAAGCTGTTGTTCATGCAGTTCTTTTCGCGTTAGACTATCGTATGCAATTTGGAAGAGATGTATTTATCGATTTACTTGGATATCGAAGATATGGTCATAATGAGGGTGATGAACCTAGATTTACTCAACCTCAGCTTTATAAAAAAATAGGAAGTCATCCAAATTCTCGAGACATATATGCTGCTGAACTTATCTCACAGGGTATAATTGATGAAAATCATGTTACTATTCTCGAAAAAGAATACAAAGTACACCTAGAACAGAACTTAGAGGATTCAAGAAAATTAAAAAAAACTGTAATAACACAGTTTATGCAAGATGAATGGAAAAATATTGCTCCTTATACCGAAAGAGTAGATGAGATTGGAATGAAAAAAAAGGTTGTAACTAAAGTATCTTCTAAAGACCTTGTAAAGGTTGCCAAATCAATTACAACATTACCAATAAATAAAAAGTTTTTAAGAAAAACGGAAAGGTTAATTGCTGACAGAAAAAAAATGTTTTTTGAGTTGGACTCATTAGATTGGGCAATGGGAGAATTACTTGCATACGGAACATTATTAAGTGAAGGTCATGATATTAGATTATCAGGACAAGATGTTGAGAGAGGAACATTTTCTCACCGCCATGCTATTTTAGTTACCCAAGAATCTGAGGAAGAAATCATACTATTAAATGATATCAAAAAGGAACAAGGAACATTTAAAGTATATAACTCATTACTATCCGAATATGCAGTTCTTGGATTTGATTATGGTTATGCAATGGCTAGTCCTAATGCTTTAACAATATGGGAAGCTCAATTCGGAGACTTTTCAAATGGAGCTCAAATTATAATTGATCAATATATAACCTCTGCTGAAGATAAGTGGAAACTACAAAATGGATTAGTGATGCTCTTGCCTCATGGATATGAAGGCCAAGGAGCAGAGCACTCATCTGCCAGGATCGAAAGGTTTCTTCAAATGTGTGCAAAAGACAACATGTTTGTTGTTAATTGCTCGACTCCTGCAAATATGTTTCATGTTTTAAGACGGCAATTAAAGGCAAAATACAGAAAACCATTAATTGTCTTTACTCCCAAAAGTCTATTAAGACATCCCAAAGCAATTTCAAAAACCATAGAGTTTTCAGATGGACAATTTAATTCGGTTATAGATGATGTGGAAGTAAAAGAATCAAATGTTAAAACTCTAGTATTTTGTTCTGGAAAATTTTATTATGATCTTTATAAGGCCAGGGAAATAAAAAATAGAACTGATGACTTGGCCCTTGTTAGACTAGAACAACTATTTCCTTTGCCAGAAAAAGAAATAAAAGAAGTAATTTCAAAGTATAAAAATGCTAATGATATTGTTTGGGCTCAGGAGGAACCAAGAAATATGGGGGCTTGGAGTTATTTATTATTGAATCTTCCTCAGGCACAAAAAATGAGAGCTGCAAGCCGCAGAATGTACAGTACGCCAGCAGCTGGTAGTGCTACACGTTTTAAAAAACGTCATAATGAGGTTATAGAATATGTTTTTGATTCCTCAAAAAACAATCAGAAACGAAAGAAAAAGTAAACCAAAAGTTTGAATATGATTTTAGAAATGAAAGTTCCGTCTCCTGGAGAATCAATAACAGAAGTTGAAATTGCTCAATGGTTGGTTGAAAATGGAGATTATGTTGAAAAAGATCAGGCTATTGCTGAAGTAGATTCAGATAAAGCTACATTAGAACTTCCTGCAGAAGTTAGTGGAACAATTACCTTGAAAGCAGAAGAAGGTGATGCTGTTGAAGTGGGAGAAATAGTCTGTATGATTGATACGGAAGGAAAGCCATCTACTGAAAATAAAGCTGTTGTTGAGGCTGTAAAAGATGTTAAAAAGCCAAAAGAAATCTTAAATAAAGAAACATATGCATCAGGATCACCCTCTCCTGCTGCAAAAAAAATAATTTCAGAAAAAAACATCGATATTTCTTCGATTAAAGGTACGGGGCGAGATGGGAGAATTACCAAAAATGATGTGATTAAAGGGAAGGTTTCAATGGGAACTATTCCTGAAAATGGTAATAGAGATCAGGCAACCAAAAAAATGTCATTACTGCGAAGAAAAGTTGCAGAAAGATTGGTCTCGGCTAAAAATGAAACTGCCATGCTAACTACTTTTAACGAGGTAGATATGTCGGAGATATTTGAAATAAGAAAAAAGTTTAAAGAGTCGTTTACTTCAAAACATGGAGTAGGTTTAGGGTTTATGAGCTTTTTTACAAAGGCAGTTGTTAGATCATTGAAAATGTATCCTGATGTTAATTCAATGATTGAAGGAGATCAGCAAATTACTTATGATTATTGTGATATTTCAGTTGCAGTCTCGGGGCCAAAGGGCTTAATGGTTCCGGTTGTTAGAAATGCAGAATCTCTTTCATTTAAAAGTATTGAATCTGAGATAAAACGTTTAGCAATTGCAGCAAGAGATGGAAAAATAACTGTTGATGATATGACCGGGGGAACATTTACTATATCTAATGGCGGTGTTTTTGGTTCAATGTTATCAACTCCAATTATCAATCCTCCACAATCTGGAATTTTGGGCATGCATAATATCATTGAAAGACCTGTTGCTGTTGATGGAAAAGTAGTTATTCGCCCGATGATGTATTTGGCTTTATCTTATGATCATAGAATAATTGATGGTAGAGAATCGGTAGGTTTCTTAGTTGCCATCAAAGAAGCATTAGAGGATCCATTAAATATTTTGATGGATGGAGATATTAAAAAAGCATTAGAACTTTAAAAAGATAAAGTCATTTTATTATAGTTTATTAATGCATTTTTTTTAATTAAAAAGTCAGCACCTAATATACCATCCACTTTTATATTGTCACTCTCATTTAGAGCTTTGTTTATTGAGTTCATGTCAATCAAAAGAAAGTTCAATTTTATGATATTCTTTCCTTGAGAACTTATTTGAGCTTTTTTAGATTTTGAAACATTAAATTTTCCTTCTCCAGCTCCTGAGGCACTATACGATTTTTTATATTTTTCGATTTTGAAATCTTCAATACTATCTATATTTATACAAGAATTAGAAGCACCACTATCAATTAAAAAGCTTCCCTCAGCTCCATTAATAATCATTTTACATGTAATATGGTTTGTCTTTAGAACAAAACATTTAATTGAAGTCTTTCGAGTTTCAATAAAGGATGTTGACATTTTGAGTATTTAAGTGCTAAAATACTATTTTTATGGTGTGAAATTAATAGATACCCATACCCATTTGTATATTGAAGATTTTGATCAAGATCGAGAAAAACAAATTGAGCTCTCTATTACAAATGGAGTTCATAAGTTTTTTTTACCTGCAATTGATAAGTCTTACACTGAAAGAATGCTAAGTCTTAAAGCTAAGTATCCAGAAAATATTTTCTTAATGTCAGGTCTTCATCCTACCCATGTTAAAGAAGATTATAAAAATGAACTTGAGCATGTAGAAAAAAACTTAAAAAAGGGAAGTTTTTGCGCAGTTGGTGAAATAGGAATAGATCTGCATTGGGATAAAACTAATTTATCCAAACAACAAGAAGTATTCAATCAACAAATTATATGGGCTAAAGAATATGATTTACCTATAGTTATTCACTGTAGAGAGGCGTTTGATGAGGTGTTTGATGTTTTAGAAAATAATAAAAGTGATAAGCTTAGAGGTATTTTCCATTGTTTTACAGGTGATTTGGATCAAGCTAAAAGAGCAATAGGTTT
>TARA_B110000008_G_scaffold71655_1_pt1 | contig 12283 bp, 5 predicted proteins | sample TARA_B110000008 | Tara Oceans TARA_B110000008 (sample SAMEA4396496) | marine metagenome | biome: Westerlies Biome; feature: [DCM] deep chlorophyll maximum layer (ENVO:01000326); material: water (ENVO:00002006), including particulate matter (ENVO:01000060) such as... | depth 40 m
TGTGGCTTCGTACGTTCAAACTTCTCCTTTGCCATAGCTTGGCCTCCTTTGCTTTCTTAAAGATGGGATTTCCATCGTCCTTCGTCTTATTATATTAAACTCTTACGCATATTTTGCCTGAATCTCTTCTGATATATTTTGAGGAACAGAGTCATAATGTGAAAATTGCATCGTAAAATTCGCTCTACCTGAAGACATTGATCGCAAAGTATTTATGTATCCAAACATATTTGCCAAAGGCACATTTGAATTAATTGCTATTGCATTCCCACGAGGTTCCTGACCCTGAACCTGACCTCTTCTGGAGGTTAAATCACCAATAATTCCACCAGTATATTCTTCAGGAGTCACAACCTCTACCTTCATGATTGGCTCCAACATTTTTGCACCCGCTTTACGCAATCCCTCGCGCATTCCTGCCCGAGCGGCTAACTCGAATGCTAAAACACTAGAATCAACATCATGATATGCGCCATCTATCAACGATACTTTAAAATCAATAACAGGAAATCCTGCTAAAGGCCCTGAATCCATTACAGATTTTATGCCCTTTTCCACACCAGGAATATATTCTTTTGGTATTGAACCACCAACAATTTTACTCTCAAAACTATAACCCTCTCCTGGCTCAGTAGGAGAAATCACCATTTTGACGCGGCCGAATTGCCCGGAACCACCCGATTGCTTTTTATGAGTGTAATCAATTTCAGCTTCATGGCCGATTGTTTCTCGATAAGCCACCTGTGGCGCTCCAATATTTGCCTCAACCTTAAACTCACGTTTCAATCTATCAACAAGTATATCAAGATGAAGCTCTCCCATACCCTTCATGATTGTTTGCCCAGACTCTAAGTCAGTTTCGACTCTAAAAGATGGATCCTCAGCTGCCAAACGTGCCAATCCTTGTGACATTTTTTCCTGATCTGCCTTCGTTTTTGGCTCAACAGCAATCTCTATCACTGGGTCTGGAAAAGTCATTGTCTCAAGAACAACAGACTCTTTTTCATCACATAATGTGTCACCAGTCGTCGTATCTTTAAGACCAGCCAATGCTATTATATCTCCTGCAAATGCTTCGTCGATCTCTTCTCGATTAATCGAATGCATCATCATCATTCGGCCTACACGCTCTTTCTTACCTTTTGTTGAATTCATCATTGACCCACCTTTTGACAAGGTGCCTGAGTAAATCCGTGTGAAAGTAAGCGACCCCACAAAAGGATCATTCATTATTTTAAAAGCCAAACCTGAGAACGCCATATTATCATCAGCTCGTCGAGCAATATCCCTCGTTTCTGTTTCATCACCAGGCTTGAAGCCCATATAATCAACAACATCAAGTGGAGAAGGCAAATAATCAATGACAGCATTTAACAGGGGTTGAACTCCCTTATTTTTAAATGCCGAACCCGCCAAAACTGGAACAAACTCCATAGCTAAAGTCCCTTTTCTGATCAATGATCTTAGCAGTTCGGCACTTGGCTCTTCACCCTCAAGATATGCCTCCATGGCCTCATCATCCATCTCGACAGCCATTTCTATCATCTCATTTCGTAAGTCTTCTGCTTTTTGAGACAACTCTGATCGAATTGGACGTTTTTCCCAAGTTGCGCCTAAGTCTTCTCCAGCGTAAACCCACTCTTCCATGGTGACTAAATCTACTATACCCTCAAGCTCTGTTTCAGACCCGATTGGAATCTGAATAGGCATTGCTTTAGCGCCTGTTCGATCCTTAATCATCTCAACACAATTGAAGAAATCTGCTCCGATCTTGTCCATTTTGTTAACGAACACTATGCGAGGCACATGATATCGGTCAGCCTGACGCCAGACGGTCTCAGTCTGAGGTTCCACCCCAGCGTTAGCATCCAGCACACACACCGCTCCATCAAGTACCGCCAATGAACGCTCTACCTCAATCGTAAAATCCACGTGACCTGGTGTATCAATAATATTTAAACGGTGCTTTTCTGTATCTGCTTTATTACCATCCTCTGTTCGCTCCCAAAATGTAGTCGTCGCAGCCGAAGTAATAGTTATCCCACGCTCTTGCTCTTGTTCCATCCAATCCATGGTGGCAGCGCCATCGTGGACCTCTCCGATATTATGTGATTTCCCTGTGTAATAAAGAATTCTTTCAGAACAAGTAGTTTTTCCTGCATCAATGTGCGCCATAATTCCAAAATTTCGGTAGCGATCAAGTGGATATTCTCGTGCCATTACAATTCTCCGTATTACAACTTTACCAGCGATAGTGACTAAATGCTTTATTCGCATCAGCCATTTTGTGAGTGTCTTCACGTTTTTTCACTGCGGTTCCACGACTATTAATCGCATCCATTAATTCGCCAGCTAAACGCTCTACCATCGTATTTTCGTTTCTTTTTCTAGCTGCACCAATCATCCATCTGATTGCTAATGCCTCTCTGCGCTCTGGCCTTACTTCAACCGGAACTTGATATGTTGCTCCACCCACTCGCCGAGACCTTACCTCAACACTTGGTTTTATGTTTTCAAGAGCTTCATGAAAAACCTCAACTGGGGCTCTTTTTAATTTTCCCTCAACTCGCTCAAATGCTCCGTATACTATGCTTTCAGCCACGGACTTCTTCCCGTCTACCATAAGATTATTCATAAATTTGGATAATACCCGGTCACCAAACTTCGGATCTGGTAAAATCTCGCGTTTCTCTGCTGCATGACGTCGTGACATTAAAACTCTCCCTACTTAGGACGCTTGGCGCCATACTTTGAGCGCCTTTGTTTTCGATCTTTTACGCCTTGAGTATCTAATACTCCTCGTAAGATATGGTACCTAACCCCAGGAAGGTCCTTTACCCTACCACCTCGAATTAAAACTACTGAGTGCTCCTGCAAATTATGACTTTCGCCTGGAATGTAGGAAATAACCTCAAACCCATTTGTTAAACGTACCTTAGCAACTTTTCTCATAGCTGAGTTCGGTTTTTTTGGTGTTGTGGTATAAACTCTAGTGCACACTCCACGCTTTTGAGGGCACGACTGCAGATGCATCGACTTTGATCTTTTAATTTTTGGCTGCCGCGGCTTACGGATCAGCTGTTGAATTGTTGGCATTCCGGTTCCCCGTTTTTAACCTTTAACATTTTATGTGCCCAAGATTTAATCGACACACATTAAAAATACGGCGAACAAAAGCATTGAAACACCGCACTATTTCCAGAGGATCAAAGCTTCTGCTTGGATCATGACCGCCCAAATTATGGCTGCCCGAAAAGGTATATTTCTCTTCGTGTGAGCGCGCGTATATGTTTGTTATGATATGTTGTCAACACTATGTTCCATAAACATACTGTTTTATTTGAGATTATTGCATTATTATTGAGATATTATTCCAAGTTGTTAAGACCGCACACTATTCCTATCTAATAATGCATTAAACCCTGGTTTTTACAAAACCAGGGTTTAATGATGATTCACTCATTGCCGATCTAAATTCTAAGTTTCTTCAGCGCCTTGTTCTACATTGGAGAACACATCCTCCGCAGCTTCAAAAGCGTCTGGTGATTCTATCGCGATATTTTCCATCGCTTCCGCCTGACGTTCATCAATAATTACACGATCTCGACTTTGCGCCACTCTCTTAATATTTGAAATAGCACCACCAGTTCCCGCTGGAATCAGCCTCCCAACAATAACATTTTCCTTCAAGCCAATTAATTTATCTTTCTTACCTTGAACTGAACTCTCCGTTAGTACTCTTGTCGTCTCTTGAAACGACGCAGCAGATATAAACGACCTGGTAGACAGAGACGCCTTTGTTATTCCCAATAATATTGGAGCACCGGCAGCTGCCTCACGCCCGTCTGCCACTGCTTTAGCATTAGCTTCATCAAACTCTATCTTATCAACATGCTCACCCTTCAATAGAGTTGTGCCACCAGAAGAGTGAATCTCCCATTTCTGAAGCATTTGCTTAACAATAACCTCTATGTGCTTGTCATTAATTTTAACACCCTGCAAACGGTAGACATCTTGTACTTCATCAATCAAATAATCAGCTAAAGCCTCAATCCCCATTACTTGTAGAATATCGTGAGGAGCTGGATTTCCATCCATTATGTATTCCCCTCGCTTAACAAAATCGCCCTCAGCAACAGGAATGTGTTTTCCTTTTGGAACCATATATTCTATCGGTTCTAGACCTTCATCAGTAGGCTCGATGCTAATTCTTCTTTTGTTTTTATAATCACGACCAAATCTTACATACCCGTCAATTTCAGCAATGATCGCATGATCTTTAGGTCTACGTGCTTCAAATAGCTCTGCTACACGTGGTAAGCCGCCTGTGATATCTTTGGTTTTAGCACCTTCACGCGGAATACGTGCGACTACATCACCAGCTTTTATCTCTTGACCATCTTCAACCGAAAGTATTGCGTCAACTGACATGGTATATGTTGCAGGATTACCATTATCCAACCTGGTAGGCTCTCCCTTTTTATCAACAATTATTATCTCGGGTTTTAGATCACTGCTTCGGGATGCAGACCTCCAGTCAGAAACAATTTTTTGGGAGATCCCAGTAGCATCATCCATGTCATCACGAACAGATATTCCACTGATTAGATCAACAAATTTTGCTGTTCCACCTTTTTCAGCAATTATTGGCAGTGTATAAGGGTCCCATTCGAATAATCTATCGCCACGTTTCACTTTCTGCTTGTCTTTCACATGAACCTGTGAACCGTATCCAAGTTTAAATGATACACTCTCGACACCATGCTCATCCATTATCGCTATTTGCATATTCCTGCCCATTACGATATTCGCTCCATCTGCATTTTTTAGTAAGTTCAAACCTCTGAACTCAACTTTTCCTTCATGTGAACTCTCCTGAAAAGACTGCTGCCCACCTTGAGCAACCCCACCAATATGAAAGGTTCGCATAGTTAATTGAGTTCCTGGCTCACCAATTGACTGGGCTGCTATAATTCCAACGGCTTCCCCTAAGTTTACCAATGTGCCTCGTGCTAAATCTCGACCATAACAAAGGGCACAGACACCTTCTTCGGCTTCGCACGTGAGTGCCGAACGGATCCTAACAGACTGCAAGCCTTCTGCTTCTATTGTGTCGGACATTCTTTCATCAATAAGTTCGTTTTTTGACAACAATATTTCATCAGTGCCTGGTTTTACTATATCTTCTGCCGCAACCCTACCTAAAATTCTTTCAGACAATGTTGCTACTACTTCTCCATCGTTCACCGCAGCAGTTGCTGTGATAGAAGATTCAGTTCCACAATCATGCACTCTAACAATGCAATCTTGAGCTACATCAACTAACCTTCGGGTTAAATATCCAGAATTTGCAGTTTTCAACGCTGTATCAGACAAACCTTTTCTCGCACCATGTGTAGAATTGAAGTACTCAAGAACCGTCAAACCCTCTTTAAAGTTCGAAATAATTGGAGTTTCAATAATATCACCATTTGGTTTTGCCATTAAGCCACGCATTCCACCCAGTTGCTTCATCTGAGTAACAGATCCACGTGCACCTGAATGGGCCATCATGTAGACCGAATTTGGTTCCATTTCTGCTCCAACCTTATCTACGTCAGATGTCGAAATTGCCCCCATCATTGCATCAGTCACTTTATCATTACATTTAGACCAAGCATCAATCACTTTATTATATTTTTCACCTTGAGTGATCAAACCGTCCATATATTGCTGCTCAAATCCTTTTACCTGATCTCGCGTGGTGTCCACAGTACCCCATTTAGAATCTGGTATAACCATATCGTCCTTACCAAAAGAGATACCAGCTCGAAAAGCCTCTTTAAAACCAAGTGACATAATTTGATCGCAAAAAATAACGCTCTCTTTTTGTCCACAATATCGATATACTGTGTCAATAACTTCACCCACTTCTTTTTTTCTGATCAATCTATTAACCAGACTGAATGGAGCTTTATTGTTAAGAGGCAAGAGAGCACCCAATCGAGCGCGGCCAGGAGTTGTCTCAAATCTCTCAAAATGTATATTTCCTTCGTCATCAACTTGAGCAAGGCGGGCTTGAATTTTCGCATGCAGATGCACATCACCAGCATCTAAAGCATGTTGAACTTCCTCTATGTCAGCAAAGATTTTACCCTCACCTTTCATGCCATCACGCATCATAGATATATAATAAAGTCCCAAAATCATATCTTGTGAAGGGACTATTATCGGCTTTCCGTTAGCTGGTGACAAAACATTGTTAGTCGACATCATCAGCACTCTTGCTTCTAATTGAGCTTCTAAAGATAATGGAACATGCACTGCCATCTGATCGCCATCAAAATCAGCGTTAAAAGCAGAACATACTAGTGGATGCAATTGAATAGCTTTGCCTTCTATCAAAACTGGCTCAAATGCCTGAATCCCCAGCCTATGGAGGGTTGGAGCTCTATTCAACATAACAGGATGCTCTCTTATCACCTCATCAAGTATATCCCAAACCTCTGGGCGTTCTTTCTCAACAAGCTTTTTTGCTTGCTTAACAGTAGAAGAAAGACCTTTTGCCTCTAAACGAGAATATATAAACGGTTTAAAAAGCTCGAGCGCCATTTTCTTTGGCAACCCACATTGGTGAAGCTTCAATTCTGGACCTGTCACGATTACCGATCGACCCGAGAAATCAACCCGCTTTCCTAAAAGATTTTGTCTAAATCTACCCTGTTTACCCTTGAGCATATCTGATAGAGATTTCAAAGGACGTTTGTTTGCTCCCGTGATTACACGCCCGCGACGACCATTATCAAATAAGGCATCTACAGATTCTTGGAGCATTCTTTTTTCATTACGAACAATGATATCTGGTGCGCGCAACTCAATAAGACGCTTTAATCGATTATTTCTATTAATCACGCGTCTATACAAATCATTTAGATCAGACGTAGCAAATCGACCTCCATCCAAAGGTACCAATGGACGCAACTCTGGTGGTATAACAGGTACAACAGTTAATACCATCCACTCAGGTCTATTGCCTGACTCTAAAAAGTTTTCAACTATTTTCAATCGTTTGATAATTTTTTTAGGTTTTAACTCCCCGGTTGCCTCGGCCAAATCACTACGTAATTGCTCCGCCTCAGCCTCAAGATCTATGTTTTTTAACATCTCTCTGATTGCTTCAGCACCAATACCTGCGGTAAAGGCATCAATACCAAATGTATCTTGAGCATCCATAAATTCTTCTTCTGTTAACAAGTCCCCGTAGGATAAGTCTGTCAAACCAGGCTCTATAACTACATAATTTTCAAAATATAAAATTCTTTCTAAATCACGAAGTGTCATATCCAACATTAGACCAATACGAGAAGGCAAAGATTTTAAAAACCAAATATGGGCGCAAGGAGCAGCAAGCTCAATATGACCCATGCGTTCTCTTCTTACTTTTTGCAGCGTAACTTCAACACCACATTTTTCACAAACCACACCCCTGTATTTCATTCGCTTGTATTTTCCACACAAACATTCATAATCCTTGATGGGTCCAAAAATTCTGGCGCAAAAAAGACCATCACGCTCTGGCTTAAAAGTTCGATAATTTATTGTCTCTGGCTTCTTGATTTCGCCAAATGACCATGACAAAATTCTTTCAGGTGAGGCTAACGAAATTTTAATTTCATCGAATATTTTTTTGTTAATTAGTGGATTAAACGGGTTATTTGTAATTTCCTGGTTCATATTTTTATCCTAACATTATCTGGTTTAGTGAAAGCTATTTGTAAGTTAATCATTCTTCCTCCACAGCATCCAAGAGCTCCATATTCAAACCAAGACCCCTCACTTCCTTCACCAAAACATTAAAGCTTTCTGGTATACCAGCTTCAAAATTATCTTCACCTTTTACTATACTTTCATAAACTTTTGTCCTACCAGCGACGTCGTCCGATTTTATAGTTAACATTTCCTGAAGCGTGTAGGCTGCACCATATGCTTCCAATGCCCAAACTTCCATTTCACCAAATCTTTGACCACCAAACTGAGCTTTCCCACCTAATGGTTGTTGAGTAACCAATGAATAAGGGCCCGTAGATCGAGCATGAATTTTATCATCAACTAAATGGTGAAGTTTCAACAAGTATTTTACCCCAACGGTTACAGGCCTCGCGAATTGCTCGCCTGTCCTCCCATCATAAACTACTGATTGACCAGACGTATCAAATCCCGCTTTTTCTAAAGCGGCATCAACGTCATTTTCTTTAGCGCCGTCAAAGACTGGAGTTGCGATTGGCACACCATCTGTGACATTTGAGGCTGCCTCGATAAGCTGAGCATCTGACATTGGTTTGAAAGCTTCATCAAATAGCTCTTCGCCATAGGCATTTTTAATCGCAGACTCTAACTTTTCTTTCTCCCCAGATCTTCTAAATTCACTTAGAGCTTCAGAAATACTTTGACCAAGGCCTCGAGCAGCCCATCCCATGTGGGTCTCTAATATCTGACCAACATTCATTCGTGAAGGAACACCCAAAGGATTCAAACAAAAATCAACCGGCGTACCATCTGCCAAAAAGGGCATATCTTCCATTGGGACTACCTTAGAAATTACACCTTTATTACCATGACGCCCAGCCATTTTATCTCCTGGTTGCAGCTTTCGTTTTACTGCGACAAAAACTTTAACCATTTTCATGACCCCAGGAGGCAAGTCATCTCCTCTTCGAACCTTCTCAACTTTATCTTGAAACCGGTTTTCCAAAACATTCTTCTGCAAATCGTATTGTGCATTCAAAGCTTCGATTTCTATAGAAGTATTTTCATCATCAATTGCCAACTGCCACCATAAACCTTGGCTTACCGTAGCTAAAAGCTCCTCATCAATAAGAGAGCCCGACTTTATTTCCTTAGGACCTTTTGCAACTTTCTTACCAACTATAAGGTTTTTCAATCGCGCATAGATATTTCTATCAAGGATGCCAATTTCATCATCACGATCCCGTGCAAGTGTTTCAACTTCTTCTCTTTCGATTTGAAGTGCTCGCTCATCTTTCTCAACTCCATGCCTATTAAAAACTCGGACCTCAACAACTGTCCCAAAGTCACCAGGCTTAACTCTCAAAGAAGTATCCCTAACATCCGAAGCTTTTTCTCCGAAAATAGCCCGGAGTAATTTTTCTTCAGGGGTCATAGGGCTCTCGCCTTTGGGCGTAATTTTGCCAACTAAGATATCTCCAGGCTCCACCTCCGCGCCGATATAAACAATTCCAGCCTCATCCAAATTCCGAAGAGCCTCTTCTCCCACGTTTGGGATATCACGGGTTATTTCCTCAGGACCTAGTTTTGTATCTCTGGCTGCTACTTCAAACTCTTCGATATGAATTGAGGTAAAAACATCATCTCGAGCAATTCGCTCAGAAATCAAAATACTATCCTCGTAATTATATCCATTCCAGGGCATAAATGCTACCAATACATTTTTTCCTAATGCTAATTCTCCCATGTCTGTGGAAGGCCCATCTGCAACAACTTCTCCTTTGATCACCTTATCTCCAACCGTAACCAAAGGTCTTTGGTTTATACACGTATTTTGGTTTGATCTTTGAAACTTTCTAAGGCTATAGATATCTACCCCTGGATCTCCAGGCTCAAGATCGTCTGTCACCCTAACCACAACTCTAGTGGCATCCACCTGATCAATTATGCCACCTCTTTTTGCCATAATCGCCGCACCAGAGTCTCGCGCCACCACTGACTCAATTCCTGTTCCAACAAATGGAGCCGTTGCTTGCATTAAAGGCACCGCTTGTCGCTGCATATTTGATCCCATCAACGCCCTATTAGCATCATCATTTTCCAAAAATGGTATTAGGGATGCCGCAACTGACACTAACTGCTTTGGACTGACATCGATATAATCAATATTGGCCGGGGCTTGTAGAGTATACTCCCCTGACTTACGCGTCGAAGCTAAATCGTTTATGAATTTACCTTTTGAATCTAATTGGGCGTTAGCTTGCGCTATTGTGTGCCTCATTTCTTCCGTTGCTGACATGTATACAACTTCATCAGTAACTTTGCTATCAACGACACGTCTGTAAGGAGTTTCAATGAACCCATATTTATTTACTCGAGCAAAGGAAGCCAAAGAGTTAATCAACCCAATATTTGGACCCTCCGGCGTTTCGATTGGACACATCCTTCCATAGTGAGTCGGATGAACATCCCGAACCTCAAAACCAGCCCTTTCCCGTGTTAAACCACCTGGCCCTAAAGCTGATAATCTGCGTTTATGCGTCACTTCAGACAATGGATTGGTTTGATCCATAAACTGGCTTAATTGCGAAGATCCAAAAAACTCGCGGACTGCTGCTGCCGCAGGTTTTGCATTAATTAAATCTTGGGGCATAACTGTATCTATCTCAACAGAAGACATGCGCTCTTTAATTGCCCTTTCCATTCGCAATAGTCCAACCCGATATTGATTTTCCATTAGCTCTCCAACAGAACGAACTCGTCGATTACCAAGGTGATCAATATCATCCACTTCACCTCGACCATCTCTCAAATCAACGATTGCTCTAATGCATTCTACAATATCTTCTCGACGTAAAGTTCTATGAGTATCAGGCGCATCCAGATCCAATCTCATATTCATTTTAACCCTACCAACTGCCGAAAGATCATACCGTTCAGAGTCAAAAAATAACATTTCAAATAATGCCAGAGCCGCATCAACAGTCGGAGGTTCACCAGGTCTCATTACTCTATAAATGTCCATTAAAGCTGTATCACGATTCCAGTTCTTATCAGACACCAAAGTGTTCCGCATGTATGGACCCACATTCACATTATCAATATCCAAAACAGGGATCTCATTTACTCCCTCATCCATCAATCTTTTGAGCAAACCACCCTTAACCGCATCATCCTTATCCAGCTCCCAAGTTAACTCATCACCAGCCTCAGCCCATATTTCACCAGTTTCTTCATTGATTATATCTTTTGCTACAAATTTCCCAACCAACTCATCAAATGGAACCAATACTTCGGTCACTTTACCATCTTCAATTAATTGTTTAACGGCGCGTGGAGTCACTTTTTTTCCAGCTTCAGCGATAACTTTGCCACTCTTCGCATCAACGATGTCAAAGGCGGGCCGCGTGCCGCGAATGCGCTCTGGGAAAAATTTTGTGACCCAGCCTTTATTCTTTTTCACTTTATATTCAACTGTATCATAGTAAGCATCCATGATGCCTTCTCTATCCATACCCAGACTATAAAGCACAGTTGTTACAGGCAATTTTCGCCTTCGATCAATTCTTGCAAAAACTAGATCTTTAGCATCAAACTCAAAATCAAGCCAAGATCCTCTGTATGGTATAACCCGGCACGCAAATAATAACTTTCCTGAAGAGTGGGTTTTGCCACGATCATGATCAAAAAATACTCCAGGAGAACGATGCATCTGAGAGACAACAACTCGTTCTGTTCCATTCACAACAAATGTACCATTTGGGGTCATTAAGGGCATATCACCCATAAATACATCTTGTTCCTTTATGTCCTTCACGGAACGTGCACCAGTATCTTCATCAACATCAAACACTATTAATCTGAGCTTTACCTTTAGAGGAGCTGAGTAAGTCATATCTCTTGTTTGACATTCATCTACATCATATTTTGGATTTTCAAGCTCGTAAGACACGAATTCTAACACGGACGTTTCATTGAAATCCTTAATTGGAAAAACCGATTGAAATACTCCCATGATGCCCTCGCCATCCGTTGGGATCTCTTTTTCTCCAGAATTCAAAAATAAATCATAACTTGATTTTTGAACCTGTATTAGATTGGGCATATCCAGTACTTCGCGAATTTTCCCGAAGTGCTTACGAATTCTTTTTTGTCCTGAATAACTTTGTGCCATGCTCGACTCACTTTTTATTTGCGCACTCTAATAATCCGGCGGGCACGGTATTATCAAAGCTCACTCAGACATAAAACTTCTATTCTTGCTTACCTTCCCAGTGATAAACTCTCGAACTTCTCTGTCTTTCAAAGACATCTGCATGTCAGATGGCCATGAAAAACTGAGAATGTTGGGCTCAAATTTAATTGAGCCCAACATTATTAACTAATTAGTTTATTTGAGCTCTACTTCAGCGCCAGCTGCTTCTAATTTTCCTTTAATTTCTTCAGCTTCTTCTTTACTTGCCCCTTCTTTGATAGCTTTACCACCAGCATCAACGATGTCCTTAGCTTCTTTCAATCCAAGGCCAGTAATGGATCTCACTTCCTTAATTACCGCTAT
>TARA_B110000008_G_scaffold127871_2_pt1 | contig 12264 bp, 10 predicted proteins | sample TARA_B110000008 | Tara Oceans TARA_B110000008 (sample SAMEA4396496) | marine metagenome | biome: Westerlies Biome; feature: [DCM] deep chlorophyll maximum layer (ENVO:01000326); material: water (ENVO:00002006), including particulate matter (ENVO:01000060) such as... | depth 40 m
TATGTGTTTTATGGTTTCGAACATAGGTTACATCAACCTCGGTAGAACGATTTTTATGCGCCACATTAACTGCAGTTGAATTAAGTCGAATATTGATTTTTGAATCAGATTGACCATCTAATAAATTATATTTTATTCTACTTAGAACAACATCCTCCATCGTTGATCCTGGAACAGCCTCAGGTATTAATTTTCTCACTAATAATCTTGCTAAAGAAGCATTGCCATCTGGAAAATGGAATATATAAGGCTCGTCTCCCCTATAACCACTTCTGATTAGAGTGTGATTCAAGCCAGGCATACCTCCATCATAACTCTGAATTGAGGTTGCTGGCACTTCATCAATACCTACACACCAAAAACTCATACCCCAACGTCTAAATATTTCGAGAACTTGTTGATCTACTTTGGCGTAATCTTTCAAAAAATCATAATAACTAACTTTAGAGAGTAACTTATGTTTTTCAGCTTGAGTGAGGTTTGGTAGGTAGTCTCTTTCTTCAGTCCAGATTCTTATTAAGTCTCGCTTTGCTTGATCATTCATCGGAGTTTTATCTGCAAATTCTTGCCAAGTAATTTTATTGTATCCCGCTACTAATTTTTGCTCATGAAATGATTGATCATCAAACATGATCCCTTTACCTAAGCCCATCGAGGAATATAAAGATTGATCAAAAGCTTCATAAAATTTCTCAACATCTACACCTATCTCTTTTATAAGTTCTTTAGCTTCATCGCTATATGATGATGGGGTATCAATGGTCTCAGTACCACCATAACCAATTCTTGTCTCACCATCTATTGCAAATTCATTACGTTTAGCATGACCACCAAAGTCATCGTGATTATCAAGAATCAAAATTTTTGCATTAGGATGTTTTTTGCGATAATGATATGCTGCAGACAAACCACTTATGCCAGCGCCAACCACAACCAGATCGTAACTCTCCTCATATTGATCAGCAGGCCATTTTTTTCCCAAAACACGTGAATGCATTACTTCCCAGGAGCCATCATGACTTCCTCTCAAACCTGAAAGTAATGGTGGATAGTAATCGTTGGGTAATTTGAACTCTGATTGCAGAGAGCCAAAAACATTTTGAAGAGGGAGCATTGACGCCCCGATAGCAATTTGAGTACCACTTAAGAAATCTCTTCTTGATATTTTATTCGTCATAAAAACCCCATTACTCGTTTTAGGTTAAAGAGTAGCTAATATCTATATTTGAAATCAAAAATATTTATCTCAAACGATTGATTGATAACTGTCATTTTTACTGGATAAATATCACGACACTCTAATAATGCTTGATTTTTTTTGGCAGATAGAACTTCACGCTGCACATCTGGATTATCTATAGATGAGAAAGTCTGGGCATGGATAATCTTATCTTTGGCATTAACACACTCAAAAAATAAATTTTCTTGATTGAGATCTGGTTTTTCTATTTTTTTTGGCAATGTAACAAAAATATTAACTTCTGTTTCAAAGAAAATAGTTCCAATTATAATTACTAATGGTAATAGAAAAATTAGTCTTCTCATCTGATTCTTTACCCATGAATGTATTTCCAAGGACTTGCCTCTGAATCTTTTTCGATTTCAACCTCGATAATTGCTGGCCTATTATTATCAATTGCTTTTGCCAATATAGATTTCAATTCCTTCGGTGAATTTAATCGATATCCATCAGCACCGAATGACTCTGCGATCTTTAGGAAATCTGGATTAGTTAAATCAGCACCAATAATATGTGATTCAAATCTATCTTTTTGATCTCGGCGAACATTACCAAATGAACTATTATTAAATATAATAGTAATCAAACCAATATTATGTTGTATTGCGGTAGCTAATTCAGGCATGGCAAACATAAATCCACCATCCCCTATAATCGAAACAACAGGTTTATCTGGTGCAGCAACCTTCACGCCCAAAGCAGTAGGAAACCCATAACCCAATGTTCCTTGGTACCCAGATGATACATAAGTTCTGGGCTCATAGATTGGAAATCCATAGTAAGAGGTAAATCCTGCTTGACATAATTCCTCAACAAAGTAACCATCTCTAGGAAGCACATCTCTTATCACATTTAAATATGACATTTGTGGCTGGATCTTCTCAATTGCAGCGCTCATTTTTATTTTTGCTGCAGTAATTCGGTCAATATTACCCGCCTTAAAACCAACTTTATTTATTTTGTTGATTAGGGCACTGACACCATCAACAGAATCGGCAATAATTCCCACATCTGGTTTTAACCGTGTCATCTCTTCTGGATCTATATCTATTCTAATTAATTTTGGAGCATTAGCGTACACAGAGCCAACCCATCCAGGAGGTGATTTATCATAGTATTTCATCATTGATAACCAGCGCATATATTGCATTTCCAAGCGTGAACCAATACCAATCAGTAGATCTGTATCATTCCATAATTTTCTAGCTGCTGCGGATGACACACCTACATCACTATCCTCACTGACAACTCCTTTACCACTCCTCAGTGCTGTTGAAGCAGCGCCTAATAATGAAGATAATTCTCTTACCTCTACACTCGCATGCTGTGCCCCACTTCCAGACATAATCATAATATTTTTAGATTTTGCTATCAGATCTGCAGCCTCACTTATAGCATCATCATCAATAGAGGGTTTTTCTATCTCGGTGTTTCCTGGGAGACATTCCACATCCCATAACTGAGCCATTGTGTCCCAGCACATTTCAACAGAAACTGGGCCAGGTCTACCACTTTGCATAGTCTTGAAAGCTTGATTTATGAAAGCAGGAGTTTCACTGGGCTTGGATATATGTCCAGCATATTTAATGATTGTCTCTAACGTACCAGTTTGACTTGATAATTCATGCAAATGACCTCTTCCTTTCCCAAGAAACTCGGAAGGAACTTGCCCTGTCATGCATAAAAGAGGAACATTTCCACCCGCTGCTGTGCATAATGCAGCTGTCGTATTTAATACACCAGGACCAGGTACAACTGAAAAAGCTCCAGGCTTCCCTGTCGCTTTGGCGTAACCATAAGCCATATAACCGGCACCTTGCTCATGTCGAGTAATTACGGTTTTAATATCAGTTTGCTTATACAAAGCATCAAATATTGGATACGTTTGAGCTCCAGGTAGGCCAAAAACTGTGTCGATACCATTCGCTTTAGCAGCAGTAACCATAGCTTCACCACCTGACATTTTTTTTATTTCTTTCACATTACTATCCTTGTATAAACGAAGCCTATTGCAAATAGAGTCATTATAAAAATACACGACCAATTCCAGATAATTAATATTTTATTCGGTCTATACTTAGTTGGTATTTTTTCTGATGTTATAGCCAAATAATTATAATATGCAATCGTTGGAGCGGCAATTAATCCTACGCTTGTCGCAAAATACAAGAATGCTTTAAAACTACTTAATAAGAATAATAATATAATAATTATTCCAATAACCTGTATGAATGAGAATAGCTTGTATCGATCTGGTAAATGAGCTGGTCTTTTCATAATAACACCAGCTAAACGATCAGTTAAACGAGGCATTACATCCATCAATGCAATTTGAGTTGACCACATAACTGCGAGGCCAGCACTAGCAATTATAGGATAAGACCATTTCCCTATTGTTTCAGTGAAGACACTAAATAGTTCGGCAGCAAACTCTGGTGGAGTAACTGGAACTTCTCTCCCTGTTTCAAATAAAACTGCTGTACCCATTATGACAAAACAAACTGCTAAGAATAAAGTTAAAAAATAGCCTACCTTAAAATCTCTAATTGCATCCTCACCATTAAAATTATCTTGATCCAATTTTCTTTTTTCAACCACCCATTTAGAAAATAAAATAGCACCATTAGTAGGCATTGGCATCCAGCCAGCAACTGCTATCACGAATAAAGATAGAGGTAAATCAATAGACACATCAGCAAATATAGGTCTATCGTTGCTTCCTAGTATAGGTAGGGCAAACAAAAGAGCAGCCAACGTTAATAGTGAGAATACTATAACCAGGATTTTGACAATTTTTTCTGCTTTTCCATACTGACCGTTCATAAGTATTAGTGCTGAGAATATAGTGATAATGATTGCCACGTGAGGTGCTGGATAAGATAAATCAAAAACACTTATGAATAGACCGGCAGTAACCATTGCAACAGCGCTGGTAGCAATAAAAGTGTCTACGATAAAACCAGCCAAGAGCCAAGCTAAAGCCAATTTACTTATGTCACCGTAGGCTTTTACTAAACTTTCGCCAGTTGCATTGGCGTAATCTACTGCAAAACGGAATGCTGGATACTTGATCAGCGTCACCGCAATAATCAGCCATAATAAAGATAGCCCATAATCAGCGCCTGCTTGCGTTGAATAAACCAGATGGGAAACACCAACCCCAACCGCTGCGAGCATCAGACCCGGTCCAACACGTGATAAAATTTTGTTCATTCAACTAAGCTTTTGCAACATTTACGATCTGTATATTCGTATATTCATGGAGACCCTCTTCAGCAAACTCCACTCCAATACCAGAGCACTTAACCCCACCAAATGGAACATTAGGAGCAATCCCACCATGACCATTCACCCAAGCTGTGCCACATTCCAATTGGCTGGCTACTTTTGCAGCGCGTACGGTATCAGAAGACCATACAGACCCACCCAATCCTGTCTCAAGAGAATTAGCACATTTAATTGCATCATCTAAATCTGAGTATTTAATTATTGGTAATAATGGTCCAAATTGCTCCTCATCGACTATGCGCATCCCATCTTTAACATCCGCAACAAGTGTATATGACATGAAATACCCTGGTTTATCAGGCACATCTCCCCCACAAATAACACGACCACCTTGTTTTTTTGCATCCTTAAACAAATCTACAACTTTCTCATACTGCATTTTATTTTGGATGGGGCCCTGAAGGTTATTCTCATCAAGACCATCACCCATTGGAATACCAGATGCAGCTTTAGCTAACTCTTCACATAATTCATCATAAATTGAATCATGAACATATAATCTTTTAAGGCAAGCACACGTCTGCCCATTATTTAAAAATGCACCTTGAATTATATCTGGTGCAACTGTTGCTGGATCAACATCATCAAGAACGATACCGGCATCATTCCCTCCTAATTCAAGCGTCAATCTTTTTAAACTTGCAGAAGAACTGCTCATAACTTTTTTGCCAGTGGGAATAGACCCCGTAAAAATAATTTTTTGAATATCAGGATGCTCTGTCATCCACTGACCCAACTCATCTTCTCCTGCAACACAGTTAAGTACACCAGCTGGAAGACAAGCACTAATGATCTCTGCCATACGCAGTGAGCTAAGAGGAGTATAAGGGGAAGGTTTCATTACTACTGTATTACCCGCACGAATAGCTGGGACTACATGCCAAACTGCTATCATAAGTGGCCAATTCCATGGGAGTATGGAGCCTACAACACCTATTGGCTTTCTGGTTTGAATGATTTTTGCGTTTTCATCATCTTGGATAATTTTATCAGGGAGTTTTAATGTGCTGGTATAACCTGCCCATCCTGCAGCACCACCAAGTTCAAATCTTGACCCTGCCCCCTCAAGAGGTTTACCTTGCTCTTGAGTTAATAATTTAGCCAACTCTTCAGCATGAGACCCAATTGCTGATGCTATTTTTCCACAAACAGCAGCCCTTTCTTCATCTGGAACTTTTGACCAAGTTTTAAAAGCATCAGCTGCTGCTTTTACGGCGCTATTCAAATGGTCTTTTGTTGCTATTGGGCAATCAGCTACTACCTTTTCATTAGCTGGATTTTTCACAGCAAATGTGCTTTCAGTGACTATTTTTTCACCATTGATAATTAGACCATAATCAGACATTCTAGAACTCCTAATTTTTATATTAATATTTAAACTAACAATCCTTGTAAATTCAATAGAGGATTGTGATGTGCAATAACTATTAACACTATGAGGTTAAAATTGATAGGAAAGTATACTTAACATGTTAAATTACTTCAAATCACTATTTTTTCACTATCTAAAAAATACCATAAAATTGAATAATATTTATACTAGATAAGTTAAAGTATATTAAATAAAAAAGGAATTAATTCAATGCAACTTTTAAAGATCAAAATATTCAAAATAATTTTATTAATATCTTTTTTTAGTTTTGGCTCTTATTTATTTGCAAATGAACCTGAATCACCAAATATAATCTTAATTGTTGCTGATGATTTAGGATATTCAGACTTAGGTGTATATGGCAGTGAAATTATAACGCCCAACTTAGACAATATGGCTAAAAATGGAATTCAATTAACAAATTATCATACTGGTCCAACATGCGGACCAACCCGAGCCATGCTGATGACTGGAGTGGACAATCATCGAGCAGGTCTTGGTACAAATGCAGCAGCACTAAGACGGCTTCCTGAGTTGAGAGGTCTGCCAGGTTATGAGGGTTTTTTAAATGATCGTGTAGTGCCCTTCTCAAAAATCTTAAATGAAGGTGGTTACCACACATTCATGGCGGGTAAATGGGATCTTGGTAAAACAAAAGGGAAGCTTCCTACAGATCAGGGATTTGATCGATATTTTGGAATTGTTGATGGGGGTGGCAGTCATTTTAGTGATGCTAGAGGAACATTTGCTGGCCAACAAATTGCAGCTTACTATGAAGATGGCAAGAAAGTTACAAAACTCGATGAAGAATTCTACTCAACAAAAGATTACACCAACCGAATTCTTAATTATGTAAGAAATAAACCGCAAGATAATAAACCATTCTTTGCCTATCTAGCGTATACCGCCCCGCATTGGCCTCTTCAAGTTCCAGATACTTGGATAGATAAATATAAAGGTATCTATGATAAAGGTTGGGAAAAGATTCGAAACCAGCGTTTTGAAAAACAAAAGAAACTTGGATTACTCAATCCTAATGTTGAGATAACTCCGTTAAATCGTGCGGTCAAGAATTGGGACTCACTACCAACATTTCAAAAACAAACAGAAATTAAACGAGCAGAGCTGCATGCCGCAATGATCGAATTAATGGACTATCATATAGGTCGACTTTTAGAGTTTTTAAATAAAAATATTGATAGAGAAACCATCATAATTTTTGTTTCAGACAATGGAGCTGAAGGAAATGACATTGGTGCAGTTGGAGATAATAAGTACTGGATTCCTGCTACCTTTGACAACAGAATAGAGAATATGGGGAAAAGAGATTCTTATGTTTGGTTAGGAGCTGGATGGGCGCATGCCATGGTCGCACCTTTTCGTAATTACAAATCATATACAACTGAAGGTGGTATAAAGACTCCAGCAATATTTTATAGTACCAAAAACAGATTTAAAAATAGCACTAAGAATTCGGTTATGTCTGTTATGGATATTGCGCCAACCATCCTTGATATAGTTGACCTAGAACACCCACAAACATCTGAGAACAAATTAATCCCCATGACTGGCAAATCAGCACTAAGCTATCTTACTGATCAAACGCAGACTGTTCATGGAGATAATCCTATAGGTTGGGAGCTCTATGGAAATCGTGCCTTAGTAAAAAATCAATATAAAGCAGTTTTAATTTGGCCTCCAGAAGGGAATGGTCAATGGCAGCTCTATGATATATCTGAAGATCCAACTGAGAGTAATGATCTTGCAATAAGTCACTCTAGTCTTCTTGAAGAACTAATCAATGACTGGAATGGCTATGCTGAAATTAATGGTGTAGCTATAGTGGATGAAGATATCGGATATGGTCGATATAAATAAAGTTATCTACTAGGATATTATTGATAAGAGCGACCTAGCTCAACTAATTCAGAATAAAACCCAGCAACGCTTAGAGTAATTTCAATTGGATGCTCTTCAATATTTAACCAGTACCAACCATGATTGCCACCAAATGGAGCGACAATTGACCCTGCACTATTAGTTGTTTCACTCTCCCTATAACGAATAAAATAATCATCTGGATAGAGGTCAACATCTTGCTCAGGGTCAGCATGAAAGTCTGTATAAACTATGCCTTTATTCACTGACCATGAATAAATAAGAACGTCCCCCTGCTGCATAAGGGCTTTGTATTCGAGTTGCTCACCACTATCAAGCTTTATTATGACTTCATCACTAGAAAAAGGATTTAGTTGTGTTTTTGAAAACGGCGCACCTAAAATATCTGGTTCCCAAGAATCAAACTCTTCTGGAATTGCTGGATACTCTCCTTCAATTATTATTCCTTGACTCATCTGATCTGAGAAATCAGATTCGTTATCATCAAGCTTGATTAATCCTAATTTATTTCCAACTCCAGTAGGATCAACACCATATTCAGCGGGTAAAATAAACATCACAACAACAATAATTGCTAAAAATAAAATTCCCATAATCTTATTTAATGAAAGTTTTTTAGTATCTTGACTATCCATAAAATACCCTTCTATCGTAATTTGATAATTCAAAGATTATAATCTAAGTCTACTCTTTAATCTCTATAACTACTGATAAATTTATAGGGACATCACTCACTGAGATATCAAAAATAAGAAATAACCACTTAATTGAAAAATGGCTAACATGAAACCTAAAAACATTAAGCAATAATTAAATATTCTGGCATGTCGATAAAAACCACCTTGCATTCGCCATAAATTAATTGCAAAAAGAGCACCTACTAGTGCTATTAATTGCCCTATCTCAACACCCAAATTGAAAGAGAATATATTAGCAACTAAACCATCATTTGAGAGCGCCATATCTTGAAGTTTAGTAGCTAATCCTAACCCATGGATTAATCCAAAAATTAATACCGCTAATTTCGGATCTGGTGGTTTTCGAATAACCAATCTTAGACCATCAAGATTTTCTAAAGCCTTATAGACCACTGATAATCCAATAATGGCATCAATAATATATGGGTTAATTTTTATTCCAATCAAAACGCCAGATAGAAGGGTAATACTGTGTCCTAATGCAAATAATGAGACAAATAAGGCTACTTCTTTAAGCCTGTGCAAAAAGAAAATGACTCCACATAAATACAACAAATGATCATAACCAGTGATCATGTGTTTGGCACCTAGATAAATAAATATTCCTATTGCTCGGCCAGCATTATGCTGAAGATAATCAGCATCTTTACCAGATATACCATGTGCCTGAACAGAGTTTATGAGTAATAGCAAAAAAAGACTTAAGCAAACAAACATATATAGCTTATATTTATTTTTGGGAATATACAGTTCTTTCATAAGATGACAGCGTCCTAATAATAAGGTCTAATTAAATAAATAAGATACTTAATTAATTTTTAAAATAGCAATATATCCTATCTTTAAGGAATAATAACATGACTTCATCTCTTATTTGTGCGTCTCACAGCCCACTCCTTTATTGCTACGCTAAACAACCCAGAGATTGGAGCGCACTGCAACTTGCTTATGAAAAACGCATAAAAGCAGTAAAAAAATTTGATCCTGATTTAGTTATTGCTTTTGGATCAGATCATTTTAACGGATTTTTTTTAAAACTTATGCCATCTTTTTGTATTGGAATCAACGCGACAGCAACTGATGATATTGGTGGTTTTCCCGGAAAACTGGATGTTCCATCTGAAACTGCAATCAATGTCACTAATTTTCTTCGCAAAAATGATATTGACCCAGCAACTTCAACAGATATGAAAATCGATCATGCGTTCTCACAAACCATCCATACCATGTGTGGTAGCCTAAGCGCAAAGCCTGTAATCCCAATATTTATCAATTGCATTTGCGAACCATTTGTTCCATTTCGGCGTTCCAGATTGATGGGAGAAGCAATCGGTAACTATATAAAATCATCTAAAAAACGCATTTTATTATTAGCTTCTGGTGGAATGTCTCATCATCCAAGACGCTATTACCCAGAAATTGATCATGGGCCTAAAGAAGTAAACGCATGGCAAAAATCAGGTGGTAGTGATAATTCTTCACTGAGTTCTAAACAATGGATAAAGCGTCTAGAAGAAATGCATCATGAAGGCGCCAAAATGATCGCCAAAGGTGAAAGAACAAGTGCTGATATGCGATTAAACGAGGAAGCTGATATGCGTTTTATAAAAGTACTTACGAGCTTTAATCTCGATGATTTTGATGACTGGGATCAATCACAACTGGTCCAAGAAGCAGGTATTGGCTCCATGGAGCTACATACATGGATTGCAGCAACAGCAGCGCATAAAGTAGCTGGTGGAAGTAAGCCAAAATTAGATTTTTATTCAGTTGCTCCTGAAATCGGTATCGCTGCGGGAATTGTACATGGCGATTAATAGGTCTTTCCTTGTTTGTAAGAAAGATACCAGCTAATCATTACCAATAATGTCAGACAAGTTAGTGAAAATATAATTACGGTTGCTCTTGCGCCAAATTTACTGAACATTGATCCCGCCAAAAGACTTCCGAGTGCTGGACTACCAAGAACTATAATTGTCCATAAACTAGAAACTCTTCCTCTAAGTTTATTTGCCACCTCCACTTGCACTAAAGATTGAGAGCCGACAGCAACAAAAGTGATGAAGAAACCGATCATAGCAACTGCGAGAATTCCAAAAAAAATGGTTTCTACAAAAGCGAATAGTAAACATGAGACTATCATCCCATAACTGCCATACAAAACAGCTTTATGTAACTTAAAATCAAGCTTACCGGTCATATATAAAAAACTAGCAACAACTGCACCCAATCCTGAAGCTGCCATTAGCTCGGCTAATACTGCACTACCACCATCAAATGTTGTAACTGTAAATGCTGGCAATAACTCGATCAATCCCCTTCCAAAAAAACTACTAATTCCTGCAATTATAATTACACTTCTTATTACTTTATGTTTGAAAGTATAGTGAAATCCGTCACGTAACTGCTGAAAGTAACCTTCAGATGATTTTACTGACTTATTAATTATGGGAATTTTCAATAGCAATAATGAAATAATCACTGGGATAAATGTTATTGCATTTATTAAGTAAGCGAAACCCAATCCATAGAATGTAACTATAAAACCTGCTATCCCAGGACCTAAAAATCGAGAGAGATTAAATCCTGCTGAAGTAACCGCAACCGCACTTGAAAATTGACTTGAAGGAACCAAAACAGGTATCAGAGATAATCTTATGGGTGAATATGCACTATTTGCAATTCCATAAAACAAAGTTAACACAAATAAATATTTTACATCTATAAGGTTCATAAAAGTTAGGAAACTTAGAATTAATGCTATACACATCAGAATTATATGCATAATAACTGCACTAAACCTAGGCTGGAATTGATCCGCAAATACGCCAAAAAAAGGAGTTAATACCAATAAAGGTAGATATTGTGCCGCAGCTATTAAGCCAACGATGAAAGCTGATTCACTTAGTTGCCATGCATGCCATCCTAATGATAAGCGCTGCACCCATATCCCAACGACAGACAGAATATTTCCATAAAAATATATACGAAAATTTTGGCTAGAAAAAGCCGACTTATTAATCACGTTCATTGCCAATATTATTAACTTTTGTGGCTATTGATTTATCGAGCAATCAACCGGTGCCAACATAAGGGATCAAGCGACCTAACAGCAAAACCCCAAACCACGCTATAAGCGAAACATAAGCAGTAATTTTGGCAGATTTTGATGTATCACCATATGGATCCATAAATTTTAGTTGAGAATTTATTTTTAATGCAAACCAAAGAGCATTAATACCAGCAATTAGAACTAAACACATTTTTAATTGAAAGCCAATATTTACGGTATATCTAGCTGGATCACCGACAAAGAAAAGCAACCCAGTAGCAAGATTGAGAAAAAAACCCAATGCAACAAAAGGAAGTAAGTGATGTATCGCTTGTATATTAAAATTTCTTAAGAAACCTGCTAGTCGTAAATCGATTATTAGCATAGCACCAAGCAATAGGGACAAGCCTATGAAATGCATAATCTCTAGCGCAGGCCAAACCCAAGCTTTAGATAATATCCAATTATTTATGAAGCTTCCTTCTAATGATTGAACTAGTATTTCTATCATTTCTCAGTCCTATTACCAATAATAGGCAATCAATCGCCCACCAAAGATTGCAGTTAGCCATAAGAGTAAAGAGAGAGAAGCTAGCCAAAAGTGTTTTCTTGATAGCTGACTTCTTTTTTGGTCCCAGTCACTGGCATTGGATCGCAGTTCTATTTGGATAAAATAAGCAATAATCGAACCCAGTATTATCGCTGAGATCTTGAT
>TARA_B110000008_G_scaffold278423_1_pt1 | contig 12229 bp, 5 predicted proteins | sample TARA_B110000008 | Tara Oceans TARA_B110000008 (sample SAMEA4396496) | marine metagenome | biome: Westerlies Biome; feature: [DCM] deep chlorophyll maximum layer (ENVO:01000326); material: water (ENVO:00002006), including particulate matter (ENVO:01000060) such as... | depth 40 m
CGTCAGTTGCATGATAGTCTGTCCAATTTTTTCTGCAGCTTCCAGCCCAGCTGGATACCCGGGTTCCATCGTTACATTTGGTATGGCATCTTTGTCCACATGAAACATCAACATGCGACCATTGCATCGTAGAGACATGTCATATTGTATAACACAATCTTCCATGGATTTCCATAATCTACGTGATGCATAACCAGAAGTAGCGGTTTTTAAAGCGGTATCTAGCAAACTCAATCGTGAACTAATTGCATGAAGAAAAAGTTCTTGTGGATTTAGACCTTTTAAAAAAGCGGATTGAATGTAACCATGCGATGTCATCAATTTGACACCAAACCGGTCACTCGATAAAACACGACTCCCTTTTTCAGATGGTCGATAAGTCCCTATCAACCCACCTTTAAAAAATTGTTGACCCAGTGACGACAACATTTGTATGATATTTAATAAGGACCCTTTTGCACACGAACGCTCACTGGTCAAAGTTAAGAAACGGTTGTTTTCATGTAATATTGCTTTTGCTTTATGTGCATTTTGTTCTTTATATTGCATGCCTTTTCGTACCACTTCCCACTCGTCACCCTGAATGGTCATGTCGTACTCTACATTATTGATGGTATCTAGTTTATCTGGCTCCAAACAAGACAAGCCAACACTGAATCCACGCCTCGCAAAATATTCAGCAGCAATGCGTTGAAGTGCATTTAGGAAATCTATCGCTTTCGTGGGTGATTGGTTATAAATAAAATGTAATATTTTTTTCTTTGCTACCTTTTTGTTGATGCCAGCAATAATTTTCTTATTTTCATAGATACCTTTTATGACCAAATCATCCGGTAACAATTGTTTAATAAGGGATCTACCATCGTACACGTGAACATCTTGTAAGTTAAAATGTCGGAGACACATCAAACAATCAAAAAAGAGGGACTTTCCTAAGGTTGGATTTTCATGTGTTAAAATCCATAAACACAATGCAGCATCTTGCACGATTCCAACCCCTCCAATCAAGATATGTTTTTTGGTAGCCATCAGGGTGTGTAGTTCCCCTTTGCTATCAATGTTTTGTGGAACAAACACGCACATCTCATCTCCATCAAAATCAGCATTAAAGGGTGGAGTGACATCTACATTCAACCGAATTGTTCTTCCTTTTGGTATTTGCTTCACTTTCATGGCTTGTATGCTGGAACGCCAAAGGGTCGGTTGTCGATTGGCCAATACATAGTCCCCATCTTGTAACATACGATGAAAAATGTCCCCGATTTGTGGTATAAGGTGTCGTCTATATTTTGGATCGATCATCATGGTTCCTCGTTGTACCATTTTGATTTTTCTATGATGAAGCAAATTAGACAAATGCCCAATATTCCAAGACGTAACATGCTCTGGGACACTTAATTTTTCACACATCTCTTTGGGTAAACCAATCTCATCGACACTGATAAAACTGTCTGAACTAATTACAGAACGGGCAGAATAGTCTACACGTTTTCCCAACAAAGTACTTCTGCATCTACCTTCTTTTCCTTTGAAACGTTGGCTTAAGCAGCTTAGCTCTCTGTTTTTCTGTATACCCGGTGGTGGCCAAAACAATAAAATATATGCTAACTGAAGTCGAGTTAGTATACGCCTGTGTTCTACTACATTTTCATCGTTTAACCGAATCGAGTTTCGTAAATTCTGATCAAGTCGTATTAAACTTGCTAGTCGATGAGTAAGGTCGTTCTGGCTGACACCACATCGAGTACCCGGTGTGATGCATGATGGGCGCACATGTAATGAAGAAATGGGTAAATACTGTCTAAAATAAGGTATGGAATCCCATTCTGAATCATCCAAATCAAAGGCACAAAAAGTTTTCCAATTATTTGTTGTATCTTTTATTTGAACTACATTCTGAAAGACACGTGTCTTTTTCTTTTTCTTTTTTAAATCTACACGTGCTTCTTGTGATAATAAAGGATGAACTAAAGGATAACAAAATTTGTAGTGACCAAAGTGACCAGGACAAGATTTAAAACCCAAACCACAAGTTAAACAATTGTTTTCAATAGTTGCTCCGAGATAATTACTGTTTAAGTCTTCTGAGATAGAAACTTCTAATTTTGAAATAGATAACAATTCTTTGTCACTCAACCACGAGAATTTGACTTTATCAACAAACATTATTAAACAGACTTAAAATGTTTTATGTGGAACTAATATCAAAACGACAAGCAAGTCAATCGTTAATAAATCAGAATATTCAAATCAAACCGACAACACCAGCAAATATGACGATTGGTTTATTTCGCAACTACTTAAATACTATTGCTGTATCTAAACGAGAATGTGATCACGGGAAACGATTGGAAACGTCATCTATAAAAACCTATGCTTCCTGTGTAAATTGTTTTATCCGACGTATTGCAAAAGCAAGACCGTTGAACAAAGTGTTACATGATAAATTCTTAAAACGAGTGGAGAAAACAGATCGTAGTGGTGCATTGAGAAAAAGAGTTTCTATGGATAGAAATGGTTTAAAAATATTTAAAGAATTTTACGAAATGCATTGCAAAGGGAAATACCCTGACGAAGAGCTTTATGTATATGATCCTAATTTGGAAATTATTGAACCAGAAACAATTGTTTTTAAACAAGGAGATACAACGGAAAAAAACCTACATGATAATTACAGAAGACAATTTGTAACATACAATCAAATGGTTATGAAATTACAAGAAAAAATATCTAGAGTGGAAATATCAGCATTGTTGAAAGAGTATGATGACTTTAGACTACATCAAGTACATTATAATTTTCTAGAGAATAATGGAATCGATATGGAACTTGTTTTAGCAAATACTAGTAATTAAGGTATTTATAGACACGTGTCTTTTAAAAATATTCTAAGAATATTCTTAAAATATTCTTTTTATAATACTATTACATACCATATGACTACACACATACATACATAAATTATACATATATATATATTTACAACTAAAATAAAATCAATAGAAGATAAACAAAAAAACATATTAGTGAAAAAATATATAGTTACAAAACAACTATAAACATAATTTATCAATAAAGTTAAATGGCAGCACAAAATCGTATATCGTATGGCTTTGCAAAAGCTGGGAAATCTGAAAATGGTTATGGTCCAAAAAAAAGAATGGTGGTGAACAAATTGGCGACAGCAAATAAACCAATTTCTTTTTCCCAAATTGCTGTAGTAACAGTTCCATCGCAAACATTTGGTACGGAGAACTCTAACTTTTTCGAGCGTCACCATGTTGGCAATATGGCAGTGGATCAAAGTAGCATGGAAAATTTGCGTTTGTGGCAACTGGTGTGGAGAGTGGCTTATGAATCAAAGATTTTGTACAACCATGGTGCTGCTAAAAAAAGCAAAGAGGAACCAAAAATTATCGGTTTTCGGGGACAAAGAGATGAGAATGATTTTTTTGTAGCCGAAGGATCTGCCGTGGAAACACAATTTAATGCACTTCCCACAGCAAGGGTGCCGGGGTGGGCTGCTGAGAATGATTATCGTATTGTAAACGAAGCTAGTTACACAGAGACATGGGAAGCATTTACAAATGAAGAAAGTGATGGGGAAGGTCGTGTTTTTTGTTTTTTAGAATCAATTCCTAGAGACTACAACATCAATGAATTGCAACATGCAGCAGCATATCGAGTATGGATAGTATTTGAGAATGGTTGTGGATTGGATATGAATGGTCAATTTCATGATGTCATCTTTCCACCAGAGAATAGAAAAAAACCACAACCTATCAAACACTTTGATCAATATCGTTTTATTAATAACAACGAGGTATTCCGGCAACATGTATCGAATAATCATTTTAAAAATGATGATATACTAAAGGTTAACATTTCTGCTGATTTGACAGAAGAGGGAAATCAATTGGCACCAACTAATATTTTTAATCCACATTCATCGTTTAATAATGTAATCAATCACGTTGTGAATGGAGCTAGGAAAAATGTTATACCATGGTTGTTTCCAAGTAGTCCTGATGCAAAAGGTTTTATGGTGGAAAACTACATTCAAAATGGGAAATTCATTGTTGCTGCAAGACAACGTGAGCATATGGTAGAGTTGGTAACAGAGGATTTGAAAACGGAGAAATGTATGAAAAAATACAAACCAGATGTCTGGTTACACTATGTATTGACTCGACAACAAGCTTCGATTCTTCATTCGATTGGAAAAGCAAAAGAAGCAGTTCGTGGTGAAAATTTTATTGTTGATGATGTAACAGCTGCATTAGATAATTTTTCTATTGATATTACTAAGGATTTCCATTTGAATGGACATGGTTATACAAACATATGGCCTGATACCACTCATACTTCTACTGGTTGTCATGGAAAAGAATGGGGTGAAGGGAATCATGATATTATGCGTAATCGAACGGTTTATCACCATGAAAAGGTACCTCAATTTAACGATGAGATGAAACAAGCGGATACGCCATTTAAAAAACAACTGGTGTTTCTGAAATATTTCAAAGATTCATTAAAATCTTTTTCTAGAGTATGCGTTCCGGAAGCAATTGTTGATCCAGCTACGTTTTCATTGATTAATTATACGAATATATTAGTTAATGATCACAACTACAGCAGCGTAATAGAACCAGCGTGGCATTTTATGGGGGACAAAATGCAATTTACGGATGTATTATTAAGTAAAATGGCAACCAACTTAGAATACGTTCGTTTTGTTGCTACACAACACTGGAAAATCATACAAATTTTTTGTGGTACTGGTTGTTGTCACTCTTTACTACAAGAAAAAAGTCATTACACTTTACAAGGTAGAAGTCAAGCAGGTAAAAGTAACGCACTGGAGAATGTGAAACAAATGAAAACACCAGGTACAGTTCAAGATTTAACCCATGCTAGTGCATTGGCAACATTAGATCACGATTGTTTTAATACTATTGTAATGGAGCATGAACAAAATCCAAATGCAGTGGGGCAAGGTGGTAAAGGCCGTACTAACGATCAATTGAAAGTTGCGGAAACACGTAAAAACATGAAAACAAAAGGTGAAAACACATCCACTAGATTGGAAAGAAAAGGAAAAGATACTCCTATGCAAACGGTGGTGACCAATACAGTGCATTCAAAATGTTTTGTTGGTTGTACCAATAGAAAATTAAGTGAGCGTGATGAAGCATCTCGTTCTAGAGATTGTGAACTTACCATGCCAATGATTTCTCGTATCGGAAAAGGAATTACAACTTGTAGAAATGCAGAACAAACACAATCGCATGCAACCAGACAAGCAGGAGAAAAATTTCTATTCCAAATGCGAACGTTTGATATATTTGAATATCGTGTCAGAGCCATGCAAGATCAACCACTATTGATACCGCAAATGTCTACTCTTGTTTGGAATGATGTATTGGAACATTTACAAGAGAACCTTGACAAAATTACAGACATCAACAATTTGGTTCGAGGAAAAGGTAGAATGTTAAACACATGCACTACTCTTGTTATATTTGAAGCCTATTGCATTTTGTTTTTATATGAACCATCGGATAAAGTATGTCGATTTTACATTGACGAGGAGCGAGTGACCGATGGTCCTGTTTATGATATTCTTGTGGAAAAACAACCAGATCAAAATGGACTTCATGCGGAACAAGAAGTGGAACTTTTTATTGATGAAGAAAACAATGTGACTACCAAAATGGAAGATGGAAACGGAGAAGATGCTAAAGTGTACATGGTGAACAAAGTCAAAGGAACCATTCACCCTATTGAAGGTAGCATTGTAAAACGAAGTGAATCCATCGCTAACTTCTCTATTAAATGGGAGTATGAGAATGAATATTTTAATCAAAATTCATATGCCATTGGAGACATTGTTCGGTACCGATACAGAAACGTCATTTATACATTGGAATGCGATCGTCAACCAAGTGTAGAACCAATATTAGGTAATTACTGGGAAGAGTGTGAAGTAGATACAGATGATATTGATGAATGGGATGCAGACAAAGAATACGAAGAGGGAGATATTGTAGAAATGGACGATGTATTTTATTTTAAATGCAACAAAAAACATATTGATATTAATCCAGTTCAAAATACCACTTGGAAGGTAGTGAAAAAAGAGATGGAAAGTTTATTAGGTAAATACTACGAACAAAATTTTGATTTTAGTAATCCATTTCAACAATATGATATTGGCAGTTTAATGTACGTTACTGTGCCAAATGCAATTACTACTTGTGGAATGAATCAAGATGAAATATTATCTCAATCCTTGTCTAAATTTATAAAACAATTATGCACGTACGGTAAAATGAAATTGAAAGAGGTAGAAAATTCAGAAGCAAAACGATACAACCATTGCATGCCAAACAACAGAGATGACTCCACTTCTGGCAGAAATCAAGTAGAGGTAGATTACATTGCACTTGGTGAAGATTACATATCTGGAATTACAAAACTACTTGAGAAAAATTTTACTCCCGGGTTTTTGGTGACGGTAGATGATGTTTTTATTGAAGATTGTATTGCACAAATTATTGAGCAGCGTACAAAACATGTTCAAAAAATACCAGATACAGTTCGAGTCAAAGATAAATACTTCAAAGTGGAAAATACCATGACTGGTACAAGAGAAATTGAATGTGATTTATGTACTGCTACTACAAATGGAAAATTAAATACTGGATTTATTCACAGAGAAGAATGGCAACATTGGCAAACAACGCGTGACTTGGACGGAAATTATTCTGGAGGATGGAAAGCAATGGATCTAGATAGCATCCGAGTGGACCATGACAAACCTAAAAAAAGAAAAATACAAATCAAACGAGTTGGTAACATGCGAAAATATTTCATTTATGTTCCATGGATTTATCAAGTTACCAGAACAAGAGAAGAAGACCCTTTTTTAAATGCATTGGGGTCTTATAAATTCAAATCAAACACAGCAGACGAAACAATGGAGATATTATTAGGCACCCCGTATGAAGGAAAAGTCACTACAGGGAGAACCGCCGAAGGTGTTGTAAAAGAAGAAATTACTTGCATTCCATGGGTGTCGAATAAAGTTGTATTGACATCAGATACAGAGCGTAAAATTATTCACAAACATGGTCAAGTCATACCAGAAGCAGCTGATTTAATCAACATGCATTTATCTGAGTGTGCGGAACCAGAAGAAGAAATTATCATCCATATTGATCAGTATGCAAACTTGTATCATCAAAAAAATCAAATGTACAATGCGCAATTACAAGACGTAGTGTTTGATCAGAACTTTGCAAATGCATTTAAACATTGTTGCAAATATTCATTATTGAAAGAAGCTCACGCAAAACAAGATGCAGCGGCAGGATACAAAATGCAAGATTTTCCAAGAGAACTGGCAGACAAAGGATTCAAAGATCAAATTGCTCATCTCAACAAAAAGAAAAGAGGAAGAGAACTACCAACCATAAGAGAGAATGAAGAGACACAACGACCTCGTGTACAAGAATTATCTTTTTAAAACTTTAAGTCTATTAATTAAAACCATATCATCATGCAAGATTCATTAATGTGTAACAAAGACAAATATTCAGACAACTGGGAAACACCGCCTGAATTTTACAAACATCTTTACCCACTGGTAAAAGATTACAAAATATGGGAACCATTTGTTGGTGTCACGCACCGCTCCACAAAAGCTATGACAGAACTTGGATTGGACGTACAAGAAACACCAACGGATTTCTTTAAACAAGTGAATGATTGGCCATGTGATGAGAAAGGAAAACCAAAATTACTATTATCGAATCCACCATTCTCCGAAAAATTTAAAGTATTGCAAACATTGGTAGAGTTACAACGAGACGGTGTAGTCAAACCATTTATGATTTTATTGCCGAGCTGGGTGTACGCCAGTGCAACCTTTCGAAAATTGGTAAAAAAAGAAAAATTTAAACCACAAATTTATGTACCAGCAATCCGATTAAATTTCTATTCAAGCGTGGATTTTAAACAAAAAAAAGCAACTAGCTTTGACAGCACATGCATTTGCTATGGGATGGAGGGAGAAGAGTGGTCAACAAATTTATGTTATTATTAAAATATTAAATTATTAAATTAGTTTTTAATACTCGTACTAGTAGATAAACACATATGCATTTCTAAACTAGCAGCAGTCCATACCAATGGAGTTCTCAATACATCCGACACACCATCGTAAGTACCACTACTGCCAACTGGTCCTGAATCACCAAATAAATTATTTCCCTCGCACCTTTCTCTGGAATCTAAATTACGGCAGTATTGACCACCCACCACCATGCTACCACCCGGAGCACCAGATCCAGTAAGATCGTCACAATCGCCAGTTCCACAAGTTGTGTGGGTTGTGCATGTATCGACCAAATCGACATATAATCCTCCAGTACATATTGAAATAGTTTCATGATTTTCGAACTCGGCTTCGCTTACAACATTATCGACACCACCGTCTAATGCACTACCACATACGTAACGTTCAAACTTTTTGGCACAAGTTCCTTTTGCTAAGACTATAACAACTCCATTACCAGCAGTAGCTTTCGATGGAGATGCATCTTCTACAAAACCTGAACAATCCACGTCTTCACGCTCTTGAAATTTAGGTAATCTGGAACCAGCTACCGTTAAACCGGAAGCAGATGCGTGACCTTGTACATTAACACTAAACTTATCTGATATTGCAACACCACCATCTAGTGTAGATAATCCTTTGGCTGTCATCGATCCATCGACACCCACGGTGTATTTTTCAACGTTAGTAGTGACAGTTTGAATACTGTATAAAGTCCCACCACTGTTTGTTGCTTGAGTTCCATCCATTGCTGCTTGATCATAGACGTCACACCATCCACTGTTGTATATGAAGAATCCAACAATATTTGCTGTTTCTTCCGCAAACGTTTGACAACATGTAATTTCAGATGCTTCAAGTGTTGCTGCATCAGAACCTGTACAATCTTTACTGTCAGTTGCTGTACGACGAAAACCTTGGATTGGATGCGATGCAAACCCTGTGGTAGTAACGTCTTCACTTACGCTAATACCACCATCAAGTTTTGACACCACACCATCAACTGTTAAACCTTGTGTATTGTCAGCTTGCACAATTAAACCTTTTAATGAAGAAGATTTTTGTGCATAGAAACCATCGCTACTATCTACCTTACCAGTATCGGCTGCAACATTGAAATTGTCTGCAACGTTAATTCCTCCGTCCAAACTAGAAATTCCAATAACATCCAACGTTCCATTCATGGCAACATTACCAGTCAGTGTGGATCCTTGTGCAACGGTAAGTGTTCCTTCAGTGTTGACATTTCCGGTGCTGTGATCTACTTCAAAGTTAACATCGGATGCTAAGTCTGTAGCAGCTACACGTAAGCCACTTCCTACCAAATCAGAACCGGCAGCGGTTACTTTTCCATCCACAGTAACAGAACCTTTTGAAGCCATGTTACCAGTTGCATCGATTGTTAATTTATCCGTATCAACAGCAACACCACCGTCTAAGTTAGCAAGACCACTTGCCCGAACAATGTTTATATTTACATCACCGGCGGAAGTAAAGCCAGCAGTAGCAGTAATCCTTCCAGAAGCACTTAATGTTGTAATACCATCAACTGCACCTGTAATAGTTGCGCCTGTATTGAAGGTAGCAGCACCTGTGACTGTTAATCCAGCGCTGGCGGTCACAAGAGCCGAAGCAGTAACATCAGTAGCAGCAAGACTTAAAAAGGTACCAGCAGCAGCACCGGTTCCACCAATTGCTATGTTATTTATCACACCAGATGCTAAGTTTACATTACTATGTGCATGATTTTGATGATCTAACGTACCAGTCAATTGACTAATATCGGCATTGGTTGCAGTGACATACTCACCAATTAATGTACCTCTGGATACATCTACTGTACCTAATACAGTGAACGTGGTGCCTGCAGCCAACTGAACATTTGAATTTAAAAGCACGCCACCATTCAAGGCCGTTTCAGCAGCAACGCTTAATTTGCCGAGAATAGTCGTATCTCCACTGGAATCTGCCACAGTAAACTTATTGTCTACATTGATACCATTACGTAGTTGTGCTGAACCATCGACATATAAATCACCCTTAATAAAGCTATACCCATCAGCGGTCATAGAGCCAGTTTCTGAATCAATGGATACGGTCACAGCACCATTACTATTTTTTAATTTGAAATCACCACTAGTGATGATGTTACCTTTGCTATTGATGTTACCGGATACATCAAGGTTAAATTTATCGGTATCAATGTTTAGACTACTGGCATCAATAGAACCACCAACTACCAATGATCCTTTGGTATCAATATTTCCTGTATTGTCTTCAATGACCACTTTGTCATAATCCATTTTTAAACCACCGTTGATGCTAAATTCACCAGAAACAGTAGTATCACCTTCAATACCATGTAGAGTCATGTATCCTACTGCTACAGCATCTCCTGAGGAAGAGCCACCTAATCCCAACACGGTTGCACCGGACACATCCAACACACCACCAGTTTTGATATCAATTTTACCTCCGTCCATGACCTCAATAGTACCTGCTGATTCTACACGCAAAGTACCAGTTTTTACACCAACCCCTTGCGCGTTGCTACCGACTTGTAATACGGCATTTTGTTGAACGGTCATACCGCCATGTTGTAAATTATCAATTTTTGTATTAAGCGAATCTAATTCCGCATCTAAATCAGCCTGTGCGATTTGTTTCAAGCATCTCGCTGAATTTGTACCACTTTGACAACAGTCGCTGTCTTGGTAAATATAATCAATTTGGCTACATTTAATATTAGATACTAAAGATGCCGAACATGTATGGAAAAATACAAATAGAGCAACTAGTATAAGCTTCATTTTATCTTATAAGTACATACACGGACTTATATATAGTCATTATCTAATATTTGAAAGGTGTTTTTCAAATTATATTTTTCATATTTTAGTATATACTTGTGTATATCTATACTAAGAAAATGGTAGAAGTGCTACCATTCTTATTGTGTAGTGAATTTTTATGTATTCATGAAATCATCAGCTTAAGTCTATGTTCAAAGTGTCTACATGTCGAAGAAGAATCGTTTTATAAGTTTTATTTTACCATTGCAAAGAAAAACGTTAATGAATATTGGTTGGATTTATTTTTGAGCAACGGGCAAATGCACAAATACCACGTTCATGATGTCATGCAAGCTTTTCAAGACAGTGTATTAAATCGAGTCACCAGCAATACATATAGTTACAAAACTCTCAGTTTATTTCACGCATTGAACTTTATATACTACCCACAAGCAGACACTACTGTCAAATTTTGCCAAACAACATGTAAACTATTTGGTTTGTTGAAATCCAAAACAGAAATGCAGTTGGAACTACAAAAAGTGTTGAATTTCTATGGTAGAAAAAAAGGGGATTATTACTCTTGTAAAAATGTATTAAATAGTAAACTAGATACATACGAAACAAAATGTAAATCGTTACAAATTGCAATCAAAGATATCACTAGTCATGTAAAAAATATAAAAAAGGCGTTGCATGGTGCAAAATCAATGGACATATCATGGGAAGATAAGTGTAAGAGAATGAAGAGATCACATACAGAATTATCCAATCGATTTCATGATTTGAAAAAAATGAATGTTGTCGTTAAAAACACCGCAACTCACATTGATAAGAAAAAGGAAAAGGCAAATGAAGTAAATTACCTTGTAGTAGAGATGAAACAATTTATGGCAATGCATCACCATCTTGAAATATTATTCTTGCATACTATATTATAACATTAAAACACATACAATATGTCTTCTTTTTGTAGAGAGTGTATACAAAAATGGAAACAAAATACCATCATGGATTGTGACATATGTAAAGAGCATTTAGCAGCTGGGTGGAACATCGAAAAATTATTACAGGTTTATGGTAAAAAAAGGAAAGAAATGGATCATTTAGGATGGGAAGATATAATGATATACCCACCGTCACCCAACAGACCGTTCTTGAGTCATATAGAATACCCACATTTTAACCTATTAAAAATAGAAAATATTACACATATTTTAAACACAGTGCCATATTTGACAAATGTGCAACGTGAACTAAAACCATTGGCTGATCACTTTACACAATTTCGACAACCGGAGAACAAAGAGCAATACAA
>TARA_B110000008_G_scaffold279719_1_pt1 | contig 12224 bp, 9 predicted proteins | sample TARA_B110000008 | Tara Oceans TARA_B110000008 (sample SAMEA4396496) | marine metagenome | biome: Westerlies Biome; feature: [DCM] deep chlorophyll maximum layer (ENVO:01000326); material: water (ENVO:00002006), including particulate matter (ENVO:01000060) such as... | depth 40 m
GGCATGATAGAGTTAAACTTAAAAATGATTTAAGTTACTTGCAACATGTGAGAGAAGTTCTTCTAATTGATTTAGCTAAGCAACTGAATAAAATTCATAAAGTTAACCACTCAAACCTTTATTGGGATATATTAATTGGTGTGTGGTTAAACACTTTTATTGAGACAGTTTATGATAAATGGTATTCACTCAAAACTGCAATTGAGTCTAATCAAGTTTCGTATTGTATAGTCTTAGGAAGAGATCCAATTAAAATGATTCCATTTGATATGGATGGCTTTTCAAAACTATTAGGGTCTAATGAATGGAATGAAAATCTATATTCTCAATTATTAATAAATAATTTTTACAATGATCTTGATTTGAGAATTATTAAAGTAGATGAAAAAGAATTTAAATCCGATCAGCAAGACTTACCACAAAGAAATAAATATAAGCAAATAAAGAGAGTTCTATCTAAATTATTATTAAAAATAAATTTATTTTCGAAAAAAAATGATAAATATTTTTTTTTGAGTTCATATCTGCCTAGAATTAAATTAATTTATTTGCAGATTTTGTTAGGACAGTTTCCTAAAATCTGGAAACCAATAGGATTTAAAGATATTGGTACACGCATTAATTTAAAAGAAAGGCTCAGTGATGATAAATTGGGCAAACAAAATTTTAAAGATGAATTTTTAAATATTTTGTCAGAAATGATCCCACACAATATTCCAAAAGTTTATGTAGAGGATTATAGTAGGCTTATCTTATCTGTAAAAAAACTTCCCTGGCCTAAAAATCCTAAAGTAATTTTTACAAGTGTTGGTCAATATCATGATGACTTGTTTAAAGCTTGGGTTGGTGAAAAGAAAGAAAATGGCTCTTCTTTTGTGATTGGACAACATGGCGGAGGTTATGGTGTTACTGATTTTAATTCCCTTGAAGATCATGAAGCAGCCATTTCAGATTATTTTCTCTCATGGGGCTGGAGAAAAAAAAATAAAAACATTGTTCCAATTGGAAACTTTAAAGAATTTTTTAAAGAAATTTCTTATGATCCAAAGGGTGATGCACTATTAGTTGAGAATTATCCTTCACAATTTACTTATAGAATAATTGCATTTCCAGTATCAAAACAATGGTTACATTATTTTGATGACCAGTTCAAATTTATCAAATCATTACCTAAAAAAATAAATTCAAGAATTATTGTGAGGTTGGCTCAACAAGATAGGCATTGGGATGCAAAGCAACGATGGGATGACTATGATTTTGAGGTTAAATTTGATACTAGAGCAGAGTCTATTGAGAAAGTAATATCTAATTGTAGACTTTATATTTCTACTACAAATGCTACAACTTACCTTGAGTCATTGACATGGAATGTTCCAACAGTTATTTTTTGGAATCCTGAGCATTGGGAGTTAACGGAAGAAGCTCAATTACATTTTAATATTTTGAAGGATGTAAAAATTTTTCATGAAACTCCAGAAAGTGCTGCGCAACATATAGCAGAAGTTTGGAATGACATAGATTTATGGTGGAAGAGTGATCGAGTTCAGAGGGCACGAAATAGTTTTTGTAGGAAATATTCGCATACCTCAAAGACTATGTTAAATGATATGGTTGAGGCATTTCGTGAATTTAAGTAATAATCGCTATTCTATTGGAAAGAGATTTTTTGTTACTTTCTCGTCAAATATTTTAAGAGGTGCCATAAATCTCTTAACCGGATTAATGATTGCTAGATGGTTAGGCCCTAATGATTATGGAAGGATGGCGTTTTTATTAGTTTCCTTCTTGGCATTTAAGCAATTACTAGACATGTTTAGTTCATCTGCATTCTTTACATTTATATCTAAAGAAAAGCGAAGTAACAAATTCATAAATCTTTATTGGTATTGGGTTGCTATTCAATTATTTTTTTCAATTTTAGTGATTTACTTTTTACTACCTGATTCACTTCTCAATGCTTTATGGAAGGGGGAAGAAAGGGCTCTAGTTCTTTTGGCTTTAGTAGCCGTTTTTTTTCAAAATATGGTTTGGACTATTGCATCTAACATGGGTGAAGCTTGCAGAGAAACGTTGTATGTTCAAAAAATACAAAATTTTATAGTGTTATCACATTTTTTAGTAATGCTTCTGCTTTGGTGGTTAGGCCAACTTGTGATTTCGTTTATTTTTATTGCCCTGATTGTTGAGTGGGCTTTAGCTAGCTGGCTTGTAATTAAAATATATCCAAGGCTTGAAAGCATCAATGGGGATGATACAGCTAAAAGTGTATTTTTTGAGTTTTGGGATTATTGTTTGCCCTTTATTCCTTATGTTTGGTTAGGCGCCCTTTATATTTTTACTGAACGTTGGATGCTACAACACTGGGGTGGCTCAGTAGAACAGTCATATTATGCGATTGCAAAACAATTTGGAGTTATTGCGTTGTTGGCTACAAGTTCTATACTTAATATAGCTTGGAAAGAAATATCTGAGGCCTATCATAATGGTGATTTAAAGCTTGTAGAGAAATTTTATAAAAATTTTTCATATGCCTTATATCTTATTGGTGCAATAATCGCTGGATATTTTATTCCTTGGGCTTTAGAAATTCTTCAGCTTACTGTTGGAAGTGCATATATAGACGGGGTTGCAGTCTTTATGTTAATGCTATTGTATCCAGTTCATCAGTCTATGGGTCAAATAGGTGGAATGATGCTTATGGCAACTAGCAAGACTAGATTAAAAGCTATACTTGGGGTTATAACTATGCTAGTTGGCATAGTTACGTCGTATTTAATGATGGCTCCAACTGACTCAATCATTCCTGGTTTTGGTATGGCATCTAAAGGGCTAGCAATAAAAATGATTTTAGTGCAGATAATTGAAGTGAATGTATTAGCATGGTTTATTGCTAGAAATTTTAATTGGAAATTTGAATGGTTATATCAAATCAGTATTCTTACAATTGCTATAAGCATTGGATGGTTAATTAAAATAATATTAGTATCACTAATCCAAGTGCCATTTATATTTTTAATGTTATTATCTGGAATTATATATTTCCTAATACTTTCATATTTAATATACTTTTCCCCAAAGATATTTGGCTTTAAACAAGAGCAAATTGATTATATCAATTCCTCGGCAAGAAAAATAAAAAAGGTTTTGTCAATTAAATAAAGCTTTAATTGTTGTTTAATGATTTAAGAATAATTTAATAACTTCAAAGGTTTAAAAAAAATGCCGTATATAATTACAACTTTATGATTAAAAATCTATATTTTTAATTTCCTATGCTAATATTTAATTCAATAGTTTTTTTATTTACAATTAGTATTAGTGCTCTCGTTTTACCGTCAATACTCCCGAAAGTTTCGCTAATAGGTGTTTTACTATTAGCCTTTGCTATTATTTTGAATCAATCATCAGGTTTGGGTCTTTCTATTAAGTCAAATTTGGGATTTGTTAAAAAAATAAATTATTCAAATAGCCTTATACCAGTAATGGGAATTGTATTGTTATGTGCATTGCTTTTATCAAGATATCTTTCAGTTACTCCCAATTTAATTTCAAACGCTACTACTTTGCTCCTGCACCTATTATTCTTGGCATTTATTATTAATACCAAAGACTTCCTTCAAACTTACCTAAAAGCATACGTGTTATTTGTTTTTGTTATGAGTGCCTGTGCAATAATTGCTTTATTGATTTTTTCATCAGGAAGTTGTAGTGATTGTGGACATGTAAATATCAGCCAAATGACAAATGGTTCATTTAATAGGGATCAATATGAAATAAATAGCTATGTTTTTCCTTATAACCTAGGTTTTATTCTTACGGGATCAGGCAAATTAAATCTTTTAGGGGTTGAATTTTATAGAATTAGTGGTTGGGCGCATGAGCCAACTAGTGCAACTTTATTTGTTGTTCCTGCAATACTTCTGTTAATTCACTCAAAAGTTATAAATAATCTTTTTATTAGGTTTTTTATGCTAATCACAGTTTTGCTTTTTTGGATTGCAGCAATGTCAGTAGGTTCTGTTCTTGCAATGATGATTTTATATTCAATATACATAGTTTTTAATCTATACTTTAAAGTATTCCCATTAAGACTTACTCTCACAGTAGTTCTAACAGTAATATCAACATTATTGTTAATTGCATTATATTTTGAAGCATTACAAAATTCTTCAGTTCTAACTACTAAGTTCAATCTAGAGGGTCATTCAATGCAAACAGCTATTAGTGAACTACTTTGGTTTATCCCTGATGATGCTAGGTATAGTTTATATCATAGTGATGCTTCATTCTATATTGGCCAAATGGCGATATGGGGCATAATATTTTTATTTATGTGGGTTGTTTTATATTCTTTGTTGTTTCAAAAAGAATTGAATGTATACGCTCTAATACTGCTGTATTTAATCATTCACACCATGAAAGGCTCTCAAGCAAGTGTATACACTCATATTTTTGCTTTTTTTTGGTTTTATATGGCTTTTTATTCTATGTTAAATACGCATAAGAATTCCAAAAGTGGTTAGTTTCTAACTATAATTTATAACGATTAACGGAGACCAAGAACGTCATGAAGCAAAAAGAAAGAGATTTTATTGATTTCATAATTGAATTAATAGATCAAAGAAAAGTTTTCTATCTAATTTTAGCTATACTTTTATCAATAGCTACGTACTTTCAAGTCGTAAAAAATACTGGGTATTCTTTTAATACACACATAAAAAATGCTGAAGAAACGACTTATACCCCTGTAATGAGCTATTTGAATATTTTTCGAAAGAAGCCCTCTGATACACTTAATAAGCCTTTTGAAGAATATGTCACTTATGAAGTATTTTCAGATTCAATATGTGACATAATTCTTAATTCAAGCTTTGAGCCAACTTTTTACTACACTCTTTCTGATGCTTATATGGCTTCAGAGTTCTATGAAGGTCCAAAATCGTTAGAAGCCAGACAAGAAGTTTATAGTGAAATTAAAGATTCTATTGTATTAACAAATAAAGTTAATTACTCTGGAATGATTATATGCTCTAGAGTCAAAGTAGTTGCTGAAAAAGATTTAGTTGATTTTCTTTATGGCAACTACGTAGTTCTTCTAAATGAGTATATTGGTGAAAAGATTACTTCTCAGGTAAGAGGCCTTCAAGAAATAAAACAAAGTGAGATGAAATCAATACTTGAGAACTACTATGAAACAACAAAACCTTCACAAGAAGATTACAGCGAATATACTAATTTTGTTGGCAAATTAAATTTGGTTAAAAATTATGTAAAACCAGACACAGGTTTGTATTATATCCTTTCTTCTGAAACCCAGATTACTCGAACCTTGAGTCCAATATTACTTTATTTGATTTTTACTTTCTTCGCATTTATTTTCTTTATTATTAGTGTAGTTATGATGGATTTTTCAAATCAATACTCATCAAGAAAGTTAAGTAAGCCCTAGATTAATTAATCTTAAAGTAATAATTACTTAGAGCTTTTTCTCGAGTATTTTATTGAAATATAAATAATGAAAAAAGAAAAAAAAGCATCAATCATAATTAGAACAAAAAATGAAGAGCGTTGGATCAATTCATGTCTTCGAAATGTCTTCAGACAGACTTATAAAAATATAGAAGTAATCATTGTAGATAATAAATCTTCAGATCATACTTTAGAAATAGCTAAATCATTCCCCGTAAAAATTATCAATATTGATAATTTTTTTCCTGGTAAAGCTATAAATGATGGAATACATGCATCAACAGGTGAGTTTTTGGTTTGCTTATCGGCCCATTGTATTCCGGTAGATGAATTTTGGCTAGAAAATTTAATTAGAAATCTTGCTGGGTCTGACATTGCTGGAGTTTATGGCAGGCAGGAGCCCTTATCATTTACTAGTGATGTTGATAAAAGAGATCTATTAACTGTTTTTGGATTAGACAAAAGAATTCAGATCAAAGATTCTTTTTTTCATAATGCTAATAGCGCATTTAGAAGAGAAATTTGGGAACGCTTTCAATTTGATGAAAAACTAACAAATATTGAGGATCGAGTTTGGGGTGATAAGGTTATTAAAGAAAATTTAAAAATAATATATGAGCCTAGTGCAAGTGTTTATCATTGGCATGGAATTAATCAAGATCTTAATAGTGAAAGAGCAAAAAATGTTGTAAGAATATTAGAAACTCTTGATAGTTTAAACACTTCAAATAAAAAAGATTCTCTTAAGGATGTCGAAGTTGTTGCAGTTATTCCTGTTAGGGGAAATACAAGTTTATTTGGAGGTAAGTCATTATTAGAGTATTCAATTAAAGTAGCGAAAGATTCAAACTTTATTTCTCATGTTATTGTAGCTACAGACAGTGCCGAGACTTCAGATGAAGCTAAATTACTAGGTGCTGATGTGGTCAATCGGCCTGAGGATTTATCAAATGTTTATGTTACTTCAATGGAAGTGGTTGGTTTTGTTGTCGAAGAACTAAAAAAGATTGGAAAGCACTATGATTTGGTAGTATTACTTGAGGAGGTCTACCCGTTTAGAGATAAAGAACTAATTGACAATATGATTTCTCAGTTAATTCACCAAGGTCAAGATACAGTCGTTGCAGCTTTAGAAGAGAAGCGTAATATTTGGATTCAAGATGAGAATCAAACTACTCTATTAAATTGTGATGAAGGCCCACTTATGCCAAATGCTTTAAAACAAACAAGAGCACTTATAGGTATGTTAGGTATTTGTTGTGTAACTCATCCTGAGATGATAAGAAATAATACTGTTTTGAATGGTAAGGTTGGTATTTACGAAATTGATAATCAAATTTCTGCCATGACTGTAAGAAAAGATACAGATACTAATATGAGAGAATCAATGAGTATTTTTTTGAGTAAATTTAAATGATAATTCGGATCGCAATTATAGGTTGTGGAAGAGTTGCACAGCATTATAAGAAGATTTTTCATTCTGGAGTAGTTTCTAATTGGAAAGTGGTTGGTTGTTGCGATATTATAAAGACAAGGGCAAAGGATTTTGCTCAGCACTTTAATTCAAGATCATATGAAAATTTTGAATCTATGCTGAAAAATGAAGCCCCAGATTTGGTTCTAATTTTAACTCCATCTGGTCTTCATTATGAACATACTAAGAAAGCATTTGAATTAAGCTGCAATGTACTGTGTGAGAAACCTATTACCATGAAGCCTTATGAGGCTGAAGAGTTAAAAGAAATAGCTCGAAAAAATGACTTAATGTATGCTACTGCTTTTCAAAATAGATTGAATCCTGCAATTCAGGCACTAGAAAAGGCAATTAGAGGTCATAGGTTTGGAAAGATTATTACTGCAACTATTCGTCTAAGGTGGTGCAGATACCAGGATTACTATGAGGATGGATGGCATGGAACTTGGGATCAGGATGGAGGCGTAATTAATCAACAAGCAATCCATCATGTCGATGCTATTAATTGGTTGTTAGGCCCTATCGAATCGGTAAATGCGACTACAACTAATCGCTTAAATAATTTAGAAGCTGAAGATACTCTAGTCGCACTAATGAAGTTTCAAAATGGAGCTCTTGGAACAATCGAGGCCACAACAGCAGCTCGTCCAGAAGATTTTGAAGCATCATTGTCAGTTGTTGGGGAAAAAGGAATGGTTCTTGTTGGAGGAATTGCACTAAATAAAATTGAAACATGGAAATTTATTGAGTCAATCCCGGATGATAATTTAATTCCTCATAATTCATCTCAAGACGTTGAAACTGGTTATGGACTGAGTCATGGTCCGTTAATTCAAAATGTAATAAATGAATTGCAAAATAATAGCACTGAGGCTTTTGTTTCGCCTGATGATGCTATAAGAACAGCGAGAGTTATTCATGCGCTTTATAAGAGTGATGAAACCCAAGGCTGGGTTCAATTAAATGACAATCCTATTTCAAATAGGCTTGGTAGAAAATTAAGGAGTTAAAGTGAAAATTGAAAACAAACTTCCTGGTAAGGATGTTTCTGCTGAAGATCTCCAAACAAAATTTCCTCTTGTGGCTAAAAAAGATAGTAACCATAAGAGTAAATTTAAAGTTTCTGGAATCGAGTTTGGGGGCGATTTAATACCAATATTTGCTGGACCAAATATGGTTGAATCAAAGAAATTAATTGAAGATGTTGCATTTAACGTAAAAAAATTAGGTGCTCACTTCCTTCGAGGTGGTGCATTCAAACCGCTAACTTTTCCATACAGGAGTGCAAAATATAATGAAACTCGTGAAGAAGGTATTGAATGGCTATTAAGTGCTAAGAAAAAAGCAGATATCCCAATTATTACTGAAGTTATGGAAGAAGGTTTTGTGCCTCTGATTTCTGAAGCTGCAGATATTCTGCAAATTGGTACTAGAAATATGCAAAATTATCCACTATTAACTGCTTGTGCTAAAACTGGTAAGCCTATAATGTTAAAAAGAGGTTATGGTGCATCTTTAAGAGATTGGTTGGGTGCGGCAGAATATATTTTAGTCGAAGGCAATGAAAAAGTAATTCTTTGTGAAAGAGGTGTTTCGGTCCCTCACACTCATAGGTCATCGTCAAGATTTTTATTAGACTTACAGGTCGTTCCAGCAGCACAAGAACTCACTCATTTGCCAATTGTAACTGACCCCTCTCATGCAACATTTTGGAGACCATGGGTTAAGCCAATGGCTCTAGCGAGTGTTGCCTCAGGCGCAGATGGTATTATGCTCGAGGTGCATCCTGATCCAGATAATGCCGCTGTTGACCCCTTGCAGCCTATTAATTATGAAGCTTTTGATGACCTTATGCTTAATATGGATAAGGTCGCTAAAGCTAGCTATGATAGATACATTCTGAATCGATAAACTATGAATTTTGAGTTAATTGAAAATCAAATAGATATTTCAAATATTGAAAAATATGCCGCAATTATTGGAGAAAATCCCTCCAGTGGGGCCCGTTCTCCAGCTCTTTGGAATGCCGCTTTTAATGAATACAAATTAAATTTTAAAATGTTACCTTTTGACGTAACTAAGGTAAACATTTTGAGTTTACTTGACTATTTAAATAGAGATTTAAATTTTATTGGTGGCGCAGTTGCAGTTCCTTATAAGGAAGTAGTTGCAAATTGGCTTGATCAAAATATTACAAGTGAAGCAGCGAAAATTGGCGCTGTAAATAGTTTATATCGAGACAAAGATAATAATTTAAAAGGTACCAATACTGATGGTGAAGCAGCTCTACTTTCTTACCAATCAAAATTTGGAAGCATTAAGGGAAAAACAGTAATTATTCTTGGGACAGGAGGTGCAGCTAAAGCAGTCGCAGCATATTTTTCAAATGAAGCTGGAGAAGATGGAAAGGTTATAATTGTAGGAAGATTAAATCATGGGAAGAGTTTTGCAGAGAAACTTGAAGTAGATTGGATTGAATGGGGTAAATTAGATGACAATCTAAAAAATGTAGATTTAATAGTTAACTGCACTTCAATTGGCTATGGAGATCTAGAAAAGTTATCACCAATATCAAATGATCAACTTCGTCAATTAAAAAAAACTACAATAATCTTCGATGTTGTTTATCAGCCTTTGAATACAACATTATTGAAAATGGCTCAAAAGAACAATTTAAAAACTTTAAGTGGATTGGAAATGAATCTAGAGCAAGCAGTTTATGCGTTTAATTATGCTAATAATTTAGAGAATTCCTTGATTACTAGAAATGCAATGAAAAAATACTAAATAATTGTCATTGAATTGAATATGAAAAATCCTAATATATTAGTTGTAATTCCTGCACGAGGAGGCTCAGTTGGAGTACCAAGAAAAAACATCAAGAAATTAGATGGAAATCCTTTAATTTCATATGTTATTAATGCTGCTAAAAATACTAAATATAATTTAGATATTATTGTCTCTACCGATGATACTGAAATTGCCCAAATTGCTAAAGAATTCGGAGCAGATGTGCCATTTTTAAGACCAAAAGAATTATCTTGCTCGAATACAACATTGGTTTTAGTAGCAAAACATGCTTTAGAATATTTCAAAAATCAAGGAGTAATTTATGATGCAATTCTTTCACTTCAGCCAACTGCCCCATTAATATCAGCCCAAACCATCGAAAAATCCATTGAAAAATTCTTGAGTTTTGATTTTACTTCTATAATTACAGTATCTCAGATGAGTAAAGGGCATCCTTATACAGCAAAAAGATTACTTCCTGATGGAGGAATATCAAGCTTTGTTGAAGTGCCTTCAAATGCGGTGACTTTTCCGAGACAAAATAGAGAGCCAGCTTTTTATACTAATGGGTCTATTTATCTAAGATCTTCAAAATTGATTGAATCATACAAATCAGGAGGATGGCAATTGGGAGAAAAGCCAGGCTATGTAATTATGAATGAATACGAATCCGTTGATATAGACAGCGAATTTGATTTTGTTTATGCTGAAACAATAATTGAATTTTTAAAATTAAAACATTCCAAATAAAAAAAATGAAGTCAAATTTACGAAAAAAATTGTACAAAATAAAATTAAAAATTAATGAAGAATTGATTGATAAGTCTTCAGGGGAGGTTAAAAGTGAATTATTGGAAGAGTCTTTCTGCGCATCATGCCTTTCAACAAGTTTTACAAAACAAAGAATACAAGATGGTTTTCATTTTGTAAAGTGTAATAATTGTGGGTTGGTTTACGTTAACCCGAGACTTAAGGAGCCAATTTCTGATTCGTTTTATGTTGCTTCAGATCTTATGTCTACATTGGTGGAACTTCAGCAAGAGGAGAAAGAGGAAGAAGCCGAAGTGAAATTTATTCCTATATTAGAGAGAATGAAGCAATTTCAAGTTAATAGGAATAGTTGGCTAGATATAGGATGTAGTGTAGGAAATTTAATGTCACTGGCTCAAGAATATGGCTGGAATATAGAAGGTGTCGAATTAAATAAAGATGCACATAAAGTTTGCCTCTCCAAAGGACTCAAAGTCTACAACCAAAAAATTGAAACTCTTAACTTGCCTTCTAAGTACAGTGTGATTTCTCTATTTGCTCTAATCGAACATTTACATAACCCAGATTCAATGATTGCAAGTATTAAGAATAACTTGGCGAAGGATGGTTTAATAGTTTTATTTTTTCCAGATTGGGACTGGGATTGGGAGCATCCACAGGTTAATGGTCGAGCACATTTATGGTATTTTGATGAAAGTACTATTGGAGTTTTATTAAAAAGACACGGCATTAAGATTCAAGATACATGGGCTATTGATTGGTTAAAGGGCCCTAAAAGAATAGTAGTTGCATCATTGGATAAATAATAAAATGGATATTTCAAAAGTCAAAGGCAATATTGTTCCGATCCCTGGAATTTACAATGATGATTTATCATTAAATCTTGAATCTTATAAAAAATTTATTGAGTTAAAAATTTCTGAAGGGGATCGAATTTTTTATTTGGCAAAATCTGCTTCAGAATTTAAATATATGAGTGAAAATGAACGTTTGGAAATTGCAAAGGTTGTTGGAAGCTATTCAGAAATTGAAAATGTAGTAATTCTTGGCCAACCTCTTGGTTCTGGCTCTTTATATAGTCAAATTGAAGAAGCTAAAAAAATGTCTGATTATGGAGTGAGTGCAATTGTAGTTCTTCCATCTGAGCCAGTTCTTGCTGGGAAGTTTATGAGTAGCCATTATTCTAAATCTGGTTTTAGTGGAGAAAAACATGGGGAATACTATGTTGATTATATGGAAAAATTTTCTAAAAATTTAAAAATTCCTTTAGTTTTTCATGATAAGCCTTTAGCAAATAATCTTGGATTGCCATTTAAATATTTGGATTTAATAGCTCAACTAGATTCTGTGAAAGGGATAAAGGCACATTCATCTGATCCAAATGCATTAAGAGAGCTTTATAAAAGATATTCTAATTCTCATATGTGCTTCGATGGATTTGGAAAAACGATGCAGTTTTGGTCTTTTGAATGGGGAGCGAATGCTAGACATACATGCTGGTCATGGTTTGATTCTAGGTCAGACCAGGAGTTTTATGAATCTTTAATAAGTACTGATTTTGCTCGAGCTCTTAAAATTGTCGAAAGAGAATGGGTGATAGCAAAAGAGATCATCAAAACAGGTTTTGCTGGCTATAAGGAACTTATGAGAATCAACGAAATTATAGATAATAATTTAACTCGAGTTCCTGGCTTAACAGTATCAAAAATAGAATCTCAAA
>TARA_B110000008_G_scaffold126411_1_pt1 | contig 12223 bp, 11 predicted proteins | sample TARA_B110000008 | Tara Oceans TARA_B110000008 (sample SAMEA4396496) | marine metagenome | biome: Westerlies Biome; feature: [DCM] deep chlorophyll maximum layer (ENVO:01000326); material: water (ENVO:00002006), including particulate matter (ENVO:01000060) such as... | depth 40 m
TTAAGTAAGGAAGAGATGGATGCAGTATATGAATTTGCCCTGCCTTTGCAATGCCGAGCTTTGGCTCGCTTGTTACATGTGCCGGAATCCGAATCTAAGGTTTGGGAAGCCTGGGGATTACATGCATTAACTGAGGGGAGTGGATTGGAGTCATACACAGCCGAACAATTTAAGAAGGCGGAAAGGGAACCTGGAGAGGATTTTTTTAGTATGTTGAACGGGGTTGATTTTCGAGGTCGAAAATTAACATTTGAGGAAAAGCAGGGAATTGCCAATGTGACTTTCGCCGGAGGGAAGGACACGGTAATTAACGTGGTGAGCAGTATCTTTGTCTACATGAGCGAACATCCGGATGCACTTGCATTTTTAAGGCAGGATGAAAAGTATATTATGACTGCTTGTGAGGAGTTTGTAAGGTATGTGAGTCCCTTAACTGCGATCAGTCGGACCTGTCCGCATGCAGCGAAGGTGGGAGAGCATGAGATACCTGGAGGTAGTCGGGTAGGGTTGTGCTGGCCATCGGCAAATCGAGATGGTTCTGTCTTTAAAAACCCGGATGAAGTGGTGCTTGACCGGGTCCCTAATCCGCATATCGGATTTGGTTATGGAATTCATAATTGCCTCGGTGCCCCGCAGGCTCGGCTTATTATTCGTAGTTTGCTCAAGGCTTTATCCAGTCAGGTAAATCGAATTGAGATGGTTTCTTTTGAACCCCGAGTTGAAAAAGAAGAATCTTACACGAGGCAGGTTGGGTATGACCAGGTACTCGTGAAAATGAAATAATAAAAGTTTGATACGGGCCGTAAAAAGGGCCTGGAGGTTTACAGTTGGTTTTTTGAGAAAATCATTTCTATGACACATATGACATTCCCCTGAATGGTAATTCAGTATGGGGATATTTATAGTTTGGTTAAATTTAATGTAAACCAATCAAAAGAAGAGACCCATATCATGAGTGCAAATCGATTACCGGAACCAAAGAAATCAACCGATCGTTTAGAAACGGTCAAAGTGGTGGAATATTTCCATCCCAGGGAACATGCTATTCTGGCAGAGTATTTGGAATTAAAAAAGAAATTGCCCAAGGATGCTCGTAAGATTGATCCGTTTGAGATCGTTCCGATCGAAGATGATTATGATGAAGGAAAGAATGGGATTATTTGTCGGCCCAGTTACAGGGGTAATGAATATAAGGCGATTGATAATGCAGTAGCACGTATTGCTCTTGCACCAATTCGCTCGAGTTTACCCGTTTGGGGAAGTTATCAGGATGGACAGGTTTTTCATACAAGGCAGAAAGAAAATGAAAGCGAGCTTCCAAGAAGAGGGTATCGGAGTGATCCTGTATTAATAGTTTCAATAAATTGGGCCGATTCGGGGCCTGGTTTTAGCTGGCCAGTTAAATATTACATATCTTGGATTCCTTATTATGAAAGATATGTGGTTACTGTATCTTATGATAGTCCGGAGGTGGAAGGATATCTTGATATAGCGATTGGTGATCTGCCGGAAGGATGTAAAATCGAGACGGATCTGAAGGCGGTCATTAAAAATCATTGGGATCGTGATGCGATGTACATACAAGGATGGGCGGATTGCCTAGATTCTGGAATTATAAAAGATCCCTGGGCTTGGCGTGAGGAAATAAGTTGGGGTTATGATGACGAAGGAAATGAGGTGTGCTTTCTTGATGATACGGAAGGGGAAGAAGAATTGGATGATTTTAAGATAGATGAGGAGGAAGAGGAAAATGAGTGAGTATTTTTTTATTCGGGGAAATGAAGATTTTAAAAGACCGGGAATGATCCCCGATTCATTTGTGGAAAAAGCACTCGGGTATTTCGAACGAGAGGGTTCACCGTTCTTACAAAACTGTAAAAAAGCAAAACATCAAATTTATCTCGATGGGTGCAATACCCTTCATCTGGGCAAGCCTTCAAACTGTTTTCCGGAGATTCCGACATGGAGGGAATATCTCAAAAAATATCAGGGTTACTCCGATAGAGAGATCGCTAATCGTTTCAATGAAATCACCAGCAATCTCAGTCGTTCAGAGTTAGATGATGAATTGGACTTTGAATATTTTATGGATCAATGGGCCCACAATTACAGCCCTGCGGCCGAGTTTGCTCATTTGATCGACCAGTTAAAAGTTGGGATTATGGATAAAAAAGCGGGTGACGTTTTGGGTAGTCTAAAAAGATATGAAGGGGCTTTTTCAGGATCAGATGTACTTTATATGTCTCTTGAAGAACCGATCACCCTATCTTGGCTCCAATGGGCAATGGAACAGGTAAAGGAACCCTGCAATATTCACAATTTGTAATAGCATTGGAAAGACTGCCGGAGGTATTTATATAAAAGGAGTGATTTCGATTGAAACCGAATAATTTTGTTCGTTATTCTTTGAGAAACGAATAACCCCCCAATATTTTAAAGATTATGAATGTGCAGAAACAAAAAGTGGCAGTGGTATTATCTGGTTGCGGCGTGTTTGATGGAACAGAAATTCATGAAGCGGTGCTTACCCTGCTTGCGATTGAAGAGGAGGGTGCATCCTGGCACTGCTTTGCACCGAATGTGGAACAGATGCATGTGGTCGATCATGCAACCGGTGAAGTGGAGGAAGGGGCAAAGCGTAGTGTATTTTCTGAAAGTGCCCGGATTGCCCGGGGGGCCGAAAAGCTAACCGAACTGGCTGAGTATGATCCGGCTGCATTTGATGCGATTGTATTTCCGGGTGGTTTTGGCGGGGCAAAAAATCTTTCTGATTTTGCGGTCCGGGGAGCGGATGCTGAAGTCGAAGAATCAGTGACCGCAGCAGTGCGTAGTACTTATACCATGGGAAAGCCGATTGGTTTTATTTGTATAACCCCGGCCAGTGTGGGTGCTCTGACGCTAGGAGTGGAGAAGGTTGAGCTCACAATTGGGAACGATTCGGACACTGCCTCTGCAGTCGTGCAGTGCGGAGCCAAGCACAAGGATTGCTCGGTTGATGATGTGGTGGTCGATCTTAAAAACAAGGTGGTCAGCACACCGGCTTATATGTTGGGGCCAGGGGTGGCTGATGTTAGAAAAGGAATTGCAAAACTGATTAATGAGGTACTTGAACTGACTCATTAATCGAAATGTTGTGAATAAATTCTTCCTTTGCCTGTTGCTTTGTATAGGGGGCTTTTTTCCGGCATGGGCCGAAAAGCCACAGGGTAAAAATAGCATAAAGAACGAACTCCGGGTAATGAGCTTTAATATTCGTTTAGGGGTAGCCAAGGACGGACCCAATCGATGGGAATTACGTAAGGATTTAGTGGTCAGGACGATTCAGGAATTTAAACCTGATTTGCTTGGATTACAGGAAGTGTTTCCCATGCAGGAGGAATACCTACTAGATAATTTTCCAGAATATTTTTATTACGGGAGATGCCGGTTGGTGGATCCGGACGATGGCGAAGCATGTTCGGTAATGTTTCGAAAGGACCGGTTCGATGTGGTTGAAAAATCAACCTTTTGGCTCTCTGAAACCCAGAACGAACCGGGTAGCAAGAGCTGGGATTCTTCTCTGCCCCGAATTGCCAATCTAGTCCGTCTGACCGATAAACAGGCAGCTGGAAAAAAAATAATTTTTATTAATACTCATTTTGATCATCGGGGAAAAAAGGCAAGGGAAGAAGCAGCTAAAATTATTAAGAACCGAGTATCCATTTTGGAGAAGGGAGTAGGGGTGGTGATTACTGGTGATTTTAACTCGGGTGAGGGAAGTAGACCTTATCAATTTCTGGTAGGGGGTGATTTAATCGATACTTTTCGATCGGCTCATCCTACGCGGACGGAGGAGGAAAGTACGTTTACGGCATGGAAGGGCCGGTTGATCGGCAACCGGATTGACTGGGTATTATGCAGTCCGAATTTTCGGGTTTTATCCGCGGAGATTGATCGAACCAATGAGAATGGCAGATATCCATCCGATCATTACCCGGTTACTGCGACATTGAATTACAAATAGTACAATGGAACGAAGTGAAGACGAACCGGTAGATGAAAACTATTTAAAAAAGAACCTTTTTAAATCTATTTTTTAAAGGGGGCCATCTAAGCCATGTTGGGAGAAAAAATTCCAAATTAACTGATTGGTGTCAGATCCGCTCAAGTCGAGGTTAAACCAGTCATGCCCACCGGCATTTACTTTATAATGTTCGACCCATCCCGTACCGCTTGAATCAGAATAGACTGATTTCTCTACGCTGGTAACACCGGAAGTCAGGCTGGTCGTAACCGGGGTCGAATTGGCTCCGTTATGATTGGCCCAGTAAGTAAGGACTGTAGAAATGGCCGGGTAATCAGAATTTCCCAAATATGGAACGATTGAGTCCGATGTTCCGTGAATATTGATCATAGGAACAGGATTGGCGGGATCCGGGTTGCCCTCAAGCATAGTGCCGGAGACGGATCCGATCGCGGCGATTTTATTGCTTATGGATTTACCCAGAAAGTAGGACATCATACCCCCATTTGAGTAACCACAGGCATAAATACGATTTGAATTTACCTGATAACTGGATGAAATCGAGGTAATCATTGCCTCGACAAAGCCTACATCATCAGCGGAGCTTTTATTATCTCCTCCGAGCTGTGCTGCGTTCCAGTGACTGTAGCCGCTCATACTCGAGCCCTGAGGATAAACCAGAAGAAATATCTGGGATTCCGATAAAGTGCGCATATCAGCAGAAGTCATATGTGCGGAGGAGGTGCCTCCAAATCCGTGAAAGTTAAACAGAAGAGGAACCTGTGTTGATCCGTTGTAAGAGGAGGGAACATAGAGAATATATTCCCGGGTAAGGCCCCCATGGGAAAGGGAAAGGTTAAAAGTACCGGTTTCAACCTGAGAACTTGAAGCCGATGAAGAACTGGATGCACTCCATTCTTTACTGATTGAATCAAACTGATACCATTTCTGCAGTTTATTTTTCCAAAGGTAAAAATTTCCATCAGTTCCGGCCCGCCAATAATGCCAGTCTGATTCGTGATTATTATAAACCCATGGAAATTCCTGGTGCCAATTCCAATCCGCTCCCTTTAGGCTTAAAGCAATCGGACTAAGGAACAAACAAAGAACAGTTAGAATCGAACATGTTGTCTTTTTGAATGCGATAAATGGAGTTCTCATTGGCGGACAACCAAAAACAACTTTTACCTGTGGTCAAATACTTTTAATTAAAGTTTACAATTTTATTATTTTTCGGACAAATTATGTCGTCGATCTTGACGAAAGATATCTTTGAAGTTTGAATGGGTACAAGTATTTATCAATCTATTCGCTTAATTATTTTACTAAATGAGAATGATCAAAATTTTTAATTCTTCATTCATTTCAATTTGGAAATGGGTGGCATTCTGGATGATTTTTCTGGGTACAGCGTTTCAGCTCTACGGAGGTAATGAGAAAGTGCCCAACGATATTCGCTGGATTAGGCAGTCTCTGGAATATGAGCGTTTATGCGAACAAGTTTACCAGCGATCCACAGTTCAAATTTTAAAAGTTTTAAAGAAGGAATCGAAAAAAAAGAATTTAGCGTTGGTGGTTGATCTCGATGAGACCGTGCTTAATAACAGCCTTTACCAAGTGGAAAGGTGGCAGGCTGGTCTTACTTTTACTCAGGATTCGTGGTCGGACTGGGTAAATCGGAAAGAGGCGGGTTTGGTCCCAGGGGCGAAAGAATTTTTGAGTACGGTCAGGAAAAAGGGAGTCCGGGTGGTCTTCCTGAGTAACCGGATGAATCATAACCTCGAACCGACTCGGGAAAACCTGCGGTTACTGGGGGTACTGGATCCGAATGATTTATTTTTGCTCAGGCTTGATAAGAATGATCTTAAGGAGGTAAGGAGGAAAGAAGTGACTGACGGGACGGGCCGAATGAAAAAGGTCGGTCCTTTGCATGTGATCGGATATGTGGGTGACCAGATGGGGGACTTTCCGAGCGATGTGTCGAAGGAGTTTGGGAGAATAAATTTTATTCTCCCTAATCCGATGTACGGAAAATGGTAAAGAGGAAATACTATTCGTAGTTCCATTTCATGATCCATGGATCGTGAAATTTGGATTGGGCGGATTTCAATTTCTTTTTGTACAGCTCGAATATAACGGTATGTTTTGAATTACCAGCCAAGTTTTTAGATTCGTGTGGATCCTGATCGATTTTAAAGAATTCGAATTCCGGGCGATGAATATAGTCGCGAACCGTTTTCTGGCCATAAGGTGCACTCATTGACTTCTGATACTGTGCCTGAAAGCTACTTGCAGCCCAGAGGTCGGAAGCAAAGGGATAGGGGAGTGGATGAGCGATGTTCCAAATCAATTTGTATTGATCATCCCGAATGACGCGCATGGGATAGTACATTTGAATTTCGTGAAAGGTGTGTGAGGCAAAGATTTCATCCCAGTGTTTTTTTGCGGGGTCTCCGAGAATAGGAATCCAGGATTTACCATGGTAAGAAGAAAGCTTTCCTGTTACTCCACGGTTATCTTTGGGACCACCGGTTTGGGGATGAGGGAATGACTTTTTTGGATCTCCCCAATTTTTAGGTCTGTTCTTGTTGGGATCTAAAGTTCCGGCAAAGTCAAGCAGGCTGGGTGTGATATCAATATGACTTATGAGTGCGGAGTGTTTTACTCCACGGTTTTTTTCATAAGGGTTGCGCACGACAAAGGGAACTTTTAATCCGCCTTCATAGACCGTGGTTTTGCCACCTGCGAATGCCATTCCGTGATCAGATGTAAATACGATCATGGTTTTATCGTAGAGTTTGGCTTCTTTTAGAATTTCAACGAGCCGGGCTAAACCCTGATCAATACGTGAAACACTTTGGTAGTATTGAGCGAGTTCCTCCCTGGTTTCCGGGGTATCACTCAGAAAGTGGGGGATAGGCACATCCTTTGGACTGTAAAAGATCTCTTCAACTCCGTCGTGAGATTTCCCATCCGGCTTATTACCGAACAGGTCGGGCTTGAGCGTTCTTTTCGAATTCTTATCTTTCCCGCCGCCTCGATGCGGGTCGGAAGTAGCGAAATAAAGAAAGAAGGGTTGATCCCTTTTAGCGGTAATGAATTCCTGTGTTTGCTCGGCCATTTGAACTGCATTTCGAGAGTTTCCTTTTAGATAAGTTTCAAACCGAAATACTTCTTCAGGGGAGACATGGTACTTCCCAATGTGCCCAGTTCGATAGCCCGCGTCTGTGAGATTACGAGGGAGGGATAATCCGATTACATTAAAGTAACTTGAAAATTTATGAAAGGCGTGCTGGTGACCGTATTGACCATTAGCATGGTTATGGAGTCCGCTCATTACTACCGACCGACTTGCCGAGCAGCTTGCCGTGGTAGCGAAGGCATTTGTGAAAATAGTACCATCATGGGCGATTGAATCAATCGCAGGAGTTCGGGCAATCGGATCCCCATAACAACCTAGGGTGGGCGATTGGTCATCGGTGATAAAAAAAATGATGTTTTTCTCTGCTCCAAAGCCAAAGAGCGTTGAGGTGAAAAAAACAGTCCAGATACAAAGTGGAGCTTTCACGAATATGAACTTTGAAAGAAGGATAGGATTCCGTCAAGCAAGGTAGTCGTGAACTTGAACAATTATAAAATTACAAACCTCTAATTGCGGAAGGATTGGAAGCTAATTCTTGACAGGCGTTAAGTAAGATTCGCTTGAATAATCCCAAAATTTACGAGAAGTCGTGTCCGACTGATCATAAAGCCAAGTGGCATTGGAATTTTGGTATAATTTAGGGAACAGATTTTTGCCAGTGTAGAGCCAGCCTAGAGTTTCATCATAAAACCAAAATCCAATTTCTTCATTTCCGTTTAGGTATAGCCATCCATGGTTTAGGTGGTAAGTCCATCCTCCTGAATTACCAAAAAAATCACCAAACCAAGAGGAGCGATACCATCCGTTTCCGATTGAACTGGTGTTGGAGTCGGACCACAAGGAGGCAGAAGATGAGGTATCTTCAGTGGTACTGGAAGATTCTGCTTCCTTTACATTAAGGGAAAGCGTGTAAATAGGGGTTTGGTTTCCTGAGAGTTCCGGATAACGGTAACCGGTAATGCTAATATTATATGTACCTGCGGATGGGAGAGTACCAGTAATTTTAGGTCCGCTAATGCTGTTATTATAAGACAAACCGTTTGGTAAATTTTCGACTTTATAACTGTATGCTTTATATCCATGATTATAGAAGCTGAAACTGAACGAATCACCTGAATTAAGGGATGATGAAACGGTCTGGTTGGTAGTGACATAAGTGGTTGCCCCCGATAAGGCATGCCAGGATCCTGCATAAGCTGATACTGGAAGAAGCATTTTCCAAGACCATACTTTTTCGGCCACACTGCCGAAAGAAAGGATTATATTTTTTGCCCAAGGAATTGCCGGTGATCTTTGCAGTAACAAAAGAACCGATAGCCAAGAGAGACTTCGAAATTTTCTCTTTAATTGCATCCGCATCCTCCTCCACCCACACCACGACCCCCTCTGGATGCTTCTCTGCTGAAATAGGCATGATCGAACATTTTCATCGCCAAAGTATCCCGGTCGCTTTTCATGAGGTAATCAAAATGATGAGCACGATCCATCGGGGATACAGTCACTTTTGGAGAACAACCTATTGAAAACAGGGTAATTAATGTAAGTAATAGTTTCATAAGATTTAAGTAATTCATTTTAGTGAAATGTGGTCACCGAAGTTCTTTGTCCATGCCAGTCCTGTTTTGGTCCAAATACATCCTTCGGCACCAAAAAAATTTTCAATCATTTTTAATCCGGAATCTTTTCCCCCAAAAAGTGAACAAGTACTCAGAATACCAGCTTCTAGGCAAGTATTTGCGGTGACTGATGCAGATAAGTAAGAACTTGTGGTAGGGTAACCAGTACGATGGTCGAGCAGGTGTCCGTAGCGCATACCATTGACTTCAAAAAACCTTTGATAGTTTCCAGAGGTAGCTATGGCTAAATTATTTGCAAGAAGACAGAATCGGGCCTGACCGGGTAGGTTTGGATCTTCAATTCCAATACGCCATGAATCGGAATTTTGGGGAGATCCAATGGTGCGAATATCTCCGCCAAGGTTGACCATAGCGTTAGTAATACCGAAGCTTTTTGCCAATTCGATAATCCTGTCTACTGCATATTCTTTTCCAAACCCGCCAAAATCCAAACCCATTCCAGGTTGAGTCAGAAAGACACTATTTTCTTGAATAACAACTTTTTTCCACCCCACCTTTTCAAGAGCGTTCTTTATTTTTAAATCAGAAGGAACGGAAGGAATTTCCGCCTTAAAATCCCAAATATTGCTGAGGGGCAGAGAGGTGGGATCAAATAATCCATTGGTGAGGAAATGGAGTGTATTACATAGATTAAAAAGACGGTAGTCCTCGGAATTAATTTCTACAGGAGAAATTCCAGCGGATCTATTTATAAGGCTAATTAAACTATCGGGTAAATATCGGGAATATCTTTTTTCAAATCTATCTATCCAAGTGAGGGCATGATTTCGAAAATCTGTCGCGACTTTGTCTGAACTAGTTGAGTAGGTGATTTCACATTGCGTACCTAAGGCATGAAAGGATATATGAAATGATCCATTTCCAAGTGTTTGGGGATCTAGTGTGGCAAGTTCCATTTTAAAACTCCCATTGCATACCCAAGGTCAAGACTCGGGCATCTGGATAAACTCTTTGATCAGTAAGTCCGTCGCGACCGCTCACTAAATAACGATCTAGAGACAGATCGAAACTTAGGTCTGATTTGTGAAAGTAAGTAATTTTCAACCCGTAGGTTGAAGCTCTCAATTCGGATAACCTGTAATCCGCAGAATAGTGGGGAGTATTTCCATTGGGTTGCAGAATAGGAGTTATGCCTGTTCCGTCCAATGTGATGTTGTAAAAATCTGACTGAGATTGCTGATAAAATCGGTACATGGGTTGAAGAACAATTTTTTCGCCGACTCTTTGTAACCATTTCAATTCAATTGTGTGACCTTGCAAATTAGAATTATCAGCAAACAATCGATAAGATGTTTGCAATGATCCCTTTAGTTCTCGGAAGTATTTTTTGCCTTCGAGATAAGCCGTAAAGGTGTCTCTCTTGTCGGGGCGGTTTTCTGGGTAAAGATAAAATACATCCTGTTCAAGCAATGGGTCTCCAGGAAAGAGAGTTTCGGTGGCACCTATTTGTTTGTATGGATCGCTGAGGTATCCTTTGGGTCGCCCATAGGTTAGGTTGAAGGAGATTGAACTATATGCATCGAGCATACGATATAGTCCCAACATTACTTCGGGAGTTCTTTTGGATTGAATTCCAAGTGCGGGTCCACCAGGGACGCCACTATCCACCTGATCATCCTGATAAGAAAGGCCTGCTGATACTGAAAAAGTATCTTTGGCGAACCGCCGGGATATTTTTGTGGCATAACTCCGAGAGAGATAATCTGGTTCATCACTAATTCCCACTTCAAACGAAAAATCGTAATCATCTCCTTTTTTATTGAGATTGATAATCCCAGCTTTCCTCTCTTCATTAAGTTCAGCGAGCCAATCGGATTTGTCGTCTGTTGGTGGACGCCCCATTGGAGTGGCACCAGAAATTGAATCAACCATACCGGTTATGCCAACATCCCAATTGTTGTTAAGGCTTGTGCTTGACTCAGCGTACCAAGAACGCACTTTTATTCGGTCATCATCCTCAATCCAATTTTGAAACTTTATTTTAAAATTTTTCTGTCCGTTTCCCTTGATTGCACAGATAAAGAGTAAAGATGAAAAAACTATATTTTTGAATTCTATAAGAACTAATTTGTGCACATTAGTATATAACGATATTAAAGTCATTTAGGATTACTTTTTAATATAAATTATAATCACCGTTAATATTTCTTTCGAATTGTTTGTAATTTTATTAATGGTTCATTGTTAGCATAACCAACTGCTGAATTTCTCTCATGAGAGAGTTTGTATGGTTCTTGAGTTTGTTTTAGTTGAAAATATTTTACATCATTTGAGGATATATAATTGAGATTCAAATCCAATATCCTTATGGTTTTTATTTCGTTCCCAGCGATCCTAAAGTAATTAAATGAGTGATTGCATTCGGTTTACTTTTATAGCCAGATAGGCTTATTCGTTCACAAGGGTGAGATTGTTACTTTTGTGATAGGTTTCGAGAAAATGATCAAGATTAGTAAATTTTTTCATAGCATTTAACCTTGGGAAAGGGTCTAAAGAGTCAAGCCAAGGTAAGGTGGTTATCTCTTTTTATTATCCTTGGAGTTGTCACTGGAAATTTATGTTTAAGGCATATTTGTCATCGATTTTAATACTTGTTCGTTTAGACGAGTTGCAAAGGTTGTATTTTTTTTCTTATAAGAAATATCAAATTGAATGTATTTTAATTTAATAAAACATTTTTCCAGATCTTATTTTGAATAATTCCACTGTAGTTTCTTACCGGCTTTCCAATTTAAAGTTGCCGCTTGATCATAACCCAGGTGATTTGCGTTCAGAAGTTCTGAATTTTCTTAATTTACAGGACGAGGAATTATTAAATTTGCATGTCTTTCGTCGTGGTTACGATGCACGTAAAAAGTCGAATATTCATTTTATTTATACTCTAGATCTTCAATTTTCTACGGAAGTGGATATTTCCTTACTTATAACCAAAAACCATTTGCAAAACACTCCGGATATGAAATACAAGCCGGTTTTCTCTGCGAGTGAAGGGAGTTCATATGCAAGTAGCCCTGGATACCAAAGACCTGTAGTTGTTGGGACGGGTCCCTGTGGATTATTTGCAGCATTAACCTTAGCCCAACTGGGTTTAAAACCATTGGTGATTGAGCGTGGGAAAGCAGTGAGGGAGCGCACTAAGGACACATGGGGCTTTTGGCGAAAAAAAATATTTAATCAAGAAAGCAATGTACAATTTGGCGAGGGTGGAGCGGGTACATTTTCGGACGGGAAATTATGGACTCAAACCAAGGACAAAAGGCATTTGGGCCGAAAGGTTATGGAGGAAATGGTGAGAGGAGGAGCACCGGAAGAGATTTTATATGTGAGTAAGCCACATGTGGGTACTTTTCGATTGGTAAAAATTGTTGAATATTTACGAAGTGAGATCGAGCGACTGGGGGGAGAGATTCGATTTTCTACGCGTTTGGAAAATATTTTAGT
>TARA_B110000008_G_scaffold66478_1_pt1 | contig 12218 bp, 9 predicted proteins | sample TARA_B110000008 | Tara Oceans TARA_B110000008 (sample SAMEA4396496) | marine metagenome | biome: Westerlies Biome; feature: [DCM] deep chlorophyll maximum layer (ENVO:01000326); material: water (ENVO:00002006), including particulate matter (ENVO:01000060) such as... | depth 40 m
GTAGCTGCTGGCGCACAAATTATTGGTGTTCATACAGGTCTTGATGCACAAGCTGCTGGCCATACACCATTTGCTGATTTAGCTGACATTGCCGCTGCGGTTGGTGATAGTGCTAAGATTTCAGTTGCTGGTGGTGTTAAAGCTGATACAGCTCAACAAGTTAAAGATGCAGGTGCTTCTATTATTGTAGCTGGTGCTGCAATTTATGGCGCTGCTGATCCAGCTGCTGCTGCTGCAGAAATTACAGCTATTGCTCACTAATATTAGTAATAGACTTTAGTTAGCTTAAGTAAATTAAAAAAACCCGACTTTATGTCGGGTTTTTTTTGGTATCATTAACATTTAAATTACAGGAAGATAAATAGTATGGATACACAAAAATTAATAATAGATAAGATATCTAGTGTATTAGCTGCAACTGACAAAGCCCAGATTGCTGAATTAAAAAAACATATTGATGAAGCAGGCCGAATTTTTGTTGCCGGAGCAGGCAGATCAAAATTAGTTTCTAGTTTTCTCGCTATGAGATTAGTTCATTGTGGCTATCAAGTTAATATGGTTGGTGAAATTGTAACTCCTGCACTTCAATCAGGCGACTTATATCTAGTTATCTCTGGCTCAGGAGGAACTAAAACATTACTGCCTACTTTAGAAACAGCTAAATCTAAAGGTGCAAAAATTGTCGTTGTTTCTATGAAATCTTCATCTGCTATGTCTGATATAGCAGATTTAACTGTAACAATGGGAAATGATGAAGTTTTCTCTTTAACTAAAGGGTTACCTATGGGCACATCTTTTGAATTATCTACATTAGTATTTCTTGAGGCATTAATTGGAGAAATAGTATTTGATAAAGATTTGACTGAAGAGGGGATGCGCGGAGTTCATGCTAACTTAGAGTAAAGCTTTAGTATTAATAAAAAAGGCACTTTGGTGCCTTTTTTATTAATACTAAAGTAATTGATAATAAATAATTATGAAAATTAGTTTAAAAAATATTTAATGATAATAAAAGAATTAACTTATAACAGTGATTCACCAATTTATTTTGAAAAAATAAAACATTTAGAGTGGCCAGTATTCTTAGATAGTTGCTATCAAAAAGAAAAGCCAAAAAGTGAATATGCTCGATTTGATATTATTGCAGCAGAACCATTTATAAAAATTAGAACTAAAAATGGATTAACAATAGTATCTGATGAAGATGGCGATCATCAATATGATCAAAATTCCTTAGAAATTCTTAGCGACTTGATGGATAAGTACAACCCTCAAATTGAGAAAAATATTCCCTTTGTAGGAGGGGCTATAGGCTATTGCTCATATGAGCTAAATTTAAAAACAATAAAAAAAAATAATATTGATTCTATGACGATAGGTATTTATGATTGGGCAGTAATTGTTGATCACTTTGAGAAAAAAACATATATTGTCTCAATGTTATTTGATACAAAGACAGAATTTTTTTTGAATGAATTGGTTGGTATATTCAACAAAAATGAAGATAATTTAGAGTCAAAGTTTAAAATAAAGAATTCAGTAAGTGATAATTTATCTTTTATAGATTACAAAAGTAAATTTGATAAGGTTATGAAATATATAAATGCTGGTGATTGCTATCAAATAAATTTATCAAAAAAATTTGAAGTCAATACTCAAGGAGATAGCTGGTGTTTCTATAAAAAATTTCGCGATATTAATAAATCACCTTTTATGGCTTATCTTTTATATGATAATTTTGAGATATTAAGTGGTTCACCGGAAAGGTTTATTAAATCAAAAGATGGAATAGTAACTACTAGACCTATAAAGGGGACAAGGGCTAGGGCAAATAATAAGGAGCTGGATAAAAAGAATGCTAAAGAACTTTTAAACAGTGTTAAAGACCAATCTGAGAACTTAATGATTGTAGATCTTCTTAGGAATGATTTAAGTATGAACTGTGAAGTAGGGAGTGTAAAAGTTGATGAATTATTTTCGATTGAGTCATATCCAAATGTCCATCATTTAGTTAGTACTATATCAGGTATCTTGAAGAAGGAATCCAACAATATGAAACTCTTTAGCGATTCTTTTCCGGGAGGTTCAATAACAGGTGCTCCTAAAATAAGAGCAATGGAAATTATTGATGAACTTGAAGAGCATTCACGTGATCTTTATTGTGGCTCTATTTGTTATTTTAGTTTTCACGGGTCAATGGATAGTAACGTTGCTATTAGAAGTATAGTTCATAAAAACCAAAAACTTTATTTTTACTCAGGTGGTGGCCTTACATCTGGTTCAAATGCTGAGGATGAATATCAAGAAATTGAAGATAAAGCTGAAAATATTAAACAAGGGATTAATTTTTTTAAGGAATAATTACGATGATGACAGAAAAAGAAATTTTGGAAATTCTCAATACTAAATTACCTAATTGGAAACTTATTGATTCAAAGATTGTGAAATTTATTGAAAGACAAAATGGAAAAGAATTAGGCGGTATAGTAAAAAAAATATGGGATTTTGCAGAAGAAGTTGATCACCATCCCGATATACTACTAACTTATTCAGGTATTAAAATAACTTTATTTACTCATGATAAATCAGGTATTACAACAAAAGATATTGATTTTGCTCTCGCTCTAGAGGGAGTAATTAATTAAATAGAAGGTTGATTATAATTTCTTAAATTTACCTAGTAACTAATTATCTATATCTTTTTTAAAGTTGCCAAAGTTTAATAAAATTGTTGGTAGAATTAAAAGATTTAGTATTGTAGAAGTAAATAATCCACCAATAATAATAGCTGCCATTGGAGCTTCAATCTCTTTTCCTGGTTGATTTGATCCTAAAGCTATTGGAAGTAAGGCTAGCCCTGCAACTAACGCAGTCATAAGAATTGAAGGTAGCCTCTCACTTGCACCTCTAATACATGTTTGTAGATTCCATAAACAATTTTCTTTATTTACTAGAAATTGATAATGCGAAAGAAGCATTATTGAGTTTCTTAATGTAATTCCAAAAAGGGTTACAAAGCCAACAAGCGAACCAATAGAAATCCATCCCCCACTAAAAATTACAGCTATGACGCCGCCAATTAGAGCAAAAGGAAGATTGATTAAAGTAAGTCCTAAGTTAATGAGAGAACCAAACGCAATATATAAAAGTAATAAAACAACTAACCCGACCAATATTGAATGAACAATTAAGCTTTCTTTAGATTTAGCATTCTCTGCTGCAGAGCCAGTTATTTCAAAGTAATTACCTGGACTTAATTTTATTTTACTTATTTCCTTATTAAGTAAGTTTGTAAATTCATTAAGACCTTTATCTCTGATATTTAAGGTTATTGTTTGAACCCGTTTGCCGTCTTGGTGAAGTATCTTGGACCGTCCATTTTCTTGAGAAATAAATGCAATCTCACTAAGATTAATAATCTTATTATCATCAGTCCTTATTGGTAATTTATTAATATCTAAAATATCGTCACGATATGATTCATCGAGAGTAACTGCAATTTGGACAGGGATAATTCCATCATAAATCATAGCGGCTGGGAAACCTTCATATGCAGTTTTAATTACATTAAGAACATCAGTTTTTAAAATTCCCAATTGACTCATTTTCTCAGAACGAAGTCGAATTGAGACTTGAGGAGTTCCAGGGGGAGATTGCAGCATGATATCTGTAGCACCATTGACATTTCGAAGTGCATAGACAATTTTTTGTGCATCTTGATCTAGAGTATTTAGATTGTCACCAAAAATATTTATAACTATAGCCGCATTGTAGCCAGAAATTGTTTCTTCTATTCTTTCTGTTAGAAATGTATTAATTGCAAAATTCACACCTACAAAACCTTCTGTTTTAATTAGTCCATCGTCGTCTTGAGTTTGAACTAATTTTCTAATTTCTTTAAGAACATTGTCTTGCTCACTTCCATTTAAATCATTTAATTCAATTTCAAACTCACTATAATGTGTTCCAAAAGTATCAGCCGCTAATGGAGATCTTCCTACCCATTGAGCAACAGATTTTACTCCATTTATGCCGAGAATTTTTTTAGTTACTTTATTACCAATTCTTATAGATTCTTGTTCTGAGGTACCAGGAAATGCAGTCATATGCATAATAAAGTGGCCTTCATGAAGTGGGGGTATGAATTGTGTTTTAAAAAATGGTAAGGATGCTAACCCTATACTTATTATCAGTAAAGAAATAAAAATAATATAACTAGAATATTTTTCAATAATATTTAAAATTATTATATATTTTTTCTTTAAATAACTCATGACTGGAGAATCATCTATACGAAGATCTGATTTACCTAAAAGTAAATAGCATAGAGCGGGTGTTATTGTCATTGCCACAAACAAGGAGGCAATAATTGATGCTATATAAGCTATACCTAATGGCCCAAATAATTTACCAGCAACCCCTGTAAGTGAAAGGAGGGGTAAGAAAACAAGAACAATAATAACTGTAGCAAAAATTACTGACTTTCTTACTTCCATCGATGCATCAAATACAATTTGATAAATTGGTTTAGGTGTAACTAATTTTCTATTTTGTTTAAGTCTTCTAAAAATATTTTCTACATCGATAATTGCATCGTCAACAACTTCTCCCAGAGCTATTGCTAGTCCACTTAGAACCATAACATTTAAACCTAGATTGAAATAACTCATTACAATAATGGCAGTAAGTAGCGAAAGCGGAATTGCAATAGCTGAAATAAATGCTGTTTTAAAATTAAAAAGAAATAAAAATAATATTGATATAACCATTAATGAACCAATTAATATATCAACTCTAAGTCCTTTTATTGAGGCATCAATAAAATTCGCTGGCTTAAATAAATCAGGAATCAAATTAATTTGTTCTTTTAAAAGTATTGGCTTGAGACTCTCAAGAGCTTCTTCAATTTGCTTTGTAAGTTTGTAAGTATCAGAATTTAGTTGCCCTTGAACTGAAAGATAAACACCTTCTTTACCATTAATTGATGCAGAACTAATGGATGGTTTAGATCCAACAATTACATTGGCTACATCCTCAATTGTTGTTTGAGTATTAGCTATTGGCGTTAGCTTAATTTCTTCGATTGTTTTTGATTGCCCTTCGGTATTAATTATGATTCTTTGATTTTTATTCTCTATAAATCCAGCACCTATTAAACCTGTTGATTTTTCTGCAGCTTTAGCAATATCAGAAATTGAAACATTATAAAAAAAAAGTTTATCAGGAATGATTTCAATTTGAATCTGCTTTACTAAGCCACCGAAACGATTTACATCTGCAACACCAGGTACCGCCATTAAATGGGGAATTATAGTATTTTCAGCTAAAGTCCTTAATTCTGTTAAATTTTTTACTTTTGAAGTAATCCCAATTCCAAGGACACTTGAGGCAGAAGAGGTCAGGGGAGTTATATTCGGAATAATATTTTTAGGAAGAATACTTTTTAAGGCTGTAAATCTTTCTGATATCGATTGTCTATTTAAATATATGTCAGTTCCTTCATCAAAAACCACAGTTAGTACAGATAAACCTGGGATTGATTGTGAGCGAATTTGTTTTACACCTATAGTTCCAGAAATTGCCTGTTCAATTGGTTTTGATACTAATGTTTCAACTAACGATGAAGAGAAACCTGGAGCTTCTGTTTGAATAATTACCTGAGTTGGGGAGAATTCAGGAAAAACATTAAGTGGACTATTCTTGATTTGATATATTCCATAAGCAATTACTATTAAAGCCAATCCAATTATTACCCCTGCATTTTTAATTGAAAAACGTATTAGAGAGGCAATCATCAATTTTAATCCTCATTTTCATTTGTGATTAAGTGTTTATATTCCTCAGATAAAAGTAATTGAGTACCTTTACTTACAATTTTTATAGGCGGCATTTTATCAAACTCAACAATCCAACCATTATCTACTTCTTCCATTTGAAATAAAGAGTGTCGAAGAAATAAATTATTATTTAGCGCTTCATAAACCCATGGTTTACCATCGCTCCAAACTATTGCTGATTTAGGAATAAAGTATTTTTTAACATTAATATCTTCGGCTATTTGGACATATGAATTTATCTTACTACCCATAATCAAGTTAATAGAAGATGTTAGATAAAAATAAGATCTACCTTGAATATCCCCATCACTAAAAGGGGCGTTAGAAATGAATGATGCTTCAAATTTATTTTTAGGTTGGTTAAATGAGGAAACCATTAAACTCAATGGAGGAGATTTTTGTACTTTATTATTAGGGATAATAATTTTTAATAACTTTGTTTCTGAATTGAAAATATCTTTAAGTAAAGATTTTTCTGGAGATATGAGTAATTCTTTAAAAAGCTTACCCCATTCTTGGTCAATAACTTGTAGTAAATTATTTTTATTATTAATCTGAATTTTTAAATTATGATGATGATTATTAATTTCTATTTCTTTTTTATGAATAGTTGAATCTGAAATATTTTTATTATCCTCATTGAGTAACTTTAATTTTTTAAAATGCTCTCTTTCTTCTTTAAATTGTATATTTAATTTATTTATTTCAGAGACTAAATTTAAATAGTTAGTCTTATAATTAAATAGACTTTTTAAATTTACTACATAACCATAAGAAGAATAAAGTGATCTTTCTTTACTTTCAGAGATTAGTTGAATTTCAATGCCACTATTTTTAATCATTGAATCTGAAATCGTGATGCGCTTGTTCTTAATAGAAACTAAATTCTCCACTTCGGATTCATTTATCATCTCTAATTCAGAATCGATATCTTTTTTTAAAATTTCATCTTTACCGAAATAGATAATCAACCACAATAGTCCTATAATAAGTATTGATTGTGTGACAATTATAATTAGTGATTTATTTTTCATTTAGCATCTTTAAATGTGGTGTAAATATTGGTTCCTGAAGAACGTTTTCTGCTTGCAAACCAATTCTAATTAAATTATATATTGCTTTATGATGATTTTTAGTTATATTAATGAGGTTAATTTTTTCATCCTCATATTCCATTCTATTTATTAACCCTTCTTTAAATCTTGCAGTAAGTTGTCTCTCAAGTTCATTTTTTGTTTCAATTATTTGGGTTGAATATTTTAAATCTTCAAGTTTATTTGAAAAATTAAATTGTAGCTCTTCAATATCATTTATTGTTTTAAGCTGTAAAGAATTTACTTTGCTTGCTTCGAGATCTCTGAATTTTTTTGCTTTGTTGATAAGAGCTTTATTTCTATTATTTGAATTAATAATTGTATCTATCCCTAGGCTCCATAATTTAGTTCCAAACTCGTAAGTATAAGCTGGTGAAAATGTATAATCTGGGTATTGATTAGCTACCTCCATTTTTAGTTTAACTTCAGCTATTGCATAATTTGATAGTGTTTCTCTAAGATCTAATCTTTTAGTAAGTGATATCTCTTGTAATTCTAGTAATTCTTTATCTTTTAAATACAAAGTGGTGATTTTATCAAGGATTGAGGTAATTTGCTTACTATCGATTGGAATAAGGTTGAATTTTTGAATACTTAAACCAGTTAATGATGCTATTTTATTTCTTAGTGATGATTGTTTCATTTGAAGCTTCAATAGTTCTTGATTGATAAAATTAAGCTGGATATTTTTTTTATCTAGATCTATTTTTGATGCTAAACCTGCATCAAGCCTTTTTCTTACCATATTCATTAAAGATTGCTTTAAGCGAAGTTCTTTTTTAGTAAGCCTTATAAATTCTTGGTTTTCAATAAAATTAAATAGCTCATTAAATAAATTTTTTCTTAAATTCCAGTTAGTTGTCTGAAAATTAATCAATGCTAGTTGAGATTTATTAAGTGCTAACTCATATCTTATTAATCTTTTATTTGCGGATTCAAACTTAAAAGAAAAACCTCCACCAAAAATCTTTTTTGTTAATTCTTTATTTGTAGTTTCTCGACCTATTTCTAGACCTAAAGATGACGGAGTGTATAAATTTGCAATAACTTCATTAGATTTGGCTATTTCCCATTCCATTTTAGCTGTTTTAATGTTCGGATTAAAAAATTGTTGTGTATAAATGAGTTCTTTTAAACCCCAACTTTTAAAAGGTAGTTCATTGCTATTAAAATTTTGAGATATTAAAAATTTTGAAAATTTCTCATTGTATATATCTGCTTCTTTGATGACTTCAGTAATTTTTTGAGTATCAATATCTTTTTTGTTAAAAGGTATATAACTACAGCCATTTAGTATAAATATTATTAGTATTAGGTATGGCCTTAATGACATAAATAATTTATCTTTCTGAATTGATTAATTAAACTCTATTTTCTGTGATAATTCATTATATATTCTAGGAGTAAGTTTTTATAAAATTATATTTAATTATATCAAAATGACATTGAATTATTGCTTTGCCAGCTGTTCTAAGCTGATATAATATGCTTTTTAAAATTTAGTTACCTTTATGCGAGAGTGGCGGAATTGGTAGACGCACTGGTTTTAGGTACCAGCGCCGCAAGGCGTGAGAGTTCGAGTCTCTCCTTTCGCACCAATTTAAAGTTAGGAATAAAAAAATGTCAGAAGCAATAGAAAAAATTAGCAGTATTGAAAGAAAGGTTAAAAGCTTAATATCTATTTCATCCTTGCAAAAAGAGATATCTGAAAGATATCTTCAGTTAGGACGAACAGCTCGTGTTTCTGGATTTAGGCCTGGAAAAGTACCTATGAACGTCATTGAGAAACAATATGGTGCTGATATTAAGACTGAAGTATATGCTAAGGCAATAGAGATGAAATTTGGTGAAATTGTAAATACAAACAATCTCCGAGTTGCGGGAATGCCAGATATTCAGCACGTTCCTCTTGATAAAGTAAGCGAGGATTTTGAATTTACTGCAACATTTGAGATTTTCCCTGAATTTAAATTAGGTAATTTTAAATCTCTAACGATAGAAAAAAAATCTGTTGAATTACAAGAAAATGATATAAAAAAAACAATCGATGTTTTAATCAAGCAAAGAGCTACATTTGAAATTATAAATCGAGCGTCTAAACTTGGAGACCAAATAACAGTTCAGCTAGAGTCATTTATTGATAATGAACAAATTGAGTCTACGGGTCAAAATTCTTTAGAGTTTGTTCTAGGTGATTCAAAGAGAATCAAGGCAGTAGATGACCAGCTTATCGGAATAAAAGCAGGAGAAACAAAGGAGTTTGAGGTTCAGTATCCAAAAGATCATAATCCAGCTCAGTTAGCTAATAAAAACGTTAAGTATAAAATAAAATTAATAGAGGTTAAGCAACCTAGACTTCCAGAAGTAGATTCAAATTTTGCGAAGAGTTTAGGTGTTGGAAATGGTGATATCAAAGTGATGAAGCAAGAGATCAAAGAATCTTTGGATCAAGAGGTGGAAAAAAGAGTTAAGGCAGATCTTAAAAAACAAGTTTTTCAAGTACTTATTGACTCACATACAATGGACATCCCAAAGTCTTTAGTTACTATGGAAGTAAACCGTATGATGCATGCTGCAAGTGATAATCTAAAAAAACAAGGTGCTGACATGAAAGAAGTAAAAATAGAGCGAGAAATGTTTGAAGACTCAGCAATAAAAACTTGTAAATTAAGAATTATTCTTGCAACTTTAGTTGAAGAAAATAAATTAGAAGCAACTCAAGAGCAAATAAAATCAAAAGTTGTAGAATTTTCAGCTAATTTTGATGATATAGAAAAAGCAGAAAAATGGTTTTATGATGACCCAAAGCGCTTGGATGAGCCAACTGCACTTTCTACTGAGGATAATATTGTCGAGTGGTTTTTAAAAGAATGCAAAATTAAATCTAAAAAAGTAACTTTTGATCAATTAATGGCAATACAGGCATAACTATAATGAGTAATTCTAAATTAGAATCAATTAGTCAATTTTCCCCAAATAACTTAGGTTATATTCCTATGGTTGTTGAACAAAGTGGAAGAGGTGAGAGATCATACGATATATATTCAAGACTACTAAAAGAAAGACTTATTTTTTTAGTTGGCCCTGTTGATGATATGACGGCTAACGTTGTGGTTGCCCAGTTATTATTCTTAGAAGCTGAAAATCCAGACAAAGATATATCTTTATATATAAATTCTCCAGGCGGCTCTGTAACTGCAGGAATGGCTATTTACGATACAATGCAGTTTATTAAGCCAGATGTTAGTACTTTATGTATTGGTCAAGCAGCAAGTATGGGGGCTTTACTTTTAACAGCCGGAGCTGAGAAAAAAAGATTTTGTTTGCCAAATTCTAGAGTTATGATTCATCAGCCTTTAGGTGGGTTTCAAGGTCAAGCTTCTGATATTGAAATTCATGCAAAAGAGATTTTATTTTTGAAAAATAAACTCAATACAATTTTATCTAAGCATACAAAGCAACCGATAAAGAAAATTGCAGAAGATACAGATAGAGATAATTTTATGAGTGCAGAAGAGTCAGCTAAATACGGTTTAGTTGACCAAGTTATTGATAGCAGAGCTAAAGTAAAATAAGGATTTCAATGGCAGAAGATAAAGAAAAGTCTCTTTTTTGTTCCTTTTGTGGAAAAAATCAAAATGAAGTTAAGAAACTAATAGCTGGACCTTCAGTATTTATTTGTGACGAATGTGTTGATTTATGTAACGATATTATTACAGAAGAATCAAAAGACATAAATGAAGAATTCGAAAAGTCTGAATCTGACTTATTAAGCCCTAAAGAGCTATATGAATCTCTAGGTGAGCATGTAATCGGTCAAGATGAAGCTAAGAAGAGTATGTCTGTTGCAGTATATAATCATTATAAAAGATTAAAAAATAATAAAAATGATAAAGATGATTTAGCGGATGTAAAAATTGCTAAAAGTAATATTTTATTTATTGGTCCCACGGGTTCCGGGAAAACACTTTTAGCCCAAACTTTGGCAGATCTACTTGAGGTTCCATTTGTAATGGCTGACGCTACGACACTAACTGAGGCCGGTTATGTCGGTGAAGATGTGGAAAACATAATGCAAAAATTATTGCAAAAATGTGATTATGATGTTGAAAAAGCTCAGAAAGGAATTGTTTATGTAGATGAAGTTGATAAGATATCAAGAAAATCAGAAAATTCCTCAATTACAAGAGACGTTTCAGGAGAAGGGGTTCAGCAGGCATTGCTTAAATTAATTGAAGGAACGATTGCATCAGTTCCTCCTCAAGGTGGCAGAAAGCATCCAAATCAAGAATTTGTTCAAATTGATACATCAAATATATTATTTATTTGTGGGGGGGCTTTTGATGGGCTTGAAAAAATTATTAGGCAAAGAACTGAAAAAAATAGCATAGGTTTTGGAGCTGAAGTTCAAGGAAAAGATGACCACAATTCAATTAGTAATATCATCATGAATGTAGAACCTGAAGACCTGATTAAATTCGGATTAATACCAGAATTTATAGGAAGGCTGCCAGTTATTACAACACTTCATACCCTTGAAAAAGAAGCCTTAGTTAAAATTCTTAATGAACCAAAAAATGCCTTAATTAAGCAATACAAAAAATTGTTTACTATGGAGAGTGTAGAATTAGAATTTCGTGAAGATGCAATTGAAGCAATTGCACTTAAGGCAATTGAGCGAAAAACTGGTGCTCGTGGATTACGATCAATTATGGAATCAAGTTTAAAAGAAATTATGTTTGAATTGCCAACGATAAATAATTTATCAAAGGTAGTCATAGATAAAGGTGTAATAAACAGAGATGAGAGACCATATTTAATATATTCAAATAGTGAGAAGCAAGCCAATAAATAATTACGACTTGAATTAAATTAAATAACCCCCATAACATTTATAACGAATAAAATTTTTAAAGAAGAAAATAATAATGACAATAGAAAAAAATTTTCCAATGCTCCCATTAAGAGATGTAGTTGTATATCCTCAGCTAGTAATTCCACTATTTGTAGGCAGAGAAAAATCAATAAGCGCAATAGAAAAAGCAAATAATGGAGATAAAAAGATTTTATTAGTTGCACAAAAAACTGCAGGAAAAGACGAGCCCGAAATTAAAGATCTTTATACAGTTGGAACTGTAGCAAGTATTTTACAAATGTTAAAATTACCGGATGGGACAGTTAAGGTGCTAGTTGAAGGACTTGAAAGAGCATGCATAAATAAATTTGATGACACTGGAGATTTTTGGTCAGCAGATATAGATTTAATTAAAATTAAAGAGAAGAAAGA
>TARA_B110000008_G_scaffold271730_3_pt1 | contig 12214 bp, 12 predicted proteins | sample TARA_B110000008 | Tara Oceans TARA_B110000008 (sample SAMEA4396496) | marine metagenome | biome: Westerlies Biome; feature: [DCM] deep chlorophyll maximum layer (ENVO:01000326); material: water (ENVO:00002006), including particulate matter (ENVO:01000060) such as... | depth 40 m
AAAGGTCTTTGGAAAAAGAAATTACCTGTGATTCTGCAGGCACTATTGCCCAACACCATGGCAATCCACCAGATCCAAGAATGCAAAAGGCGGCAAAGAATCGTGCCATTCCTATTGGTGGAACTGCAAGAATCGCAAATGATCAAGATTTCCATCAGGCCGATTTATTGCTAACCATGGATAATTTTAATTTCTCAGAACTTTCCAAGCTCGCTCCGGAATCCTCGTTGCTCACAAAGATTAAGCCTTTCTGTGATTATGTTCAACCCGATGTAAACGAAGTTCCAGATCCATATTACGGGGGAGAATCTGGTTTTGAAAATGTCCTCAATTTGCTCGAAGAAGGATGCTTTAATCTCCTCAATGAATTGGAGAAAGAATTACCATCCAAAAGTAATTGAGGAAGTTTCGACCTCGTGGAAAACCTGTCATTCATATGCGATGCCATTTCCAAAAAATCGGGGCAACCATTTACGCTCGCAAATAAAAGTTCTCTTTCAGGCGGATGTATTAATCAGTGCTTTCAATTAGAAGGACATGATTCATCTTCCTTTTTTCTCAAACAAAACAGCAAGTCTTTCCTTCCATTCTTCGAAGCTGAAGCTCTCGCCTTGGAAGAGATCAAAAATACGAATAGCGTTCGTGTGCCCGAAGTAATTACTTTTGGTGTGACTGATGATTCATCCTTCCTCGTTTTGGAATTTATTCCTGAAGGTATATCCAATCACAAAGGACAAAAAGAACTCGGAATACAACTTGCCAATTTGCACAAAATACAAAAATCTTTTTTTGGGTGGAAATGTGATAATTGTATTGGAGCGACCCCCCAACCCAATCCATCGACGCAAGATTGGGTTTCATTTTACCGGGATTCTCGACTGCTTCATCAATTTGATTTAGCTCATAAAAAAAGCGTTTTTTTTGACGGAGAAGATGAACTTATCAATAACTTGGAGTTTTTCTTTCATGACTATTCCCCCCACCCTTCTCTGTTACATGGTGATTTATGGGGAGGAAACACAGGGTATACGCAAGAAGGGGTACCCTTCATATTTGATCCTGCTTCGTACTATGGAGACAGGGAAACTGATCTTGCTTTTACTTATATGTTTGGTGGCTTTAATTCTTCCTTTTACCAAGGTTACGAAGAAACCTTTCCGCTTCATTCGGGATTTTCCATTCGCAAAATTCTCTACAACCTATACCACGAACTTAACCACTTTAATTTATTTGGAGGAGGATATGCCGACTCTGCCCAATCAAGTATTAATCAACTGATCCCAAAGCTACCTTGAAAGAAGATTTAGATAAAATTCTACTGACACAAGAAATCATTGATAAACGAGTCCGGGAACTTGGCTCGACAATCGACCTACATTATGGGGATAAAGAAATTGTCATCATAACCCTACTTGATGGGGCCATAGTTTTCACCGCTGATCTAATTCGTAATCTGGCAATTCCTTTACGTCTGGACTGCCTCCGTGTATCTAGCTACGGAAATTCAACTGACCCTGAAACCGCTCCCAGAATTTTAAGTTCACTCAAGTCAGATGTGAAAGGAAAGCATGTGCTGTTAGTTGATGACATATTGGACACGGGCAACACCCTGCAAAACGTGCATGATGAGGTATCTTCGAAGTTACCAGCATCGGTACATAGTTGCGTCTTTCTTGACAAACCGGACAGAAGAGAGAATGGATTTAAGGCCGATTGGTCGGGGTTTTCAATACCAGATGAATTTGTTGTCGGATATGGACTTGATTACGCCGGCAAATATAGGCAACTCCCCTATGTCGGGACATTAAAACCTTCCGTGTACAACAACGATCATTTAACACAAAAAAAGTTTGAAAAATCCAATTAGACGAATTTACGATTGGACCCTTTCCTTAGCCAAAAAAAAGACATCAAGTATTTGGCTTGCCTGTATTTCTTTTGCTGAGGCTAGTTTTTTTCCCATCCCGCCGGATGTACTACTCATTCCACTATGTCTCGGTGCCATTCGAAAAGCATTATTCTTTGCAACCGTGTGCTCCATTGCCTCGGTTCTGGGAGGACTTGCAGGCTACGCCATTGGTCATTTTTCATGGGATGTATTGCAATCATACTTTTACGAATATGTTCCTGGTTTCACCGAAGAAAAATTTATCCAAATTTCAAATTGGTATGAGGAATGGGGATGGCCTTTGGTATTCCTCGCTGGGTTTTCCCCGATTCCATATAAAATTTTCACCATTGCAAGCGGGGTGATGGGGATGGCTATTCTACCTTTTGTTTTAGCCTCGGCAATAAGCCGTTCGGCACGTTTTTTTCTCGTTGCAATTCTAATTGCTAAGTTCGGGGAACCCATGAAAGGGTTAATTGACAAACACTTTAACAAATTGGCTTTGGCCTTTGGCCTTCTTTTGGTTGGGGGTTTCTTAATTTTAAAAGTGCTAATCAAACACTAAATCATTTTTCTTCAGCTTATAATTTGAAACCGGTTTCCCCAATAGTGAAACATTTTCGGCAAAGAGAAATATAGCGTTCATTTCCACCAATCTCAATCTGCTCGCCAGCGGTTTCCTTTACGCCCGATGAACTAACCCTGGCATTCATTGTAGCCTTCTTTCCACAATGACAAATAGTTTTTATTTCCCTAATTTCATCGGCCCAAGCCATCAAAAATTTACTTCCTTCAAAAACCTCACCCTTAAAATCTGTCCGAATTCCATAAGTTAAAACGGGAATGCCCAAATGATCCACCGTTCTGGTTAACTCTTCCACTTGATGCCTATTTAAAAATTGGGCTTCATCTACAAGGATACAGCCAAGTTGGTTTATGAGATGTTGACCATTAATAATTTCATAGAGATTATCAGTAGCAGAGAATGGAATGGCGTTCTTTTTGATGCCAATTCTTGAGCTAATGACTCCACTACCCTCTCGGTCATCCAATTTAGCGGTAAATAAAAGAGCCTTCATACCCCGTTCGATATAATTATGATCGGCTTGAAGAAGAGCGGTCGACTTACCCGCATTCATAGAAGAATAATGAAAATAAAGTTTTGCCATTTGAAACTTAAGCAAAACTACACTTAAGATTATAGAAAGATCAAACTTCTTCGGTCTTCAATCTCTCCATATATTCTGAAACATTACATGTGAGCATACGGGTTTTATTGGGAGACACTTCCAATACTTTGGTAACCACACTATCAAGAAAAGATCGATCGTGACTTACAATTAATGCGGTTCCATCAAAAATATTTAACGCCTCCTGCAGCACTTCTTTACTACGAATATCTAAATGATTGGTCGGTTCATCCATAATTAGAAAATTACATGGCATCATCAACAGTTTAGCAAGTGCTACCCTGTTTCGCTCACCACCGGAAAGAACTGAAGTCTTTTTGAAGACATCATTACCACTAAAAAGAAGAGCACCCAAAGCAGCTCTTGGATTAGCGTCTGGATTGTCATGCAAAACCTCCTCCACTTCAGCAAGCACTTCATTATCAGGATTCAATTCCTCTGCCTGATGCTGTGCAAAATATCCAATAACCGTATTAACTCCGACATCTCTGACACCATCCTGAAAAGGCTCCACACCTGCAAGAATACGGGCCAAGGTAGACTTACCTGCTCCATTTACCCCCACTACCGCAATTCGATCTCCTTTCTCAATACGAAGATCCAAGCCGTTGAATACTTCCAAGTCATCATAAGCTTTTCTCAAGCCCTCAATTTCAACCACCTTATGACTTGCGGGAGGAGAAGGTGGAAAGCGAAAATAAATCTTTTTCTCATCCGCTTCCGGTTTTACTATCTCCATTTTATCCAAGGCCTTTATCCGACTCTGCACCATCGCCGCTTTTTTGATATTAGAACGAAAGCGGTTGATAAATTCTTTCTCTTTTTCAATTTCCTTCTTTTGGCTTACATAAGCCTTCCTTTGCCTTTCCTTACGAGCGGCACTTTCCTGAAGATAAAAAGTATAGTTTCCCTTATAATTTATTAATTTCCCCATTTTCAATTCCATCGTTCTTTCGGTAACGGATTCCAAGAAAGCACGATCATGAGAGATAACTAAAATTGCGCCCTGATAATGTTTAAGATATTGCTCCAACCAATTCTGAGCAACCACATCCAAATGATTGGTAGGCTCATCTAAAATAAGTAAGGAAGGTCCCTGCAGTAACAATTTACCTAGGGCAATTCTCATCTGCCACCCCCCGGAAAACTCATCCAAAGATCGATCCATGTCCTCCTTGGAAAAACCCATACCGGAAAACACTCTGTCTATACGAGCGTTCATTTTCTCTGGTTCAAAAGCGGCAAGTTGTTCTTCCCAAGCCCCCATCATATCAATCAAATCATAAAATGCATCTGTATCGGGTTCCATTTCACCAAGTTCAGTTTCTGCTTCATCCAATTTTGCTTTTATAGCATTAGCATCTGCAAAAGCTTTTCCCGCTTCTTCCCTTAATGTACATCCAGTCACTGAGATTCCATCCTGAGGTAAATATCCAACAGTTGCATAATCAGGTTTTTCAACGCTTCCCGAATCTGGAGTTTCTTCCCCCATTAACAAACGTAAAAGGGTAGTTTTACCCGAACCATTTGATCCAACCAAAGCAATACGGTCACGTGGTCCAATTGTCTCTGAAATTTCCTTGAATAAAACTTTCGCCCCGTAAGATAGATTTACCTCCTTGATTAAAAACATAGCCCCAACATCAAATCGGTTCCCGTCCAAACGGCAACATCATTAATAAATGCTTATATTCGATCCCTCGGTCTTCTCTTATCCGAGAACCCTCCCTACCGGTTTACGAAGGGCAATACAAATCGGTAAAATAGAAACCAACGAGGCAAAGCCTAATAGAGTGAGAAGGTATAGATTTCCGGAGATTTCATAGGGATTAAAAATAGCCAAGTTTAAAAATTCAGAATCAAAACCCGCTTTTTTAAAGACAAATCGATGAAAAACCTCAGCCAATTGAACTGCACCGAGAAAAGAAAGAAAAAGCAATAACAGCCCCTCAACCAAATACCTGAGGATTAAATGGATCGAATGTAAACCAAAACTTTTAAATAAGGCTGTAGCGAAGATATTTTGCCGGTACTCAAAAACCGCAATGGAACCAAAAATAAGCACGATCAACAATCCAACAAAACCACCGCCAATGGCCTGTGCTTTTACACGTAGGTCCCGTACGCCATCAAGTTTACCAATCCATTTTATAGGACTGGATAATTCATACCGGTCAAACCCCTCTTTCTTTAATAACGCTTCCGTTATCTCTATTATATCAACCAAGTCTACCGAATCATCGGAAAGAAATAAAACGGATTCCTGCACTGAAAATTGATTAAAAACCGAAGCCATTGATTCGGGAATAAAGAGTAAAGGACCATTTAAGCTTATAAAACGTAAAATGCTTGGAGGCTTAACGACCTCCGCATCAAAGAAAAAATTCCATACTTTTACCCGTTCCACCATAGCCTCGGGATATCCATAAGCAGCAAGAAAAACCGGTCCCTGTAATCTATCCCATCCCATCAGGGCATTAAGACCAGGAATGGAGTGATCGTTATAAATTACGACTTTCGCTCTTTTTTCACTCGATAATTGAGCATTCACATAGAGTGAGGAAAAAGGGATATAGATGCCCATTTCACCTAGCGATGATAATAATTGACTCAAAGATGGTCGGACTTCCTCCTTACTCAATCCAGTCGATCTTAAAATCATTGTGTTTAGTCCAAAACTCTCGATCTTTTTTTCCACCGCTCTTTCAGTAAGGACAAATCCTGCCTGCATGAAGAGAAAAAGCAGGCTCAAAGATATCGCAATTAAAACTCGGGCAAAAACCGCACCCGGCGTTTCAAGCCACCTCTTTAAGATGTCTTTCGACAGGTAAACGAAGATTAAAATCAATGATCTCATCTGCAATTTCTTCAAGACGGTGGTCGTGACTGGAAAGAATACAAAAACAAGGTTGCGGTAAAGAAGTGCTTAAGAGTTGTTTAATTACCTTCGTATTATCATCATCTAATCCGGAAGTGGGTTCATCCAAAAGTAAAACCTTTGGGCTTTTTATTAGGGCACGGGCAATCGCTGCTCTTTGCTGCTGGCCACCAGAAAGCACCCCAGGTTTCTTTTTTTCCAACGCGGATAATCCAAGTTTCTCAAACAAGGTACCACTTCTTGCTTTTGTAATTTTAGATGACATTCCAGCCAGGCTCGCTACCAAGTTTAAATTACCCGAAAGGTTGGCCAAGGGGAGAAGATTTAATTGCTGAAAAACAAAACCCAACCCCTCCCTTTGAAATTTCTTGCTTGGGTTTCGCCATGGTTTAGGAAGAGTGATTTTTCCTTTTTGAGGCACCAGATAACCCGCAATCAATTTAAGGAGAGTTGATTTCCCGCAACCTGAGTATCCCTTAATTAAGGATATACCCGGTTTAAAAGAATGAGAAAACGAATCAAAAACAAATTCCTTCCCGTACCTAAAGGAAATATCCGAGCATTTAATTTTCTCTTCATTGATCATGGCACCATTTTATTCTTCTGCAATCTTTCCAATTGCGATTGAATAAAGTCCCACTTCTAACAGTTCATACTCCGGACAAACGCTCGCGACGAGTCCTGACCAACCTCCCAATCGAAACCCTTCTGGATTCAAACTAACGAGAAGAAATTTTGGCACCATACGAGCAGATCTTGAAAGTTTTAAATACAACATTCCATCTGTCCGCCCACCCAGTTGATTCCTTAATGCCAATTTGTCCTGCGGATCAAATTTAAAAGAGTAAATCAATTCCTCGCCTCGTGACACTTCCTTACTCGAACTCTTCAAATATTTTCCGATGACCTTCCCGCGAGGTACCTTCAGTTCCAATTCCAAACTATTTTTATTATATAATCTCCAATCAGGATCGAGAATTGGAACCTGTCCGTGTAATTCTCTTAAGTCCCGAAGCAAAGCAACTTCCATCCCGGACTGAATATAGTTTTTTTCACCCTCAACATAAGGAAAAAGAAATTCAATCTCACCATCAAATGGCACGGTTAAATATGCCTCCTGCATTCTCATTTCAAATTGCATTTTCCTGAGCTCAAATTTCTTTTTAATTTCACCCAACTCAAGCTCTTCCTTTCGTTCTGACTCCACAAAAGAAAGCATCTCCTTTACCTGATTTTCATGAGTAGCCAAAGTTTCCAAATAGGCTTTTAAATCTTCTGTCTGATTAACATCATCTCTTTTTGATGACTGAAAAAGTTCCCTGTATTTTTTTGGATTTGCCAACATCTGCTCAGCAAGAGAGCGTTCCCCTTTAATCTTTGCCAACTGATTTTCAAACTGTTCAATCTGCGACCTTCTCTGCAAGTGCCATTGTGGAATATCTTTTTCCTTCAACAGTGATTCGCGCATATTCATCAACTCCTGATCAAGCTTTAATCTTGCTGTATCAATTCCACCCAATCGATCACCCAGTTTAAAAGATGCGGATTTATAAGGAACATCTAATTCAAAGAGTCCAGTCGAACCGGCTTTCATTTTATATTCCCTTAACGGAGTAACCTTGAGAGAAACTTTTCCAATAAGTATTCGATCACTTTCTTTAAACCCTGTGGGATTCAATGTTTGGATGGGCTTTTTTTCTGATTGGGAAAAACCCATTGAAAATAAAAAAAGAAATAGAAAGACTATGCAGCTTAGTTTCATAGCTAATATATTCCTTGGTACATGTTGTACTTGTTTAATTTTCAAAATCGATTTCCTCTTCTTTCCATTCTTCCTCATCAAGAAGCCAAAAGCCACCTTCAAGTCTCGCTTTTCTTAATTGTAAACTTGAAACACGGCCAATTAAAACAAACCTTTTTTCCAAGTAAACCCGAACTTCATTCAACTCCGTACTTCTTGGTTGTGAGTCCAAAGTTTCCAATCGTAGCTTTGCCAACTGTAATTCTCTTTGTACCAGGGCTAATTCTTCCTGTGCTAAAAATGCCCTTTGGATTTGCTCCCGAATTTGCTCACGCATAAACCTGTTCTGAAATTCAATCTGTCTTCTCACATTTTTTAACTGTCGAGTTACCCGTAAACTTGTATCCAACGAAAATCCACTACTTGCCTGAAAAACTAAATCGTCCGCAGAAAAACCCGTCTCCACTCCATTTCCCACACGGTAAAGGGGTGGACTGCTCACCCCCAGATTCAGATCCGGAAAATATCGCAATTTAGTGGAAAATTCAGTTAATCGTAAAGCTTCCAAATCAGCTGCCTGTTTTTGTCTTAGAAGAACACCAAGCTTATCCGTTCGATTTAAATCCAATGGATTTTCAACATAAGAAAGTTCAGGAATACCATCAGCCTGTAATTTCCATTTATATTTAAAATTTCCAAGAATTTTTGAAATCGTCTGAGATAATTGATTTTCAGAAATGCGTAAATTAAAAGCCTGCTGTTCAATCAAAATTTCTTCCGGTGTACTTGCTAATAATTCAGCCGGTTTTTTATTCTCCCGGGCACTCCAAAGTTGAGTCTTTTGAACATTTTCCTTTCTCGTTTCAAAATCAGAATATTCAAGAAAAAGCTCACGTAATCGAATCGTGAGCTGTCTTTTTTTGAGCTTTAAATCCCAGCCAGCCTTAATTTCTGAGAGTAATGCAGTGTACTTTCGTGAATAAAGATTAATAAGACCGGGAAAATTAATCGTAGAAAAAACATTAAATCGAATATCTTCGGAATCTATGGATCCCACCTCGGATAATGCCTTGGATAAATTTGTAGATAATCTAAGAGTGGGAACTAAATCCCAGTATATTTGTGCCCTACTCTCTTTTGCCCGCTCAAGTGAATCTCTTGCCTTTTGAAGTTCGAGATTATTTTCCAGCATCATGATCCTGGCTTCACTCCAACCCAGTTTCTCAACCTCTTTATTTTCGCTTTGGGTATAGGTTTCAGCATATATTTTTTCAACTCGTTCGAATTGTTCATCCAAATTTTCACGGACACTCTTGCATCCGCAAAAAAGGCAAGTCCATGCCAATAAAAAATTTTTAATGGGGGCTGTTTTCATCTAAGAAAAGACTTTCTTGATATTAACTAACAGGTCTTTTTTTAAAGGTTTTTAAGGCAGGTTGATCTGTAAGAAGTAGCAATTTTTTATTTTACGGTAATTATAGATACTATTGAAACAAAACTTACGTAACCAGAAGACTTAGAATCAAATTCTATAATATCCATACCAAGAATTGCCCCTATCATTCCACAAATTCACACACTGAAATTAATTCTCCTGAGTAAATATGAAAAGTTAACCTTCCCCTTCTAAAAGTTAATAATAGAGCAGCAAGCCTAATCTAACAAAGACGAATCGTTATAAAGGCGAAGCGAACCTTCGGCTGTTCCCGAAAGAGTGACATTTGTTGTGGTGGATACTTCATTAACGCTTGTAATCGTTTCATCTTTAATCCTCATAAAATGGATACCCAATCCACCGGCTTTGGGATTTGGGTTTGAAGCGCTCCAAATTTCGTTGGTATTGTAAAAATTAAGATCATAAATCGCAGTTCTATTCGTTGTCGTTGTGATCTTATCAGATTCATAGACTGCACTAACTGCATAGCCATTAGAATCAGTTAAACTGTAGGAAGTGAAGACATTTTCCTCAAATAAAGTAAGCTTACCCTGAGAGTCGCTTGCCATGTCATAATCATAGGTTCCATTAATCACATTTCCACCCGAATCAGTAGTCTGGTATGAGGTACTGGATGAAATGCTTAATGTACTCACATTTCCATCGAGATAGATAAAAACTAATTGTTTCCCTACAACATAACTATTCCATTCAGCAAGTGTGGGTGAACGATTTGAGTCACCACCCAAAAAGTCTGGTAAACTGGCTGTATTTAACCCAGAATTGGGTAAAGACGGAGCGTTGACCGTAAATTGTCCAGTCATAGAAGGTAGAGGGGTGTCATCACCAAGTGTGGGTAAAATAGAAAATTGATCAATTAGTTGATCGTTATCCAAATCAACCCAACCGGTAAGTACTAAAACAAGATCTTCCCCAAAGGAAGCATCAGTTGGAGAGATAGTGATGGTCATTGTATCCCCATTCTTTACCGCAACATAGGGAGCAGCAATCGCACCATCCGAGGGTTTAGGGAAGGTGCTCTCAATGGCCAATGTATTATCATAAATACATTCGCTTGCCGTGGTAAAACGGATTACGGGATTAAATACAATCTCGGAACCAATCAAATCCAATACGGCAGGTGATTCAGTTACAGTAGTTGCATTACTTGAAGTATCACTCCCTCCATTGCATCCTGAAAAAGCGAAGAAAGAAAATATTGGCAGGACAAGGATAAATTTATGTTTAGCTTTGATAACTTTTAACAAAGCAATAAGAGTTTGATTCTGTCAAATTAGATTTCTACACCATACAGGAATTCGCATACTAATGAAAACCCGTATATATGCTTTCTCGAATATGATTCGAATTTTCAACTTCCTAATCCTATTATTGCTCAATGGATGCTCAGTCCCTGATCTAAGAGATAAAGATATATTTAAAATTGCCCGGAAAGAAGCAGTTGAAATTTCTGTCTTAAAAAGAGAATTTATGTACGGAATGATGTGGCTCTACACGGATGATGCTAATGAAACATTCAGTGGTTGGGTAAAGGAATCGTATTCGAATAAAAAACTTAAAAGTCTAGGTTATCTCGAAAATGGACAAAAACAAGGATTTTGGATCGGGTGGCATCAAAATGGACAAAAAGAATCGCTAGTGGAATGGAACTTAAGCTATTTACACGGGTCGTATGAATATTGGCACCCCAATGGAAAGGTACATGTTGTTGGTCAAACAATTGAAGGGGAGATGAATGGTGAGTGGAAAGAATATTACACAACAGGTAGACCAGAGGCTCACTCAGATAACAATATGGGGAAATTAATTTGGAAAAAAGTCTGGCTCCCAAACGGACAGAAATGCATCCATTCAGAAGTCAAAAATGGAAATGGATTTTATATTGAATATAATGAAGACGGAAATAATTCCCTCAAAAGAGTTTATAAAAATGGTAGGGAAATTAAAACTTCAACGACGAACTCGATCTAACTCCCTGGTTACCTCTACTCCGGTTTTATAATAAATGGATGGCATCGGATTTCCACTTTTATCATAAAGTACCCATTCGCCATCCTGTTTCCCTTTCAAGTAATTGCCTTGAACCGTTGGTAAACCCTCCTGATTCCATTTTTGATAAACTCCGTTTAAACGATCATCCACAAACATCCCTCGCTCCTTCAACTCCCCGTTTGAATACCATCGGGAAAAAGGTCCATTCTTCGTTCCATTTTCGAAAATTGTTTCACTTTTTTTGATTCCGTTTTCATACCATTCAAGGATTGTGCCGTCTTTAATTTCCCTCACAGATGACACCACTATTTCATCTACTTTAAAACTCTCAGTGATCTCTTCTTCTATTTTAGAAATGGAAGAAGAATTAGGTATTATTTCCCCCGACTCATTAAATTCTCGTTTTGCACCGATAGATTCAGCCTCCAAGACATAAGGATCAACTTCGAATTCCGCCTCATCCGAGCACCCTAAAAAAAGAACAGAGAAAATAGTTAAAATAATTAAATACACGATGATCTTCTAATGGAAACTGCCTGGTAGTCAATTCATCCAACCCCCAAATTGAAAAATATTTTAGAATGAACGGAGATGACAACTTTGATTCATTGTAATCCCAATATCCGAACACTCCAACGACCAACAGAAAAAGAAAGAGATTGAGGAAAAGAATTACATTCGTGCGGTTGGGAATCAAATTCTGTCGCCCCGGCAGCCCCTCCCCCGCCATAATCAGGGGAATCAGAATCAAAAAGAACTTTCCATTCTCCCGGATGCGGGCATCCCCAAGTTCGGTGAATTAATTGTTCCGAAAAATTACAGGCAACAAGCAGAGTATCATTTGGACTTTCACCATATTTCAAAAAGGAAATCGTTTGGTTCCTATTATCATTACAATCTATCCATCTAAATTTATCCCCCTTATGATCATTATTGCTCCAAGATGAATGAGATAAGTAGAGTTTATTTAAATCCCTCACTAATTTCCTAACCCCTTCATGCAGGGGGAAATTAAGTAATGTCCAGTCTAAAGGGGCATCACAGTCCCACTCCTTCCATTGGCCAAATT
>TARA_B110000008_G_scaffold101638_1_pt1 | contig 12208 bp, 10 predicted proteins | sample TARA_B110000008 | Tara Oceans TARA_B110000008 (sample SAMEA4396496) | marine metagenome | biome: Westerlies Biome; feature: [DCM] deep chlorophyll maximum layer (ENVO:01000326); material: water (ENVO:00002006), including particulate matter (ENVO:01000060) such as... | depth 40 m
GTTTTTACTAGGTAGGGAAAAGCTAAGTCAGGTTCTGAAAGACTATCTCCTAGAATCCCATAAAGTGCAATTCCTGGAACTATAATAATAACAGCCATAAAATACTTAAGCAATCCTCCTACCATTAAACCTGTTTGAGCATGAGCAACACTTTTTGCTGCTAAGGCTCTTTGAATAACAGTTTGGTTGGCACACCAATAGTTAATATTCAAAAAAAACAAACCAAACAAATGGGTCCAAGGAAGTGTAGAGTGATCACTTGGCAAATGAAGATGCATTTTTTCAGGAACTTTTACATAAAGTTGTTCCCAACCTCCCAAATGATAAATAGCAGTTAAGCAAACTACAATACCTCCAAGAAGTAAGGTTCCAAACTGAATAATGTCTGTCTTCACTACTGCGCTAAGCCCCCCAAAATAAGTGTATACTGCTGAAAATACTCCAAGGATAACAATTAACATGGCGATGCGAATCAATCTATTTTCACTTAAAAAAGACAACTGTTCACTAAAAACCATATCAGCGGCATAGGCTCCCCAAAAAAGAGCAGCTCCAAGAGTTACAGTTGCAAAAAGCGCCATATTGGTTAATGAGTAAAAAAGCGCAATACGTTTTCCTAATTTTTTGGAAATAAATTGGGTAATGGTGGTTATTTTTTCTTTTAAAAAAAGAGGTACAAAAACAAAAGCCCCTAATAAAATTCCTTGAACTGCATTAATTTCAAGATTAGCTTGAGCTAAACCAAAAAGATATGCAGAACCCATCATTCCTAAGAATTGATACCCTTGTATATTTGTTGCTATGGTGGATAATGCAATAGAGTACCAAGGTAAATTTCTCGAACTTAGGAAGTACTCATCTGCAGAACTGTCTGCACTAATTTTACCCCGAAGTGCTACTAGTAATATAATAACAAAATAAGCGATTACAATTATAAAGTCTATCATAGTTATTTTCTTACTCCATTTGCCAGAGGACTGTTAGGTGCTGAATTTGGAACGCGCCCAAATACTTCTGGAAGAGAAACAGTTTTTAATCTTGGGAGTACCAATCTAGCAAAGATTTCACACTCTTTTTCATGAGGGTATCCAGAGAAGATAAATGAATTAATCCCCATTTCAATATAACGTTGAATTTTTGCTACTACCTGATCTGGATTTCCAACAATAGCTGCTCCACAACCTGAACGTGCTAAGCCAATTCCCGTCCATAAGTTAGGTTCTACATAATATTTTTCATCAGATTCTTCTCTTAATTTTGACTGTCTAGACACACCTAGAGATGCAGCATCTTGAGCTCTATTTCTAATATCAGTTCCTTTTTCTATGTCTAATTTAGAAATTAATAAATCTGCATAATCACGAGCCTCTTGTTCAGTTTCTCGAACAATTACATGAACTCTAAGCCCAAATTTAACAGTTCTATTATAGTTAGACGCTTTAATAGTCATGGTATCCATTAAGTCTTTTAATTTTGATTCTGTTTCAGGCCACATGAGATATACATCACAAAATTCTGCACAAAGAGCTACACCATCTGGAGAATAGCCTCCAAAATAAAGCAGTGGGCCACCATTTTGTTGGTAAGGTTTTACAGGTCTTGAGGTTAAATCTAATTGGTAATATTTTCCTTTAAATTTTATTTGGTCTTGTGTCCAAGATTGTTTTAAAATTTGAATGACTTCTCTTGAACGCGCATAACGTTCTTTTGAAGATAAATCCATTCCAGGCAAGTTTGATGAAATAATATTAATGGTTAGTCTTCCTTTAAGCATATGATCTAAAGAAGCAATAGTTCTGGCTAACATGGGTGGATGTAATTCTCCACATCGTATAGCAACCAAAAAATTAATATTGTCTGTTATCGATGCCATCCCTGACACAAATGATAAGGGATCCTGACCTACTTGATACGATGATGGACATAACACATTTTTAAAGCCTAGTTGGTCTGCTTTTTGTACTATCTTAGAAGTGTTTTCCCAAGAACTTTTATAGACAGGATTTCGATTTCCTAAAAAATCATCATCGCCATTGCATAAAGGGGCAAACCACGAAATTTCTGCACCATCAATTGTGGTTGAGGTATTTTTATTCATCTTATAAAAATAGAATAAAAATTATAAATTTAATATTTTATAAATTTTTATTTAAAGCCCTATAAGGTATTGAAACTTAAAGAAGAATTGTGTTTGATTGAATTGTAGCAATTGAAAGTGAGCCCCTTCAATTTCTTCAATTGTATTTTGATTTCCACCTAAATAGAAAATTGTTGATGGATTTGGATTCCATTGAACCAATGGTTGAATAAAAAATTGGTTTGTAAATGTGTTTTTTTGAGAAACGAGTCTAATATTAAATTCATTATTAAACTGATATCGAAGGTTTAAACGAGCAATACTCCCCTCAAAATAATTCCCTTGACCATTTGTTTTTTCGAGTTTTGAATATCTTAACGATGGGTTTATCGTAAAGTTATCACTAACTTGAAAATTTAAGGTCATAAAAGAGGAGGAGAGATCTCCAACTTCAGGGACGTCTTCGTTTACAGATAAATCTTTTCCACTGTCTAAATTCATTCTAAAATTAAAGGATTCACTGGGAGATCCATTGACAGAAAATGAATGTGTAGGTAGGTTATTGAAACGAATTCCTAAAAATGTCTTTACAGCATCATAATCTAAAGTGTACGATAGTTCAGTTTGTCCGTAGGTTTTTAAAGAGGCAAACAAGTCAATACTGAAGTTTTTATATAAATCTTCAAAAGTGTAGACCACATCTATCTTCGTTCCAAAACCAAAAGATTGAATTGCGGGCTTATTTATAATATTGATATATTCATGAAAAAGAGTTCCCCATTTACGGTTGTTTTTAACTACAAAACCAACGTCAGACCTGTACTGCGGAGAAATATTTCTGTAGTATAGATAACTTTGCCAGTGCTCTGTTTTTCTGTAAAGTTGAATGTAAAGAGCATCTCCATTAATCTTGTCTCCATCCAAGGCAATTGTTTTTCCATTAATAGTAGCATCTGTTTCTATCCAATCACTTACAGGTTCTTCATTGAAGTTTTTGAAAACTTCAAAGCTTAAACGCAGATTTTGATTCAAAAGGAAAAGTCCATCAAAACCCAAAAGGTGACCAAAGCCACCACCTTTGTAGAAACGATTCATCATTACTGCACCAAATCGAGATTTAGGATTCAATAGATGTTGATAGCGAATAACATTAATTAAACTTTGACCTCCTTGGCCAATATAGGATCTATCTTCACCACCTACCAAATAGACCGAATTTTGGTCTAGTGCATTCAACAAAAATAAACGAGATTTCTTTCCTTGACTCAATAATTTTGTTGCAATTGAGGGATTAACAATTGAACGCGAATAAAACGCTCCGTCTGTAAAGTTTACAAGATCTGTCCCTCGATTAAAAAATGGACGTCTTTCTGGGTATTGTAAAGAAAAAGAAGAGTTTACATCAATTCGAGTAACATCAGCTTCAACTTGAGAAAAATCTGGGTTAAAGGTTAATTCAAAACTAGTATTCTTGTTGATATCTAAATTCAATCCTAAACCAACTTTTCCTTTTACAGATCCATAAGAAATTTTTTCATCAGGGCTGTTTCTATACCCTTGAATATTACTTGAAACATAAGGTAGTATTTCCAACCGTTTATCAATGACAATATCTTTTAAAATTAAATTATCTGTAGTTTGGCAAACAACGCAGCTGTTATTTCTATCACGAGGTTGACTACTAACTTCAATTTCATTTCCATTTTCGAAGTATCGTCTGTAAAAATTTATATGCCATTCTTGATTTGTTCCATTAGGAAAGGGAATTTCAGAAAATGGTATTTTCATTTCTATAGTGTATCCATCATTTACTATAGCAGCTTTAGATTCAAAATTCATATTGAAAGAACTGTCATATCGATCTGAGTCGGACAAAGCATTCACTTGCTTCACATCAAATTGACTGCCCAAAGCATTAACGGCTAGGCCTAAGTTACTTCTTGCATCTGCAAAAGGATCTAACCGAACTAATACAAGATCATCATTCCAAATACTAAAATCATCTCTTGGACGAATAGAGGCTCGAATATTTTTTGGGTCATCTTTGGCATGAATAGCTATAAATAGATAGGTGTCAGAATAAGTAATGTAGGCAGTAGTTTTTTTTCTTGCTTCTAAATTATTGGCTGGATTAAATTCAATTTGCAAAGGTATTTTTGTGGCATCTTTCCAAATTTTCTCAGACAATAATCCATCTAAGATAATTTCTTTTTCATTGACTTTAGTTGGAGAATACGTTTCTTGAGCAAAAACAATTTGCAGCGAAAAGAAAAACAAAATGAAAGTAAAAAATCTCATGAAAAAAAAATATCTAACAAAAATAATTTTTTTAACCTTACAAATTACTTTAAAATATAAAATTAGCTTTGTTTTAAGAGTTTATTTACTAAGTAGTACATCACAGGTTTACCTCGAGGACTTGTCTAATACTTCTTGATGATTCTCCTACTTTAATTTTGTAAACTCCTTTTTCTAATGACCAATCATTTATTGTTTCATTCCAATAACTCAATTCTTTAATTGGAATTTTAACCGAAACTTTATCATTTTCGCCATTTTTCAAGAGCTTTGTCTTAGCGAAAGATTTTAATTCTTGAGAAGGTCTATTTATTGTTGTGTTTCGTTTTTCTGAATAAAACTGTACTACTTCTTTACCGGGGAATATGCCAATATTCTTAATATTTAATGAAATATTTATGGTGTCATTTTTAATCTCCAGTTTCATTGGGCTATATTCAAAATTAGTGTAGCTAAGTCCAAAGCCAAAAGGGAAGGATACCTCTAAATTTTTTGAATCAAAATGTCTATATCCTACAAAAACACCTTCATTGTAAAAGGTGTAATCTTCGTCTTTTACTTTATCCTCTTTAGGAGTTTCGCTTGGAGGAAATATTAAATTTTTTACAAGCCCCTCAAGAGTAATCATTTTTGGGTTTTTTGGAAAATTTTTGTGTGAATCATGGTCAGATAAATTTACAGGAAATGTCATGGGTAATTTTCCACTTGGATTGATTTTTCCAGACAGAATATCTACTACTGAATTACCACCCTCTTGTCCTCCTTGCCAAGCCAATAGAATGGCATCGGGAAGATGCTTCCAAGTTGCGGTTTCAATAACACCCCCTATATTTAATACCACAATTATTTCTTTGTTCTTTTTGTGAAATGCATCCGCGAAATTAGCTATCATTTCCTGCTCAATCTTTGTTAATAGAAAGTCATCTTTTTCCTGTCGATCACCTCCTTCTCCAGAATTTCTACCTAAAGTTAGAATGCCAACATCCGATGTTGCTACAATCTCATTAATTTGATCTGTAGTGTAGATGATTTCCGGGGGGGAGAATGGAGTAAATATGGCGTCTAGCCCCTCAGGTTTTATAAAGTCATTACTATTAATTTCCCGGTGTGACTCAACTATTTCTTTGGCAACTTTATTAATTTTAAATCCAGCATTTAAAAACCCCTCTTCTAAAGAAATTGTATAGGCTTCATTTACATCTCCAGATCCAGTTCCTCCAGTAATAAATTCATAGGAGGTTATTCCGAGTAAAGCAATATTTTCTTCATTAGTAAAAGGCAAAGAATTTTCATTTTTTAACAAAACCATCCCTTCAGATGCTGATTTTCTTGTAATTGTTGCATGTTTTTTTAAATCTGGGGTATTGTTAAACCTATAATTTTGGATTTTTTTAGTTTTGAAAATTAGGTTTAAAATCCGTTTTACAGCTTTATCTATAGCATCAATTGATAATTCTCCATTTTTTACTGCCTTTGTTAAAGCTTTCCATTGTCTGTTGGTTCCAGGCTCTAATAAGTCATTTCCTGCGAATATTTGAGAAGAAGCGTTTTTCCCTCCAAACCAATCGGTCATTACTAAACCTTTAAAACCCCATTTATTTCTCAAAATATTGGTGAGAAGCCATTCACTTTCAGACGTATAGACACCATTAATTTTATTGTAAGAAGACATAATAGTCCATGGCTGTGAGCGTTTCACAATATGCTCAAACCCTTTTAAATAGATTTCATGCATAGCTCTATCTGAAACAATCACATCATTTAATACTCTATTAGTCTCTTGATTATTAGCTACAAAATGTTTAACAGAAGTACCAATTCCATTACTTTGAATTCCATTTACAATAGAAGCGCCCATAAAACCAGAAAGTAAGGGGTCTTCGGAAAAATATTCAAAATTTCTTCCACATAAAGGGTGTCTATGAATATTTGCCGCAGGGCCTAAAATAACGTCGATCCCGTATGCTCTAGCTTCTTTTCCCATTGCATTCCCCACCTCGTAAACTAAAGTTTCATTCCAAGAGGAAGCCAATAATGTAGCAATAGGAAATGCCGTACAATAATATGTCTTATCATCATTCTCTCTAGTTGGTTCTATTCTTAATCCTGCTGGGCCATCAGACAGATGAACAGTTGGAATTCCTAATCTTGGTGTAGGAACAATTGCGCCAACAGCACCAGGAATACCCCCAGGCTTTGTCATACCTATGGTTGAGGCCATACCTGCTCCTTTGAGTAGGTGAATTTTTTCTTGGAGAGTCATTTGAGAAAGTACATCAAGAACACGATCAGTTATTGCTTCACGGTCATCCTCATAAACATCTAATTTACTATTGCTATTTCTGTCTAGGAAGGTGTAGCCATCAATTGTTAATTCAAGAATATTATTTCGGTTATCGTATCCGTCTTCAAAACTTATAAATGTTTTATTGACATACCAAAGAGAACCTATTGAGGCGATTAAAATAAATAGAATAAAAGCAACTATAATTTTTAAAAAAAACAATTTTTTTTTCTTCATAGGGTAGCTTGAAACTCAATTACGCTGCTTTTAATGAACGTTCCGGAGGTGATTGATATATCCAACATGTCGTTAAAAGTGATGTTGAGAAATAGATACCTAAAAATAGGGTAAAGGAAAAATTAATTTTTAGCATAAAAATTTCAGTAGGATATAGTAAAAACAACAAGCCAAGAACAATTCTAGAAATTTCAAAGAAAAAAGCCCATTTATGTCCATCCAATAATGAGGTAAAGCCAAAAATTGTTGTAGAAATAAGAAGTCCAAAACTCAGTTGTGTATTTATGCTAAGAGCTCCAAAATTGGTAAGCAAAACATAAATAAAGATATTGATACAAACAAATTGAAAAATAGCATAAAACTTATGAAGTGTTGAGTATTTTGGAGCATATTTTTTTTGTGAATAGACATTTTCTACTATGGATATTGGAAAACGTTCGGCTACATCTTTTGGCCTCCAACCTGTTGGCATAAACCATAATTTAAATTTATCTAACCAGTTTTTAGCTCTCCATGCATCTTTTGCTAAACCCCAGTTGTGTTGAAAGTTTATAATAATTGGATTCCATGTCTGAACAGGTTTCAAGGTTCCATAAACACAAGGCTTATCATCCAATTCTTCTTGAAATGTACCAAACATTCGATCCCAAATACAGAAAATTGCAGAAAGGTTTTTATCTACATACTCAGGATTTATGGCATGATGAACTCTATGTTGAGACGGAGTTACAAGTATATACTCTAGTAAACCTAGCTTACCTATATGACGCGTATGATACCAAAATTGGCCAAATAAATGTAAAGGAGCCAAAATAATTATAATCTTTTGTGGTACTCCAAAGAGCGCTGCTGGAATTAAAAACAATGCTCCAAAACCAATAAGATTTTTTGAGATACTTTGGCGAAGCCCACACGCTAAATTGAATTCTTCGCTGCTGTGATGCACAACGTGTCTGTTCCAAAAAACATTAATTGAATGATTTAATCTATGATTCCAATAACTTGCAAAATCCATACAGATCAAAGCAATAACATATAAGCCAATACTTTCCTCTAGTTTTATCAAGGCAATGTTTTCTAATATGAAAGGATAGGTAATAATTATAAAACCAATTCCTAAGAGATCTTTGATCATATTAGTTGTTCCAGAACTTAAACTAGAAATGGTATCCATTAAATTATAGGTGAGGTCTTTTTTCCAAATTCCGTAAATAATTTCAATTAAAATCAATACCATAAAACTTGGCAGGGCAATCAATAAGACATTAGCGTAAATCTCCATTGTTAACAAATTTAAACAAAATATTTAAGTATTTTATTTAACTAATTTCAATTATAACCTTGATTAGATTTGTAAATAATGAGTCAATAATTTAAACTAGAAAATGTTTTAACTCTATAACCTATATTTAGATGAATTTACTTTACTGAGAAAAATTTTCTATAAATATGTTCATCTAACATCTCTTTATATTTAGGGGTAAAATAGTTTTCCCAAAAATCATCTATTTCGTCTGAGTGTGCCTTTTCATATTCGGTAGTATCAGACCATGTACTCAACCACATATAGCGATGTTCTTTGGCTTCGTCATTTGAACTTACTTGATAAACCTTGTATTTATCAACTCCAAATCCATTTTTTTCATAAATTATATTTGCCTTATCAAGATCTTTTTGAAATTCTTCGATTGTTATTCCAATTGGTAAGTCAAAAAGATGTAAACTAATTCGTTCTTTAGATTGTGAGAATGCTAGTGAGGAGATTAGGAATGCTAAGAGAAATATTTGTTTTTTCATAATGGATTAATTTTTATTAAATAAAATATGTGTTTAATCTTTAATTTTTCTAAAAACAATTGAAGTAATAACTCCGAATACAATAAAATGAAAGACCCATATTAATGATTCTAGCGCAGCAATAGAATTACTGATATAAAGATTATTAAATGATTCATTAGAAATGTTGTTTGAAATGACTGCAAATACTGAAACAAAAAAACCTAATTTAGCTCCACTTGAATTTGAGTTTGATTTATCACCAAATTTTTGGAAGCCAAAGTAAAAAGCAGTTCCCGTAATAATACTATTAAGAATGTTTAAGACTAAATTATTATTCTCAGGGTTGTTCATTTCTGGAAATGTTGCGTTTGCTCCAAAAAATTCTGCTCCACCTAATCCCAAATAAACAAGTGTTGCAAAAGAAAATTGGTAAACAACGCCTAATAAGGCTAGTATAAAAAGTTTTTTCATTTTTAAGTATTTTTATAATTTATAATAATTCACAATTTACAACATTTAGTTTTTACTCAAACTATCTGAAGAGATTATGCCTGTGGTTTAGATTTTAATTAATGCCTCCAATATATTTTTTAATAACTGGATTCATCGCTTGTATTTTAGTTTTAAACGTTTCGTTAATATCTCCCAAAACAGTAAGTTTTTCCACTTTAAATAATTCCCTAAACTTCAAATTTATTGTAGAGCCTAAAATTTTATTTCCAAGCTCTTCCCATACATTTGAATTTTCAAATTTTTCAATTAAAGTTCCAGTTTTCTTTTCTTCATCTAAAAACCATTCAAACCTAATGATGCCATCATCATTTAGATTGTAAAATAGGGGGGAATGTTCATCTACTATAAACTTTTTTATAATATCACTATCAGTTGTGTATGAAACTTCAACCAAAACAGTTACATGATTACTATTTATATTTAATTTTTTATTCATGACTGTAGTATTTAATTTATCGTTATTCTGTCCAAAAGAAACCAATGGAATTATTAGTAATAGAATCAGTAATTTTTTCATAGGAAGTTATTTTTATCAAATATAAAGAATTATTTATATCTTATAGATCTAACTTCGGTGCTATAGATATAGCTCAATTTAAAGAATGAAAGCTGCCTATAGTTTAATTTCACTCATTGAGGTATTTTAAGTAAATAATAATTACAATTACGAAAATGCAAGGTTTTTTTATTGAATTTATTACTTTTTGAAAAAACTATTTACTATATTTCTAATATGAAAAAAGCAAGGTTTTATTTAGTTAAACTTCCCATTATATCAATCACAACATTCTTTTTTTGCTGTATTATTGCTGCATTAATTTACCCAGGCTCTGACAAAGAAATTATTGGCTATCAATCAGATTACTACTCTTTTACTCATAATTTTCTTAGTGAATTGGGAAGTTTAAAAACAAATACAGACGAAACAAATCCTACTATTATTCAAAAAGACAACACTCTGTCCATGCTTTTATTTAATGGAAGTTTGATTTTGATTGGGGCAACATTAATGCTCTTTTACTTTAATTTTAAAAAAGTGTTTGGTCTCATACAGGACTCTAGTAAGTCAATATTTTATTCTAAAATCACCATGCCAGTAGGTTTATTAGCAGGATTTTTTTATGCTGGAGTTGGATTCGTACCTCATGATCTTCATTTTGAGGCACATGTATTTTTTGCAAATTATGCCTTTCTAACCCTCTTCTTCCTATGTTTTCTTCATAGTCTTACCATTTACCATTCGAACTACCTTAACAACACTTATGTTGTAGGATATGCAGCCTTTTGTATCGTGCTATTTGTTTATTTAAGAATTATATTTTTTGGTCCTCAGATTGGTCCTGGAAAAATATATAGTGAAGCAGACCTTATGCTACAAGTAATCGCTCAAAAATCAATTGTATTGACATTTATGGCTGCCATCCTTCACCAAGTTTATGGATTTAATTTACTCTTGAATAAAAAAAGATAAAACGAAACTTCTTTACACTAAAAAAAGGCTTACATTTCTGTAAACCTTTTATCCTCAAGTATTCAAAGTTGCATTACAACTCCCTCTTTCAAGGATAATTTATTTGGTAAATAAGTCAAATGAAATCAAAATAAAAAGTTGTGACCCAAACAGAAGTCATGTTATAAACCAAACTTCAAGTTCTTCTTTATTTTTGATGATATTAGGTTTACCATATTTTGAAATCACAAATTCTTTTATATTAGTTTTTTTAAATTTTTTTTGAATGTTTCAAAATATAACAACTTGTAAAAAACAAGTGTAATAAATAGGAATAGTAGAATTAGTTCTTTCATAATTAAGGTTTAAAGAAAGCAGTTAAACGATTTATGTGGTTTATTTCGAAAACCTAAACTGTTTAAAGAAACCTAATCTTCCAGACTGACCGTTCTTTCTGACGGATTGAAAGGGCTGTCTATTAAATCACCTTTTGAGTCTATTAATTCTAATATGATTGAAATTTCTCCTTTAGGAAGACCCTCAATATAGTATGGAGCCCATTCATCGATTAAAAATACAGTATCCTCTATTGTAACTCTAACTTTATTCCCATCGGGAGATAAACTGGTGTTTACCAAATAAAAATCTAACAACACGCGCTCAGTATCGGCGCCTTTATAGACTCCTTTTGGCCTACTATAAAATAACAATTCTTTTGATAAATCTTTTTTGTCAGCAACTTCACCACCAATTTGAGTTAAATAAAAGGCGTTTTTATTTTTGACAGACTCGTGATATGAGCGCGATAAAAAGGCTAAAACTACATTATTCCCGTCAGTTTGATCCCATTTATTGTGAATAAAGTCCTTAGAGTATTTTGCGGAATATGGCCCATTATTTATGATAAAATGAATGTGTTGTCCTTTTGCAGAATTTGCAAGTTGGTAATCAAAAAGCTTAGAAGATTGTTCTCCAAGGTCATAATTTTCTATATCAAATGAAAATAAATGGCCTTCTTCTGTTATTCGCGATTCTTTTAGAGAAAGCTTGGCATTTTCATATGCCATTGAGCCTTCAACTTTTGTGATGGTGATTTGATTTGAATTTTCACATCCAAAGATGTATAATGCGGAGAGTAAGAGTAGTTTTTTCATTTTTTATTTTGTTCTTTAAAATCATTAAATTCTTTTTTACCAAAATACATCCCGCTTACCAGCGAAATTATTTCATCAGTCAAATCTACAGCATTTTCTGAAGAAAGATTAAATTTAGTACCATCCATACTTATTAATTGATTTTCTCCTGCATTCAAATCAATTGAGGTGTAAAAATGATACCTAATAACATAATCAAGTGTTGATTTAGTGTTATTATAATATTGTTGAAAAAAAGATTTATCAGAAAGTGTTGTTTTTAAAACTCTGTAGGGTTTTGAAAAGTTATCGCTAAGTCTTAATGCAGGTAACTCGACCTCTTGCCCAATAGATACTAAAGGACTAAGCAATAAAAGGAATGATATTATGAGTAGTTTTTTCATCACTCCAATTTACAACATTTAGCTTTTACTTAA
>TARA_B110000008_G_scaffold82262_1_pt1 | contig 12208 bp, 8 predicted proteins | sample TARA_B110000008 | Tara Oceans TARA_B110000008 (sample SAMEA4396496) | marine metagenome | biome: Westerlies Biome; feature: [DCM] deep chlorophyll maximum layer (ENVO:01000326); material: water (ENVO:00002006), including particulate matter (ENVO:01000060) such as... | depth 40 m
CCCTCTGAATGCCATCCAGATGCTCTCCCAGCTGAGCTATACCCCCACTGATGGTGGAAGATATTAAAGATCTACTAAGATTGTGTCAACGATTTGGCAAATTAATCACGAAAATTAGTTTCTGATTCAAAATCCTCTAAGTTAATTTTTGGAATAGGTTTCCAGCCATTCATTCGATGCTCTGCAATAACATTAGTAAAGACTCCACCCCTAACAAAAAACTTAGCAGTTAGCCTCATATATCTTGGATTGGTAGCTTCGACTAAATCATCTAGAATGCTGTTGGTGACTGCTTCATGAAAACAACCTTCATCTCTAAAAGACCAGATATAAAGTTTTAGACTTTTTAGTTCCACACAGCGTTTATCAGGGATATAATCAAGATATAAAGTAGCAAAATCTGGTTGACCTGTTTTTGGACACAGACAGGTAAATTCAGGGATCTGCATATGAATATGAATGTCTCTTGACTGGTTTGGATTATCAAATGTTTCAAGATCTTTTGTTGGTTGAGCGGTTGGTTTATTGCCTAGTGATTGCGTGTTCATATATATTTTAATAACCTAAAAAAAAGAAACATTATACTAGTTTGAAGATAGACTTTCTCAATATAATCCAATAAATAAATGAAACTTAAACAAATAAAACTTGCTGGCTTTAAAACATTTGTAGATCCAACTAAGATTTTTTTAGGTGGTCAGCTAGCAGGAATTGTTGGTCCAAATGGCTGCGGCAAATCAAATATTATGGAATCCGTTAAATGGGTATTAGGCTCTTCGTCTGCTAAAGAGTTACGCGGTGACTCAATGGATGCAGTTATATTTAGTGGCACAGACACACGACAGGCATTGTCCAGAGCAAGCGTCGAATTGATTTTTGACAATCAATTAGGCCAGGCTCCAGCTGAGTGGTCTTCATATGCAGAGATATCCGTAAAAAGGGTTATCGAAAAAGACAAAGGATCAACCTACCTAATAAACAATTCTGCAGTAAGGAGAAAAGATGTTGCAGATCTATTTCTTGGGACAGGTCTTGGAAGTAAAGGTTATGCAATTATTGGTCAAAATACAATTTCTCAAATTGTTGAAGCCAAACCAGAGGAGCTTAAAAGCTTTCTTGAAGAGGCAGCTGGTGTTAGCAAATACAAGGAAAGAAGAAAAGAGACTGAATATAGACTAAGGGATACAAAGAATAATCTCTCGAGAGTTCAGGACCTTCTAAGAGAAATAAACCAACAGATTTCTAAATTAGAATCTCAAGCACAAGCAGCAAAAAAGCATAACGAATTAAATGAAAATCTCATATTAACAAATGCACAGATTTGGGTGAAAAAAAAGCAATCAACTAATAATTATTGGATAAAAGTTAAGGAGGAAATTGAACATAAGACACTCGCTCTCGAGAAACAAACCAGCCTATTAACTTCGATTGAAAAGAGTGTTGAAGAGACTAGACAGGAATTTAATAATTCGACCGATCTAATTAATTCAGCCCAAGCTAGCTTCTATGAAAAAAATTCCTTAGTTAGTGATGCTGAAAATAAAACATTAAATCTTAAAGAAAAAATTGATCGGCAAAAAAATATTAAGACAATAAACCAAGATAAAATAAAGAAAATAAATGAGACCGAAATTGCACTAAAAGAAGAGCTAGCTAACAATGAAAGTTTGCTTAATGAAAATAAAAAAAAGAAAGGCTCGTCCCTGGAGATTTTAGAGAAATTTCGCGACAATTTCCAGACAGCAAAAGAAAGAAATGAAGCTGCAGTTAACGAGCACCATAAATCAAGTACTCAATTACAAGCATCAACAGAGAAATTAAATATTTCATTAACATCAGCTGAGTTTATTGAAAATAATATTTCAGAGCTTAATCATAGAATTAATAGCTTAGAGGTCGAATTTAAAAGTCTGGATAATGACGCACAAAATAATGAAAAACCTAAGGACCTGTCTTTAATTGAAGTTCAGATAAAAGAAACAGAAAATCTCCTTGAGTCCAAGAATTTAAAAAGTAAAGATATGATCAATAAAATTGATAAACTTAGAAATGAATCTAATATTAAAAAGAGCGAACTTGATGATCGCCAAGTAAGAGTAAGCTCGCTTAAAGAAATTATTGAGCAGGAAGTTGATCAAAAGAAAATTGAAGCATGGTTAAGTGAAGTGGGCTTTAAAAGTCATACTAGTCTTGTTAAAAGTATTGATATAAAAGATGGTTGGGAGAAGGCTCTCGGCTTGATCTTAGGTTCAAAAGTAGAGGCATACAAAACTAATGATATTAATACTAATGACATTAAAAGACCTCCATATACCATTACCATTATTCATGATATTAAAAATGAAATATTGAACACTAATAAAGATCTTACTTCTTCACTAACTTTAGTAGATTCTAAGGAGGCAACACTAAAAAATACTCTCACTGAATGGCTTTCAAATATCTATATTGCCGAACAAGATGAGATTGCTGAAAAAAGGAAATTTCTTAAATCTGGTGAAGCTATTATCACTAAATCTGGAGATATATATGGAAGATCCTATCAAATTCTTAATCAACCATCAAATAACAAAGATAATAGGCTTCTTAGAATTAAGCAGCTTGAGTCTTACGAAAAAGAAATTCCTGTCCTCACAATTGAATATAATAAGCTCTCTGGTGCCTTGCTAGATATTGAGAACAGATATCAAGAGCTCAGTTCTGAAATTAGTGAAACAACAGAAATTCTCAAGAAAAGTAATGAAGAAAAGAACCGTCTGTCATTTGAATTTAATAAACTGTTAAATGTTATTGAAGTTAATAATAATCGTAAAAAATTAATTGATAATGAAGTTAATAAGTTAAAAGAAAATTTAAAAGAGATATCTACGAATCGTGATGATAATAGAAGTAATATAGAGGTTCTTAAGAAGTCATTAGATGAATTAAATTTATTTAATGACAATACATTAAAAAATAAATCCAGTAGCGAAAAAGTTTTCTTTGAATTAAGAGATCAGCTTTCTGTTGATGAGAAGTTATTACAAGAGATTGAATTTAACATCAAGCTAACTAATAACAAAATTATTGAAATCCAGAGCAGATTAGTTAGGCTGAGGGTAGAAAGAGAAGACCTTTTAGTACAAGCAAATGAATCAATAAATAACAATATTAATGAAGAATTGATTCAAATTGAATTGCAATTAAAAGATAATATTAAGAGCAAAGAAACAGCTGAATTAGCTTTAGTTAAGGCCAGGGAAAATTTAGTCGAAAAAGAAACTAAACTTAAAGAACTAGAGACTAATAGATTAGAAAATCAACATTTGCTAAATCCATTAAATGAGACATTACAGCAATCAAAATTAGATGAACGTGAAGCCAAATTAAAATTTGATCTATGCTGCGAGGAAGTTAATAAATCAAAATATCAAGAGTCTGAAGTATTAGCTGACTTAGATGAAAAATTCTCCCTTGATGACCTAGAAAGTAAATCTTTAAAAATTAGCGATAAGATAGAAAAAATGGGCCCAGTTAATCTTGCAGCAATCTCAGAATTAACAACAATTCAAGAGCGTCAAACATATATATTGGCCCAAGTAGATGATTTACAGAATGCTAGTGACACACTTAATAATGCAATTCGTAAGATTGATCTTGAAACAAGAGAAAAGCTTAAGGAAACATACAAATCGGTAAATGAGAATTTTACTCATTTCTTTAGGACTCTATTTGATGGTGGTCGGGCAGAGCTTGAATTACTGGGTAACGAAATACTTGATACAGGTTTACAGGTTGTTGCACAACCACCCGGGAAGAAAAATACTACTATACATCTACTTTCAGGGGGAGAAAAAGCCTTAACAGCAATTGCACTAGTTTTTGCTTTATTCAAGTTAAATCCATCTCCATTTTGCTTGATGGACGAAGTCGATGCTCCCCTTGACGACTCTAATACTGAAAGATTCTGTAAGATGGTTAAAGAGATGTCACTCAAAACTCAATTTTTGTTTGTGTCACATAATAAATTAACAATGGAAATCGCCGAGCAATTAATTGGAGTGACTATGCAAGAGCCCGGGGTATCGAGAATTGTTGAAGTAGATTTGCAGGATATTGAAAATATGGAGTCTGTTGGCTAACTAAAATTATGAATGATGTACAACTAGCATTACTTGCGCTTTGTTTTATTGTGGTCATAGTTATGATCTTGCATAACTGGGCTCAATTAAAGAAACATAAAAAACGAAAACAAAAAATTTCAGATTCACAAGCATCAACACTTAATGATGATAATGACCCCTTATTTCAGTCAAGTGAATTTAAGATTAACGATCTAGATATATCTAAAAGTTCGCAGATAGACACCTCAGGGTCACAGAGAATGATTGACTCAAATCTTCCGGATGGAATCAATAGGGATATTGAGGCAGTCGCCTCAATAGTTACCAAGAGTTCGCAAAATGGAGTGTCTTCAATATTTTTAGATTCTATTACTAACCTTCATGGGGTAAGCGTCTTTGTTAGAAATGACAATGAAATATGGTCCACTGGTGAAGCGCTTGATGACACTATACGTTTTAACCAAGTTTTAGTAGTTCAGCAACTTGCTTCAAGAAACTGGAGCATTACAGAGGAATCTGTAGCTATGCTGAATTCTTATATAGATAAAATTAATAGTACTATCGACGGTAGTCTTCTTTGGCTAACAAACTCTAATATTCTCGACGACGCAAAACTTATGGATGAGTTTAGGAATGAAGTAGACAAAGCATTAGTTCTAAAGGTAAACCCAAAATCGGATTCGTCTTTTCATGCAGGTGCACTTGTAGATTTTTTTGATAAATCATATATTAAGACCGATAATAAATTAATACATAGACTTATTGATGAGGAAAATAACGGCACCATTTGCCAATTATTAAGTCTTTCTGGAAAGCCGCTACAAATTAATCAGGAGTCATATGTCCAGGGGATAGTATTTAAAATGGATGTTCCTAATACCCCTAATATAACCCACTCATTTAATGGAATGATTAACCTTATTAAGGAGTGTGCAAAAAAACTAAATGGTGAATTAGTTGATGCTGGAAATAAAAAAATAGATGATGACTACATCAGTAAAATCTATAGCCATTTAAAGAAAGTTGAACAAAAGATGCTTTCAAAAAAAATTAATCCAGGAAGTAATAATGCTTTAAAGATTTTTTCATAAATGAATATAGAACAGGCAAAAATAAAAATACAAGAGCTTATAAAGAATATTACAAAGCATAACCATGCCTATTATGTTGATAATAACCCCACAATTACAGATGCAGCATTTGATCATATCTATCAGCAACTTGTTAATATTGAGAAGCAGTTTCCTTCACTAATTGAGCTAAGCTCACCAACCCAGAGAGTAGGGGGTAAGGCTAATTCATCATTTTCTCAAGTTACCCATGAAAAACCAATGCTTTCTCTAAGTAATGCATTTGATTTAAAAGATTTAGAAGCTTTTGATAAAAGAATCTGCGAGGAATTAGGTGTAAAAGAGGTTCCGTACGCCGTGGAGCCAAAATTTGATGGTTTGGCGGTAACTATTCACTATATAAATGGCATTCTTAGCCTAGCGGCAACTAGGGGAGATGGGAGCACTGGTGAGGACGTTACTCATAATATTAAAACTATTGAATCATTGCCTCATAAATTGAACACCCAAAGCCCTATAAATAAAATTGAGATTAGAGGTGAAGTCATTATGCATAAAGATGACTTTGATGAATTAAATAATGAGCAGAAGAAAGCAGGGCTAAAAGTGTTCGCAAACCCAAGGAATGCAGCAGCAGGAAGTTTAAGACAACTAGATTCTTTTATTGCAGCAAGTAGACCTTTACGATTTTATGCTTACAGTATTGACTCTTCACGAGCAATAAAAAGTCAGGAGGAGGGCCTTGAATTTCTTGAGCAACTTAAAATACCAACATCAGGACTATCAAAGACTGTTATTGGTTTAAATAAACTCATTGATTACTATCAATATATTGAAGGAATTCGTAAAGATTTACCCTATGATATTGATGGAGTAGTTTATAAGGTCAACTCACTTAATTATCAAGATGAACTAGGATTTGTATCAAAAGCACCTAGATGGGCAATTGCGCACAAATTTGCAGCTGAGCAGGCAGAAACAGAGATTCTTGATATAACAGTTCAAGTTGGAAGAACTGGTTCAATTACACCTGTTGCAAGATTGAAGTCAGTTTTTGTATCAGGTGTGACAGTGACGAATGCAACACTTCATAATGAAGACGAAATGAGACGTAAAGACATATTGATTGGAGACTATGTTCTTATAAGAAGAGCAGGGGATGTCGTCCCAGAAGTTATAAACGCTATTCACGAAAAAAGACCAAGTAATGCAAGAAAATTTATAATGCCAACTATATGTCCAGTATGTAACTCAACCCTTATTAAAGAATTGGGTGAAGCAGTCCTTAGATGTAATGCTGGAATGGACTGCAAGGCACAAAAAAAACAGTCTCTGATGCATTTTTGCTCTAGAAAGGCCATGGATATAGACGGACTTGGAGAGAAGATTATAGATCAGTTAATCGAAGTTAACCTTGTAAATAAATTTTCTGATATATATGCAATCAAAAAAGAAAACCTAACTGTACTTGAAAGGTTCGCAGAAAAATCAGCAGATAATCTAATCAAGTCTATTGAAAAATCTAAAAAAACAACCCTAGGTAAATTTATTTATGCACTTGGCATTAGAGGTGTAGGAGAGGCTACTTCAATTGATATCGCTAAATACTATAGGACTATTGATAATATTATTGAGCAAAATGAGGAGTTACTGCAGCAAGTTGATGATATTGGTCCGACTGTAGCTAAATCAATATATCAATACTTTTCGAATGAACGAAATAGAAGTCAAATAGCAATCTTAATTGATCACGGAGTAGTGTGGGAACCCATTGATAATAAGGGTCACCAAGCAAACTCTAAACTAAATGGACTTACATTTGTCCTAACCGGTACACTTAAAAGTCTTAAAAGAGACGATGCAAAATCTTTAATTCAGAGATGTGGAGGTAAGGTTACGAGCAGTGTATCTAAGAATACTAGCTACCTTGTTGCGGGAGAAGAAGCCGGAAGTAAATTAAGTAATGCAATTTCACTTAATGTTAAGGTATTGAGTGAAGAAGAGTTAATCAATTTAACAAAGGAAACATAATAAAATGAAAAGAGAAATTACTTTAATTATAATAATTAATATATTGTTTATAAACAATATATATGCATATGATAATAAAAATCAATGCGAAGCCTATCTCTCAAAAGATAACCCAGTAAAAGCGATTAGTGCAGCTAAATCTTTAACAAATAAATATGATTCAAATTTTTGTGCGGCAAAGGCAAAATATTATCAAAATGACTATACTGGAGCAATTGAATACCTTGAAAGAAGTATTCAATATGCAGAGTTACAAGCAGATCAGATGTTTGCCATTCTTTATAAAGGTATTGCTCAACGTGATAATAATGAAATAAAAGCCTCTACGGAAACATTTAAGCATGGCCTAGAGACAGCAAAGCTAGGTAATAGTAAATATATGCAGATGGAGCAAAAATTCTTATATCAATTAGGTGTCAGTTTGACCGAAATGAAGGATTACTTTAATGCTACAGATTATTTTGCAAAGTCTTTAAGAGCGGCATCTAACGATGATGAACGAGCTGAGGCATACAATTCTCTTGCAGGAGCACATGCTTCTAACAAGAAATATGCTTATGCAGTTGAATTTGGTCTTAAAGCTGCAAATACTTACCAAAGGTCAGGACATAGAAATAAATATGCAGAGGCTATATTTAATTTGTCTAACTATCACTTCCTTGATGGTAATTCGTCAAAAGCATTATCACTATTGGAGACCTTAGAACGCTTTGCCAAAGATAATGGTAGTAGATATTATCAGGCCAAGGCTTTATTTGAAAAGTCATTACTGTTTCGCAAACTTAATAAAGAGGCCGATGCGGATAGAAGTCTTAATTCTGCTATTACTATATCAACTGAAATTGGAGCCACAGATTTGATCACTTCGTATAAGTAATAAGTATTATTTTACATAATATACATTATACGAAGTAATATACATTAGATTAAGATGATTACCCTTCTCAAATATATATAAAAAGTTATTAGAAACATATGTTTAGAAACTAAGACTAATAAAGTAAATTAAGTTTAAGGGTAATTATAAATTTCCTGAACCCATATATAACATCCCTGACCCATATAAAACACCAGTTAAAAGAAAAATAACGAAGGTGTAGCCTAAAATTTGTCTCATGTGAAGGCCTGCAATTGCCAACAAAGGAATAGTCCAAAATGGTTGTATCATATTGGTCCATTGGTCACCATAGGCTACTCCAAGAACAACGATAGCAGGATCTACATCTAAGGATAGTGCTGCTTCAATCATAATTGGTCCTTGTACAGCCCATTGACCTCCTCCAGAGGGAATAAACATATTAACAATACCACCGGAGAGAAAAGCAAAAAAACCCAGCGTTTGGGGTGTGGATATTGAAACAATCCAGCCTGTAATAACGCCCATTAATCCTGTGGTAGCCATAATCCCCATAATTCCCGAGTAAAATGGATACTGAAGAATGATTGCTCCCACAGTTCCAGCAGCGTTATTAACAAGTTTTATATAATGCATGGGTGAACTAGCTAGTATTAAGCCCAATGCTAAAAATGTCCAACTTACAATGTCAAGATTAAGTGAAAATCCTTGTTGCGCATAAGTAATAGCAACATAGGCAACTATTGATAAGCCAAGAAAAATACTGAGTGCTCGATGATTTTCAAACCTTTCCACAAAAGTCATTTTAAGTTTACTTTGAATAGGTTCTTTTTTTTCCTTAATTAAGTCCTGGTCAATCTCAATTATATCCTTATCATTCGGCTTCATTAGTGGACAAACAATGGTTATTATAATTAGGCCAAGCAACGCAAGCACTATATTAGTTGAGGAAAGTATTGTCTCGGTAACTGGAATTACCCCCACCCTATCCTCAAGCAAATGACCTGGAGTTGCAACAAATAACGCAGAAGACGAAGAGTAGCCCATATGCCATATAACAAAACCTGAATATGCGGAAGCTACTAATAATGGGTAATGAATTTTAAATGCTTTTCCTGCACATTCCTTGGCAACACTCTTAGCTACAATAGCACCAATTATAAGCCCAAAAGACCAGGCACAAAGACTTGCTATACCAGCAGAGAATGCTACCAATGAATAAGCCTGACTTGCTGATTTTGGAAGCTTACCTACATGCTTTAATAGTTTCTGTACGGCATTTGTATGGGCAAGCGCATGTGCACCAACCATAATAATCGTTATCTGAGCCGTAAATTTAAATAACATCGGAAGACCATCGCCCCAGGCAACCATTGTTGAGGTTGGTGTAGCATCCGTAAATATCAGAGCTGAAATAAAAGTAATTGTGGAAAGAATAATTACAAATATAAAGGAATCTGGATAATAACGCTCAACAAATGAAACAAATGGACGAGCAATAGTTTGAAATATTTTCATATGTTTGAACCCTAAATGCTAAGATTAAAAAAATTTCATGCCAATAAATCGACATGAAACTCAATTAATTTTTATAAATTTACTTAATTTTAAAGGCTACTAATTTTCCATCATTCATCAAAGGCATAATTAATATCTTTTTTTCATGAATAACTTCATGATCTGCTGCGCCTTGTGAAAGTTTCTTTAAAACTTTAAAATTTCCATCAGCTTTAATATGTAGTAAATTTCCTCCTACCCAATCCGCAACAAAATAACCACCATTGCCATCAGATTCAACACCATCTAATGTTCCAACTGGCTGACCATTTCCAAGTGATTTTATTTCTTTATTTTTTAAAGCTATTATCTTAAGATGCCCAACAATAGATGGAGCAAAGCCGTCTGTAGGATGACCCCAACTACCCACTATTAATTGGCCTTTTTCATAGTGCAAACCATTAGGGGCTTCAAGTTTTGGGCTATAAAGCCAAGTTGTAAGTTGGCCAAAAGTATTTAATCTGAAGATTGTATCTGTGAAGGTATCAGAAACATATACATTGCCTTTAGTATCAACAGTCACATCATTTAGAAAAGAGGCTCCTGCTGCATTATGTTTTTTTGATACCTTGCCGCTTTTAATGTCTATCTCTACTAACTGATCAACGTCACCAACAAAAAGCTTACCTTTTGATATTGCTAATCCTTTTGGAGCATTTAACCCTTTAATCCATTTTAATTCAATAATGTTTCCATCAAGATCAACTTTAGATATAAAGCCATTTTTGTCTTTAGTGAACGGGTCACCTTGCATATTAGAAACATACAAAATATCGTTTTCTTTATCAAAAATTACTGACTCAGGTAATTTAAAATTCGCTTTGCTTTCCCAAAGCTTCGTTAGAACTGGATCGGCATTGGCAAAGCTTACCGAAAATAAAAAAATAAAACTAAATATATACTTAAAAAATACTATTTTCTTCATACTTTTTCTCCAAATAAAATTAATAAAATTTACTATTTTTCTGACGTTTCATAGCTTGCGCTATCTGTGAACGAAAATTGATTACCTTCCCGTACATTTGTAGACGGCCATCTTTGCGTAATAGTTTTTCTCTTAGTGTAAAAGCGAACACCATCAGGACCATAAGCAAAAAGATCGCCGAATAAAGATTGCTTCCAGCCACCAAAACTATGATAAGAAACAGGGACAGGTAAAGGGATATTAATTCCTACCATACCAACTTTTATATTGTCTGAAAAATACCTTGCTGACTCTCCGTCACGCGTAAAAATGCAAGTACCATTTCCATATTTATGGTCGTCAATTAGTCGCATAGCATCAGCCATACTATTAACTCGTACTATTTGTAAAACGGGGCCAAAAATCTCTTCTTGATATGATTTCATATTGGAGGTGACATTGTCTATGAGAGTACCACCAACAAAGTAACCTCCTTCACAGCCTTTAACAACAATATTTCGTCCATCTACCGCTATAGTCGCACCTTGTTTCTCAGCGCTATCAATATATGATGTTACCTTCTCTTTATGCTCCTTCGTTATTAATGGGCCAAAATCATTAGTATTATCGCTGTACTCCCCTACTTTCAGAGATTCCATTTTTTTCTTCATCTTTGCAATTAAAATATCTGCCGTTGCATCTCCTACAACGACTGCTACAGATAGGGCCATGCATCTTTCACCACTTGAGCCAAATGCTGCTCCCATGAGCTGCATAACAGCATTGTCAACATCGGCATCAGGCATAACGATAGCGTGGTTTTTTGCACCTCCTAAGGCTTGACATCTTTTACCATTAGCGGTTGCTGTAGTATAAATATATTTTGCGATTGGGGTCGATCCAACAAAGCTTATAGCTTCAATTCGCTTATCTTCCAGTAAAAGGTTTACTACCTCCTTATCACCATTTACAAGATTTAAGACTCCTTTTGGAAGCCCTGACTCATATAAAAGTTCTGCAATAAATAAAGTAGAGCTAGGGTCACGCTCGGAAGGTTTTAATATGAAACAATTGCCACATACGATTGCTAAGGGATACATCCATAAAGGAATCATGGCAGGAAAATTAAATGGGGTTATACCGGCAACAATACCTAGCGGTTGGTGCTCACTCCAACAGTCTATAGATGGCCCAACATTCTTACTAAATTCTCCTTTAAGAACTTCTGGGGCGGTACAAGCATATTCAACATTCTCTATACCCCTTTGTAGTTCCCCCATCGCATCATGAGGAATTTTTCCATGTTCTTCACCAATTAATTGACATATCTTATCTTTATTTTGTTCGAGCAACTCTTTAAAGCGAAACATTATCCGTGCACGCTTAATGGCAGGTTGATTGCGCCAAGCTGGAAATGCTTTTTGAGCAGAGATTATTGCCTCATCAACTGTTACTTTAGACGCTATCTCTAGATGTTTACTAATAGTTCCTTTAGCAGGGTTATAGATAGGTAACTTGGCCCCTCCATGATATTTTACTTCACCATTTATTAAGTTTCCTAATAAGACTTCTTCTTTGATTGTTGTAGTCATTTTTAATAGTATATTTCATATAATTATTCAATTTTTAGTATACTATTCTTTTTATTTATGCAGTACAATAGCAATATATTAGTTTTCATAATGCA
>TARA_B110000008_G_scaffold68069_2_pt1 | contig 12168 bp, 10 predicted proteins | sample TARA_B110000008 | Tara Oceans TARA_B110000008 (sample SAMEA4396496) | marine metagenome | biome: Westerlies Biome; feature: [DCM] deep chlorophyll maximum layer (ENVO:01000326); material: water (ENVO:00002006), including particulate matter (ENVO:01000060) such as... | depth 40 m
ATAATTCAAATACAAAAATGATAACGATTTATGATGTAGAAGTTAAAGATATTAACCTCAAGACTATTAATATGGACTTATATAGGGGTAAGATTTTGTTAATTGTAAATGTAGCAAGTGCATGTGGCTTTACGCCGCAATACAAAGGGCTTCAAGAAATTTATGATAAATACAAAGATAAAGGTTTTGAGATTCTTGCATTCCCCTGTAATCAGTTTGGAGCTCAAGAAAGTGGAACAAATAATGAAATAGCAGAGTTTTGTGACAATAATTTTAATGTTACATTTAAGCTTTTTAACAAGGTAGATGTTAACGGCGAAAATGCTTCTCCTTTATTTAAAATATTAACTAAAGCTTATCCTGGAATTCTTGGAACCAAAAATGTTAAATGGAATTTCACAAAATTCTTAATTAGTAAGGATGGGCAGGTTGTGGATAGGTTTGCCTCTACAACTACTCCAGAAATGATAGAGTCAGCCATAAAAGAATTGCTTTAATTATATTGCAGTAGACATTAAAAGCGCATCTTCTCTTGGATTGCCTGGGTAGTATTTATCTCTTATAGCATCTTCAGTAAATCCAAAACTTTTATAAAAGTTAATTGCCTTGAGATTATTGATTCTTACCTCTAAAGATATTTTTTTAATCCTCATAGCTTTTGATTGTTTGAGAACATATTTTAGAAGGAGAGATCCTTCACCCATACCCTGATATTCTTTATCAACAGCTATGTTTAATATATGACATTCTGGAGGCAGGGCCGAAAACATTGCAAAACCTATTACTTTATCGTTTTTTAAAGAAACAAGCCCATGATGACCAACTTCAAGAGAAGATTTAAGATTTTCAAAAGACCATGGTGATGGATTGGTTTCTTGGTCTATTTTGTGGATTTTATCAAGATGTTCAATACTCATCAGTGAAATAGGCATCAATATTTTAGTTAGTTAATGTTTTTTTAATTTTTTCCCACAAAGGTCTTTTAAGATTTGGGTTAGAAATAATTGAAGAAAGGCTTGGTGCCTGAATAACATCTATATCTAATTTTGTTTTAAGCCCAAATGAAATAATAATTTCTGATTTGTTGTATTTCTTTTGAATTATTTCGTCTAATTGTTTATCACTTTTAAGATCAAATGATTCAGTTAACTCTTCATTCTTAGAGTTTCGAGATGACATAGTATTCATAATGGAAATAAATAAACTCTGCTCTTCCTTTGAATACTTCTCAAGTGGTTTTAGAAGAAGTGCTAGAACCTTATCTCTTTTATGGAAGATAATTGATTTTGAAGATTTTTGTCCTAAATTCTCTCTCTTTATATAAGTAGGAATACCGATGTTTAGTAAAATTGTTTGTGATTTAGAAGAAATAATTGTCATAAAAAAATTTTAACATTTACAATTGCTTAATGGACAATCCAATCAATAAATATAAGCCATTTAAATCTATTGATATTAATGAAAGAAAGTGGCCTTCTAAGATCATTAATGTTTCACCAGTTTGGTGTTCAGTTGATCTAAGAGATGGTAATCAAGCTCTTATAGAACCTATGGGTGCTGAAAGAAAGAATCGAATGTTTTCACTTTTATGCAAATTAGGTTTCAAGGAAATTGAAGTGGGTTTTCCTTCTGCATCACAAACTGATTTTGATTTTGTAAGAGATCTCATAGAATCCAAAAAAATCCCCACAGATGTAAATATACAAGTTTTAACACAAGCAAGAGAAGAGTTAATTGAAAAAACTTTCGAATCTCTTAATGGTGTTCCTAGAGCAATTGTTCATTTCTATAACTCAACATCAACACTCCAAAGGAAAGTTGTATTTAAGCAAGATCAAGAGGGAATAAAGAAAATTGCTCTTCAGGGAGCACTTAAAATTAAAGAGCTTGCTATAAAAAATCCAAATACTGATTGGAGCTTTGAGTATTCTCCAGAAAGCTTTACAGGCACTGAATTAAAATACGCAGCAGAAGTATGTGATGCTGTTACTGAAATTTTAAAAGAAGTTTCTAATCATAAAATTATAATTAATCTTCCTGCAACTGTTGAGATGTCAACTCCAAATATATATGGAGATCAAATTGAGTGGATGAACGATAACTTAAAGTATAGAGAAAATATTTGTTTAAGTCTTCATCCTCATAATGATAGAGGAACTGCTGTTGCTGCATCTGAATTTGGATTAATGGCTGGTGCTGATAGGGTTGAAGGTACATTATTTGGGAATGGTGAAAGAACGGGGAATGTAGATATCGTTACCATTGCTCTTAATATGCTAACGCAAGGTATAGATCCGAAATTAGATTTCTCTAATATTAATTCTGTTATGAGGGAAGTTGAGTATTGTAATCAATTACCTGTTCATCCTAGACATCCTTATGCTGGAGATCTTGTATTCACAGCCTTTTCTGGGTCTCATCAAGATGCTATAAAAAAAGGATTCCAAGCAATGAAGGATTCAAATGATCCAATTTGGGCAGTTCCTTATTTACCCATAGATCCTGCAGACTTAGGAAGAAGTTATGAGGCAGTTGTAAGAATAAACTCTCAATCAGGTAAAGGGGGGGTTGCTTTCTTGTTAGAAAAAGATCATGGAGTCTCATTGCCAAGAAGGCTTCAGATTAGCATGAGTCAGAAAATACAAAAATTAGCTGATGAGTCAGGCAAAGAAATAAGCAGCTCCGAGATATGGGATATTTTTCAAAATCATTTCTTAGTAGCTAAAAATGATTTTTCATACTTAAGTCATCTATCCTCAACTCAAAATGATGTGAATCAACTAGAGCTAAAAATGTTAATGAACTCAAAGGAATTTGTTATTTCAGGATTAGGAAATGGCCCAATAGATGCTTTTATTAACGGGCTTTGTAAAGAGCTAAATATTATTGTGAAAGTTTCCGATTACCACCAGTCTGCAATATCATCTGGATCAGATGCAAGAGCTGCTGCTTATATTGAACTAGAAAAAGATGGCATAACTAGCTGGGGAGTTGGAATTAATCCAAACACCACTAGAGCATCTTTTGAAGCTATTATTGTTGGTTTAAGTAAATTACTAGAAGATTAATCAAAGTTTGGCTCTCTTTTTTCAAAAAAAGCTTTTATAGCTTCTCTATTTTGCTCATTACCAAAAATCTCATTCTGGATCTCAGCCTCTTCTGCATAAGTTTCTAAATATGATTTTTCTAGAGCATTTCTCATAATTTTCTTAGTATTTGATAAAGATTGAGGAGATCTTTTAGCGAGTCTTTCCGCCCAAATAATTGTTTCTGATTCTAAATCTTCTAGTGGAACTTTTTTATTTGCAATTCCGAAATGAATGCATTCTTCTGCCATTATTTTTTTAGCTTCAATTGCATATTCAAAAGCTTTTGTATATCCCAAATATCGGGTTAATAGCCATGAAAGACCTCCATCCGGAACGATGGCAATATTGCTAAAGACAGATAAAATGTATGCATCATCAGACATAATTCTTAAGTCACATGCCATTGCAATTGCAGCGCCAATACCTGCTGCAGGGCCATTAATTGATCCTATTACTGGTTTTGGCATCTCAATTATGTTTTTAAAAGTTGGTAAGAATCCTCTATTTAGAGAATCTTTAGTACTAGTCCATGTTGATGTTCTTTCAGTTAAGTCTGCTCCGGCAGTAAAGCCTTTGCCTGCTCCAGTTATAATTACAACTCTAACATCATTATCCTCTCTAAGATTCCTGGTGGCTTCTTGCAAATCCCATACAAGCTGTTCATTGAAAGCATTTAATACCTTGGGTCTGTTTAAGGTAATAGTGCCTATTCGATTAATTTTTTTCAATTTAATTGTTTCAAAGTCCATACTCTTTCCTAATTTTTACAAATTATTATATGTAAATGTTTATCTCTGGTAAATTCTAATTACACCAGAATATTCGATGCCATCTATTTCAATAAAATCTTGCTCAAAACTTATGACTCCACCTTTTTGCTCTTTATCTGATCTTGACCACTTTACTATAGCCAATTTAGATGGATTTGATTTATAAAAAGTCTTCATAATTTCATCTAAGACCTTTTTACTAGGCATAGCAATATTATTGATTTTAATTAAGTACCTTAGAAGTTCTTTAGCTTCATTTTCTTTTAAACCCTTTAATTCTTTTATTGGGATAAGGTTATTAATGATAATTTTGGAAAATTTTTCCGCAAATAAATTATTAAATATTTCTTGTTTTTCTTGAACAATCTCTGAAGTAAGTTGAATTCTTTTTTCAGAGTCTTTCCATCTTTTGTTTACTAAGGGCATGATAGTATTTCTAATGTAGTTTCTATCCTGATTTGACTCTTTGTTTGATTCATCCTCAATATAACTCACTTTATTTTTTTTAATAAAATCCAGGAGATCTATTTTTGAAAATTTTAGTAAAGGTCTAATTAAATTACCCTCTCCAATCTTTCGTTTAGGTTTTGGGCCTTGTAAACCGTCAAATCCAGTACCTCTAAATAACCTGAATAATATTGTTTCAGCTACATCATCAGCATGATGTGCAAGCAATAATTGCTCATCTCTTTTAATAATCTTAGAAAATATATCATACCTGCCCTTTCTTGCAGCAGCCTCGAGACCATCTTTATTAGTCTTGATGATTATATTTTCAATGATCAATTCAATATCTAATTTTTTACAAATTTTTTTACAATGGTTTTCCCATATTTGTGCATTTACAGATAAATTATGATTTATATGAATTGCTTTAAGATTATCTAGCTCTCCATTTTTTTTAAGTAACGAGCATGCATACAATAATGCTGTTGAATCTACTCCTCCACTGAAAGCTACATAAACACAATTTTTTTTATTTATAGAATTGGAAATTACTTCTAAATCAACCAATTTATTTTCCAATATTTAATAATCTTTGATAACGTTTATCCAAAAGATCATCTATATTCAAAGAGCTATATTTTTGAAGATTAATAATTAATGATGATTTTATAGAAGCAGCCATTGCCTCATAGTTTCTGTGCGCTCCTCCAGATGGTTCATTTATAATTTCATCAATTACTCTGATTTTTATTAATTCTTTTGCATTTACTTTCATAGCCTCGGCAGCCTCAGCAGCATGCTCTGAAGTTCGCCATACTATAGATGAACATGCCTCAGGTGAAGCAACTGAATAAGTTGCATACTCAAGCATGGAGACGTGATCTCCTACGCCTAATGCCAGAGCTCCTCCAGAACCACCTTCACCAGTAACAACTACAATGATTGGTGTTTTTAATTCAGACATTAAAGCAAGATTTTTAGCTATAGCCTCACTTTGACCTCTTTCTTCTCCCTCTATACCAGGATATGCACCAGATGTATCAATAAATGTTACTAATGGCAAAGAGAAGTGTTCAGCTAATTCCATTAATCTTTTTGCTTTTCTGTAGCCCTCTGGCTGAGGCATTCCAAAATTCCTTTTAACTTTTTCTTCAGTATCTCTTCCCTTTTCATGACCAATAATAACAACTGGTTTTTTATCAAGGTATCCAATTCCTCCTATAAGAGATGAATCATCCCCAAACATTCTATCTCCATGCAATTCATCAAAATCTGAAAATATTCGATGAATGTAATCACTTGTATGTGGTCTTTTTGGATGCCTAGCAACCTGAACAGTTTGCCATATCGAAAGCTTGGAATAGATTTTTTTGGTAATTAACTTTTCCTCTTCTTCTAATTTAGCAATCTGAGGAAGTAATTCCGGGCTTTCATTGACAATTTCTCTCAAGGCTTGAATCTTATCGTGTATATCTGCAATAGGTTTTTCGAAATCAAGAAATGAATTATTCATAGATTATATTTTAATAGAATTACTTCCAAATATTCCTCTTAATATATTTAAGTTTTCTTGTGAAGGTTTTAGAAGATAGTCTTCTCCAAGTTCTATTATGGCTTCAGATTCTTGATTAAACACTTTTAACTTAATAGAACAATTACCACTGCCCCAAACTTCTTTTGGAACACTTGAAAGATTCTTTGTTAGTTTTTCTAGAGACTCTTTAGAGCTATTGTCAGCACTAATAATTATTGAGTTAATTCGTAATAATAGCTCATCCTCAATCATGCTAACTTCTTTAAGCCTCATTCTAAACATAGTTTCACCAAACTCTTTAGATCTATAATCATCAATCTCAATAGCTCCTTTTAAAACCAAGATTGAACTTTCTTTTAAAATAGAGTGACAATTCTCCAAAACATCACTGGTTATTATTCCATCCATTGCGCCTGTTCCATCATCAAAGTTAATAAAAGTTAGGGGTTTATTTCTATTATCTTTTATTTGCCTTACAGAATTAATCAAGCAAACTAAACGAGCTTTTTTTGTATCTATTTTTAAAGAGCTTATTTCATGTGATCTTAATGGGGTGATATTTTCTTTTATTGCTCTAACAGGATGTCCAGATAAATAATATCCAAGAGATTTTTTTTCTAGGTTCAACTTATCAACTAAATTTAAATCTTCAGTGTTTGTGTATTTTTCATAAGGATTAAAATCAATATCAATTTCTGAAAATAAGTCTCCTGAATTTGCTGAAGATGTAATAGCTTTTCCGCCATCTTGTAACATGTCGCTGATACATGCAATTGCTATACTTCTTGTAGGTGCAATTGAGTCGAAAGCGCCTGCAAAAGATAAAGCTTCAAGGGATTTTTTTCCTCCTAGTTTTATGTCTATGTTCCTTGTGAAGTCCCACAAATCTTTAAATTTATGAGATTTTCTTACTTTACTTACATGTGTTATGAAAGAATCGGCAACTCCTTTTATTCCACCTAAGCCATACTCAATTTCATTATTTTTATTAACAACAAACTTCCTTTGGCTAGTTAGGATATTTGGTTTCAGGACTGTGATGCCTAGTTTTTTGCATTCTTCTGTGAGAGCGTAGATCTTATCAGTATTTCCTAATTCAGTTGAAAGAACAGCTGCCATAAAATGTTCAGGAAAATAAGTTTTAAGATAAGCAGTTTGGTATGAAAGAAGTGCATATGCTGCAGAATGTGATTTATTGAATCCGTAACCAGCAAATTTTTCAATTAGATCAAATATTTTTTCAGCTGTTACTTTTTTTATGTCATTCTTATCACAACCTTCAACAAATATTTCTCTTTGTTTTTCCATTTCAGCAACATCTTTTTTTCCCATTGCTCTTCTTAAGATATCAGCTTGGCCTAAAGAAAATCCTGCTAAAACTTGAGCAGCTTGCATAACTTGTTCCTGGTATAAAATAACTCCATAAGTCTCTGACAATACTGGTTCAAGCATTTCATGCGGGTAAGTAACTGGCAATTTCCCATGCTTTCTATCAACAAATTGATCATGCATTCCAGAATCTAAAGGGCCAGGTCTATATAAAGCAAGTAATGCTGTAATTTCTTCAAATTTTGTCGGTTTAAGTCTTTTAATTAAGTCCCTCATTCCAGAGGACTCTAGTTGAAATACAGCCATCGTTTTTCCAGATGATAACAGTTCAAAAACTTTAGGATCATCTAATTTAATTGAATTTAAATCTAACGGTTGTTTGTTTTGATGATCTAAAAAATTATTTATTGATTTAGTTGCCCAATCAATTACTGTCAGAGTTCGTAAACCTAGAAAATCAAATTTCACTAGGCCTATCTTTTCTACGTCATCTTTATCATATTGAGTCATTAATGCTGAAGACTGCCTATCAAGGTATGTAGGGCAAAAATCAGATAAAGCCCCTGGTGCAATTACAATACCACCAGCATGCTTTCCAACATTCCTTGCAATACCCTCAAGCTTAAATGCTAGATCTAAAACTTCAGAGACTTCAGGATCATCTTTAATGGCTTGTTTAAATATAGGTTGTTCTTTGATAGCTCTATCTAATGTCATGCCAGGAACAAAAGGTATCATTTTTGAAATTCTTTCACCTAAACCGTATGGCTTACCAAGTGCTCTTGTAACATCTTTAACTACAGCTCTTGCTGCCATAGTGCCAAATGTTACTATTTGAGATACAGCCTCAGAGCCATATTTAGAGCTAACATACTCAATTACTGAATCTCTTTTTTCTGTACAAAAGTCTATATCAAAATCTGGCATAGAGATTCTTTCTGGATTCAGAAAGCGTTCAAAAAGTAGGCCATGTTCTATTGGATCAAGTGCTGTTATTCCTAAAGCATATGCAACTAAAGAGCCAGCCCCTGAACCTCTTCCGGGGCCTACTGGAACTTCATTATTTTTTGACCACTCTATAAAATCATAAACTATTAGGAAATAGCTTGAGAAGCCCATTGAACTAATTTGGGTGAGCTCATAATCAAGTCTTTCTTTGTAAAGATTTTTCTTAGCTTCAGAAAAAATAGTTGTTATTTTGTCTAAATTTTTAAAAGAAAGATCTTTTAGGTAACTATTAAAATCATGATTTTTTGGTACTGGATATTCAGGTAAGAAATATCCTTTTGATTCAAATGAAACATTGCACTGCTTTGCAATTTCTGTAGTATTTGACAAAAATTCTTCATTATCTTTAAACAAGTCAAACATTTGTTGCTGAGACTTAAAAAACTGTTCATCAGAAAAATTCTTTTCTCTATTTGGATCATTTAATGTTTTTCCAGTATTAATACAAACTTTAGTCTCATGGATATCATAATCCTCTTTATTTGAAAAAATTACATCATTTGTTGCTATAACAGGGATGCCATTTGATGACGCTAATGGTAAAACTTTTTCAATATAATCCAATTCATCTGGTCTGTTAGTTTTTTGAACTTCTAGAATAAAATCTTCATCGAAAACACTCTGAAATAATTTAAGTTTAGAGTTTGTATCTTCAACTTTTCCTCTTTTTAATAAATCAAAGATATGGCTAGATTTTCCCCCTGAAATAACTTTAATATCTTTTTTAAAAGAACATAGCTCCTCAAAAGTTATTATTGGAGTTGAGAAATTAGTATTACTGTGTGATTGAGATAAAGCCTTCATTAGGTTTTTATGTCCATTGTTGTTCTTGGCAAGACACAGTAATTCATGAGCAAAGTCTTCTCCTTCAAATAAAACTCTAATAGATGAACCGGAAATTGGTTTAATACCTTTCTTTTCTGCTTTGAGAAAAAACTTCACGAGCCCAAACATATTAAGATGATCTGTTAATGCTACCGAGGGCATATTATTTTTTGCAGCCTGATCAACAATTTGATCAATTGTTATTAAGCCATGTGAAATACTATATTCAGAGGCAATCCTTAGATGTGAAAAAGATTCTATCAAGAAATGACCCCTTTAAATGTGATTCTGTGTATGTCAGAAGCACCAATTTCTTTTAGCATTTTAAAATGCAATTTAGTTCCATATCCTTTATGTTCTTTGAAGCAATAGCCTGGATATTTTGCATCAATTTTTGTCATATATTTATCTCTCTTAACTTTAGCTATTATAGAAGCGGCACTAATCTCATCAACAAATGAGTCTCCTTTAATTATAGCCTCCATATCGTAATTAATGTCTGGTTTATGCAAGCCATCTATTAAAATTCTCTGAGGTTTAACTGATAACTTGATGATGGCTCTTTTCATAGCTAGCAAAGATGCCTGAAGAATATTAATTCTATCAATTTCTTGAGGGGTTGCTATGCCATATGCATAGTAAGATTTTAGTTTTATTTCTTCTGCAAGAATTTCTCTTTTTTTAGCAGATAGATTTTTAGAATCGCATAAACCTCTAATTGGTTCTTTTAAAATTACAGCAGCAGCCATAACTGGGCCTGCTAAACAACCTCGACCTACCTCATCAACACCTGCAACTAGCATTGCTAGGAAGTCTGGTGGATTGCTTTTGCTGCAGCATCAAAACCTTTTCCTTCAAGATGATTCTTGACCTTTACAATTTCATCCTGAATTTTATTAGAATAAATTATTGATTGGAATGAATTATAAATATTTTCAGGCGTGCAATCAGACTGGATCAATTCTGGGAATATTTTTTTAGATAGCAATAGATTGGGTAATCCTATTAATTTAGTTTTCAACATTCTGGAAATAATAAAATAATTGAAGTTATTAGTTTTATAACAAATAATTGGCGGCGCACCTAAAACGGCGGCCTCTAGTGTTGCTGTTCCTGATGTAACAATAGAACATTTAGATACACTCAAAAAATCTCTAGCAGCTCCTATTGATATAGTGATAGGAAGGTCTCTATTTTTAGTAAAGCTTTCAATCTTTTCTTTTATTAAATTATCTGCAGCTGGAATTAAAAAATGAAAGTCTGATTTATTGGTATAAAGCTTTTCCATAAAAGCGATATATGTTGGCATCATATTTGATATCTCAGATACTCTGCTTCCTGGAAGAATAGCTAGATACTGTTTATTGTTATCAAGATTATATTTTAATCGGACATAATTATTATCTTTGATGTCTATTTCAGATAATGGATGCCCCAGAAGAAAACTAGAAATTTTTTGATCAATGTAGAAATCATGTTCAAACCTAAAAAGGCACAAGGTTAAATCAATATACTTTTTAATATTCTTTAATCTTCCTTGCCTCCAACCCCAAACAGATGGACTAACAAGTTGAATAGTTTTTATAGAACCCTCTTTTTTGCAAGCTTTATGGATTGGTATATTGAAATCTGGAGAATCTACCCCAATAAAAAAATCAATTTTTTCTTTTTTAAAGGTTTTTATAATTAATTTTCTATGTTTTAAGAGTTTTCGTATATTTAAAATAGGTTCTATAAGACCCATTATATGAAGATCCTTAAAATTAAAAATAGACTCTAAGCCATGGTTTTCAGTTAAAGGGCCTCCAACACCTACGAGGCTAACATTAAATTCTTTTTTAAGAGATTCAATAATTTTTGAACCTAGTATATCGCCTGAATGTTCTCCAATTACGATGCCTATTTTTATATCTTGCTTAGTGGACACTTACCTTAAGAGGCCTCTTTCTGAGGATTTAATGGAATCAATAAATGCTTGAAGCTCGGGTCTAGCTGGTTTTTCTAGTCTATCTATTTTTTTTAATGCATCTTCAAGCTTAAAACCTTTCCTATAAATTAATTTATAGGCTTTTTTAATTATTGTGATTGAATCATCAGAAAAATTATTTCTAGACATTCCAACTGTATTAAGGCCAATTACTCTCGCAGGATCAGCAGCAACTTTTATATATGCAGGTATGTCCATGGTAATAGATGTATTCATGCCTATGAATGAATAATCTCCTATTTTACAAAATTGATGAATGGTAGTTAAAGCGCCTATTGTTACGAAGTTGCCAACGCTAACATGACCTGCAATACCAGCATGGTTAGCAAAAACATTATTATTGCCTAAAACGGAATCATGGGCTACATGAGAATATGCCATTAACAAATTATTACTACCAATAATTGTTGTTGATTTGTCTTGGATTGTTCCCCTGTGAATAGTCACCCCTTCTCGAAATATATTATTGTCGCCAATTGATAAAGTTGTTTTTTCACCTTTGTATTTTTTATCAGGTGTGCCTTCGCCAATTACAGAAAATTGATAAAAACTATTATTTTTACCTATTGTTGTTGGTCCTTTAATTACTACATGACTTAGAAGCATATTGCCTTCGTCAATTACTACATCTTCACCAATGAAACAAAAGGGTCCTATTTCTACAGAATCATGAACCTTAGCAGATTCATGAATGATTGATGTAGGATGAATTGCCATTTAGTTGGCTCTATCTGCGCATAGTATGGTTGCAGAACATACTGTTTCATTATCTACTTCTGCTCTACATTCAAATTTCCAAATTCCTCTTTTTTCATTTAGAATTTTACTATATAGGTGTATGTCATCTCCTGGACCAACTCTTCTTCTAAATCTAACTTTATCTACTCCAGCAAAGACATATATAGAGCCCTCTTCAGGCGTTTTATTCATAGTTTGAAAGCCTAATATTCCGGATGCTTGTGCTAAGGCTTCAATAATAATTACACCAGGCATTACTGGATTATTTGGGAAATGTCCTCGAAAGTAATCTTCCTCTCCTGAAAGCCTCTTAATGGCATGAATGTCAGATCCTGTATTGATATCTAATACCTCATCTACAAATAAAAAGGGATCTCTGTGAGGAAGATATTTTAAAATATCATCATGTATGCCTGACATATAACTATCCTCTTTTTTTAA
>TARA_B110000008_G_scaffold13459_1_pt1 | contig 12144 bp, 8 predicted proteins | sample TARA_B110000008 | Tara Oceans TARA_B110000008 (sample SAMEA4396496) | marine metagenome | biome: Westerlies Biome; feature: [DCM] deep chlorophyll maximum layer (ENVO:01000326); material: water (ENVO:00002006), including particulate matter (ENVO:01000060) such as... | depth 40 m
GCCAGTAGCTCAATTGGTAGAGTATCGGTCTCCAAAACCGAGGGTTGAAGGTTCGAGACCTTCCTGGCCTGCCAATAAAAGGATGAATAGAATTGAATGTAATTAATATTAAATTGTTTATCTCATTCTTATTATTTGCTGCTGGGTTAGTAGGATTTTATATATTGTTAGATGAGCCTGTTGTTTTCAGGATTCTATCTGTCTTAGTTGGTTTAGTTGCTTCATTATTTGTTTTTTGGACAACACCATTAGGCCAACAAGCAATAGGTTTTTTAAAAGAAGCAGTAACTGAAGCTAAAAAAGTAGTATGGCCGACAAGAAAAGAAACGATTCAGATGACTTTAGTGGTTTTTGTTTTAGTTGTTTTAATGGCAATATTTTTAGCTTTTGTTGATATAAGTTTTTCATACATTATAAATATTTTATTAGGACGGGGTAGTTAATGTCAAAACGTTGGTATGCAGTTCAAGCTTATTCAGGGTATGAAAAAGTTGTTCAAAAAAGACTGATTGATAAAGTTTCTCAATCAGAGCTAACCGATGATTTCGGGGATATTTTGGTTCCTGTCGAGGAAGTGGTTGAAATGAAATCTGGTCAAAAATCAATAAGTGAGAGAAGACTTTACCCGGGTTATGTTTTAGTTCAGATGACTATGAATGATGATAGTTGGCATTTAGTAAAAAGTACACCTAAGGTTTCTGCTTTTATTGGTGGTAGTGCACAAAAGCCAACACCAATAAAAGATTCTGAAGTTAAGATAATTTTGCAAAGAATGGATGACAGTAAGGTAAATCCAACGCAAAAATTGACATTCGAAGTTGGTGAGGCTGTTAGGGTTATTGACGGACCATTTAAAGATTTTGCTGGAACAGTCGAAGAGATTAATTATGAGAAAAGTAAGTTAAGGGTTTCTGTAGTTATTTTTGGTCGATCTACGCCTGTAGAACTTCAGTTTGGGCAAATAGAAAAAGAAGTCTGATTACAGTTATTTAGTTTTAATTGGGAGCTTTATAAAAAAAGCGTTCGAACCAAATTTTAGGAGAGTTGAAGAATGGCAAAGAAAATAGAAGGTTATATTAAGTTACAAATACCAGCTGGTAAAGCAAATCCAAGTCCACCTGTTGGACCTGCTTTGGGTCAAAGAGGCTTAAATATTATGGATTTTTGTAAAGCATTTAACGCTGAAACACAAAAAGTTGAGCCTGGTCTGCCAATACCGGTTGTGATTACTGCTTTCTCTGATAAGAGTTTTACTTTTATTATGAAAACGCCCCCAGCATCAATCTTGCTGAAAAAAGCAGCAAAGTTAGATAAAGGTTCACCAGTACCTCATACAAATAAGGTAGGAAAAATTACTCGAGCTCAAGCTGAGGAGATAGCAAAAACTAAAATGCCTGATTTAACCGCTTCAGATATGGATGCTGCAGTTAGAACAGTTGCGGGAAGTGCCAGAAGCATGGGAATTGATGTGGAGGGAGTAAAATGATAGTTAGTAAAAGAATGAAAGCCTCATTAAAGTTAGTTGATAATGATAAAATTTATGAAGTTTCTGATGGGCTTAAATTAGTTAAAGAAACAGCTAAGGCTAAATTTGACGAAACTGTAGATGTAGCAATTAATTTGGGTATTGATGCAAAAAAATCTGACCAATTAATTCGTGGAGCATTAGTTTTGCCAAATGGAACGGGAAAAACTTCTCGTGTGGCTGTCTTTGCTCAGGGTGAAGCAGCTGAAGCAGCTAAAAAAGCTGGAGCAGATGTAGTTGGGTTTGAAGATTTAGCTGAGAAAATAAAAAAAGGTGAAATGGATTTTGATGTGGTAATTGCAACTCCAGATGCAATGAAGATTGTTGGTACTTTGGGGCAAATATTAGGTCCTAGGGGTTTGATGCCTAACCCTAAGGTTGGAACTGTAACACCATCTCCTGAAAAAGCTGTTAAAGATGCTAAAGGTGGACAAGTACAATATAAAACTGATAAAGGAGGAGTTGTTCATTGTTCTATTGGTAAATCTTCTTTTTCAGTTGACCATTTACATGGAAATTTGACTGCATTAATAGATGTTGTTAATAAAGCAAAACCTGATGGAGCCAAAGGTAATTTTATTAGAAAATTATCTGTTTCGAGCTCAATGGGAGTAGGCGTAAAAATAAATCAAGCTAATTTATAAAAATTAGTTTAAGAATTTTATGGGTTAAAACTAACCCATATAAAGTGCTTTGGGTTCGTTGAAGTAACTTTTCAACGAAGTTGTCAAAGACCGTAGGTACGAAAGTTTAATTTTTAGTTAAGCCTACGCAGATGGCGGGTCCCTTAAGGATATTATCCTGATAGAGGTCGTCGTTTAAGTTGATATTTATTATTTTAATAAATAAATATCTTTTATTTAACGGAAGGAGAAAAGACTTTGAGTCTAAATCTTGATGCAAAAAAAGCAGTTGTAGCTGAGGTTAATAAGCAAATTGAAGATGCTCAGACTATGATACTCGCTGAGTATCGTGGTGTAGGTGTTGGAGACCTAACAAGCTTAAGAGCTGAAGCCAGAAAATCAGGTGTATATCTAAAAGTGCTCAAAAATTCATTAGTTAAAAGAGCGGTTGAAGATACTCCATTTTCTTCATTATCTGAAGATATGGTTGGCCCACTTATTTTTGGAATTTCTGCAGATCCAGTAGCGGCAGCAAAGGTACTAAATAACTTTGCCAAAACTAATGATTTGTTTGTAATTAAAACAGGTGCAATGCTTAATGAAAAGATGGACGTCGGTGCAATTAAAGCACTTGCTTCCTTACCAAGTCGTGAAGAATTACTTGCTAAATTATTGGGCACAATGCAAGCCCCAGTTGCAAAATTTGTTCGAACATTAAATGAAGTACCAACAAAATTTGTAAGAGGTCTTGCAGCAGTTCATGATCAAAAGCCTGCATAATTTTTCATAAACGACTTTATTAAAAACTATTAGGAGTATTAAAGAATGGCTATTTCAAAAGAAGATATATTAGAAGGTATTAGTTCAATGTCAGTTCTAGATTTATCAGAGCTGATTAAAGAAATGGAAGAAAAGTTTGGTGTTTCAGCAGCAGCAGCAGCAGTAGCAGCAGCTCCAGCTGCAGCCGGTGAAGCAGCAGCAGCAGATGAAAAGAGCGAGTTTGACCTTCATTTAACTGGTATTGGTGAAAACAAAGTTAATGTTATTAAAGCAGTTCGGGAAATAACTGGACTAGGTTTAAAAGAAGCAAAAGACATTGTTGATGCCGCCCCAAAAGTAGTTAAAGAAGCTTTAGCTAAAGACGTAGCTGAAGAAGCAATGAAAAAATTAACAGAAGCTGGCGGAACAGCAGAACTTAAATAATTTTATCTAAAATAATAAGACTGGGTTTATTAAGAAAAGCCTGGTCTTCTATTTTTTTTAAGATTTAAATAATAAAAAATTTTAACTGACAAATTTTTTATTATTTAAATTTAACTTAACTCTGGAGATGCAATGAGCTATTCCTTCACCGAAAAGAAACGTATTAGAAAAAGTTTTGCAAAAAGAGAAAAGGTTTCTGAAGTCCCATATCTTTTGACTATGCAACTTGAATCCTATAAAGAATTTCTTCAAAGGGATATCCCTATCGAAGAAAGAAAAAATCAGGGCTTACAATCTACTTTTAATACACTTTTCCCTATATCAAGTCACTCTGGAAATGCCAAGCTTGATTTTGTTAGTTTTAGCTTAGGAGATGTTGTTTTTGATGTAAAAGAATGCCAGCAAAGAGGTTTAACTTACGGAGTTCCTTTGAGAGTAGCTGTTCGTTTATCAATAATGGATAAAGATGCAACAGAGCCAACTGTAAAAGAAGTTAGAGAAAATGATGTCTACATGGGAGATATGCCACTGATGACAGACAATGGTTCTTTTGTCATAAATGGTACAGAAAGAGTTATTGTTTCTCAGCTTCATAGGAGTCCCGGTGTGTTTTTTGAGCATGATCGAGGTAAAGGGCATAGTTCTGGTAAATTATTGTACTCTGCAAGAATAATTCCTTACAGAGGCTCATGGTTAGATTTCGAATTTGATCACAAAGATTATTTATATTTTAGAATAGATAGAAGAAGAAAGATGCCTGTTACAACTCTTCTTAAAGCTTTGGGCCTCACTTCAGAAGAAATTTTAGAGACTTTTTATAACTTTGAATCTTTTCATGTTAAATCTAAAAAAGTTGAACTTGAATTGGTGCCTGAAAGATTAAGAGGCGATGTAGCTAAATTTAATATTACTGATAAAAAGGACAATATAATTGTTGCTGTTGGTAAAAGAATAACTGTTAAGCACATCCGAGATATAGAAAAATCAGGAGTGAAGACAATTCCAGTAGATTTCGACTTTTTAGAAGGACGTAAAATTGCAAAAGAGATTATTGACAAGGAGACTGGTGAAGTAATTGCAAAAACTAATGAGGAAATTACATCAGAAACTACTAAAGATGGGGTCAAAACTTTTGCATTACTAGAGAAAATATTTGAAGCAGGTATAGATTCTTTTCAAACCGTTTATTCTAATGATCTAGACCATGGTGATTTTATTTCACACACACTTTCATTAGATACAGAAGATCTTAAGGAAGGTCAAACTCTTCAAGAAGCTGCACAAGTTCAAATTTATAGAATGATGAGGCCTGGAGAGCCACCAACAGAAGATTCAGTTAAAGCATTATTTGAAGGATTGTTTTTTAATCCTGACCGATATGACCTTTCGAGCGTTGGCCGCATGAAATTTAATCGAAGAGCTTTCCCGAAGACATCTGATCAATATTCTAGTTGGTTGCAAGCCCTCCATGAGAAAGCTGGAGAAAAGTCTGAAGAGGGTGCCTCTATTTTATCAAATGAAGATATTATTGCAGTTGTTGGATTATTGATTGAGTTAAGAAACGGACGAGGAGAAATAGATGATATTGATCATTTGGGTAATCGTCGAATTCGCTCTGTTGGAGAGTTAGTAGAAAATCAATTTAGAACAGGTTTAGTAAGGGTTGAGAGAGCTGTAAAGGAAAGGCTCGGCCAAGCTGAGGCTGATAATTTAATGCCACATGATTTAATTAATTCCAAGCCCATCTCGAGTGCTATTAAAGAATTTTTTGGATCATCGCAGCTTTCTCAGTTCATGGATCAAACAAATCCTTTGTCTGAAATTACTCATAAGAGAAGAATATCAGCCCTAGGACCTGGTGGATTGACTAGAGAAAGAGCTGGTTTTGAGGTAAGAGATGTTCATGCAACTCACTATGGAAGAGTTTGCCCGATTGAAACTCCCGAGGGACCAAACATTGGTTTAATTAACTCACTTGCACTTTTTGCAAGAACAAATAAATATGGTTTTCTGGAGACCCCATATAGAAGAGTAGAGAGTGGAAAAGTAACTGCAAAAATAGATTTCCTTTCCGCTATTGAAGAGAGTGATTTTAAAATCGCTCAAGCTAATTCTGAAATAGATTCGAAAGGTTCTTTTAAGGAGACGCAGGTATCTTCTAGGTATAAAAATGAATTTACAATGACAGGTGGAAATGATGTTGAGTATATGGATATTGCACCAGGTCAAATTGTTTCAGTAGCTGCATCACTCATACCATTTTTAGAACATAATGATGCTAATAGGGCTCTTATGGGAGCCAATATGCAAAGACAAGCTGTGCCTTGTCTAAGAGCACAAAAAGCTTTGGTAGGAACTGGTATTGAGAGAACAGTTGCGTCTGATTCTGGTACCACCGTTCAAGCAAGGCGAGGGGGTATTGTTGATTATGTTGATTCTCAAAGAATAGTAGTTAAGGTTAACGATAAAGAAACTACCCAAGAAGATGTAGGTGTCGATATATATAATTTAATTAAGTACACGCGTTCAAATCAAAATACTAATATTAATCAAAAACCATTGGTTAAGGTTGGTGATAAGATTGAAAGATCTGATGTTATTGCAGACGGAGCATCAACTGATGTTGGTGAATTGGCTCTCGGTCAAAATATGTTAATAGGTTTTATGCCCTGGAATGGCTATAACTTTGAAGATTCTATTTTAGTTTCTGAAAGAGTAGTTTCTGATGATAGGTACACGTCAATTCATATTGAAGAAATGCAAGTTGTCGCAAGAGATACTAAACTTGGGTCTGAGGAAATAACACCAGATATCTCTAATTTATCAGAACATATGATTAGTAGATTAGATGAATCAGGTATTATTCATATCGGAGCTGAAGTAGAAGCTGGTGATGTCTTGGTAGGGAAAGTGACTCCAAAAGGAGAAACACAGCTAACACCAGAAGAAAAATTACTTAGAGCAATTTTCGGTGAAAAGGCATCTGATGTTAAAGATACAAGCTTAAGAGTTCCTTCTGGCCAAGCCGGAACCATAATTGATGTTCAAGTCTTTACTAGAGAAGGTATTGATAGAGATCCTAGGGCTCAACAAATTATTGGGGATCAATTAGTTGCATATCAAAAAGATTTAGACGATCAGCTAAGAATTGTTGAAGATGATACCTTTGCTCGAATGAAAAAGGTACTAGAGGGGCAAGTTGCAACTGGTGGGCCAAAAGGAGTAAAAAAAGGAGATAAACTTTCCGCAGAACTTTTATCTGAAGTGGGAAGGTATACATGGTCTGATATTCGATTAAAAGATGATAAAGATTCTAAGAAGATAGAAACTTTTAAAGCAAATCTTGAAAATGCAAAAAAAGAATTTGCAAAAAGATTTGATGTGAAAAAAAAGAAATTAACGCAAGGTGATGAGTTGCAGCCTGGTGTTCAAAAAATGGTTAAAGTTTATATGGCGGTTAAAAGAAGAATTCAGCCAGGGGATAAAATGGCCGGTCGCCATGGCAATAAAGGAGTTATTTCTAAAATTGTTCCAGTAGAAGATATGCCACATATGGCAGATGGTACAACTCTTGATATTGTTCTTAATCCTTTAGGTGTTCCATCTAGAATGAATATTGGGCAAGTATTAGAAGTTCATTTAGGTTGGGCAGCAAAAGGCCTTGGTGATCGAATAAATGAGATGTTACAAAAGGAATCAAAAATTTCTGAAGTTAGGGATTACCTTGATAAAATCTACAATACATCATCAGGTAAATCTGAGGATATTAAGTCACTTAAAGATTCTGAGATAAAAGAATTGGCAACTCATTTAACAGATGGTGTTCCATTCGCGACCCCAGTTTTTGATGGTGGTGCGGAACCTGATATTCAGCAAATGTTAGATTTAGCTTATCCAGACGACAGTGATCATACTAAATTGTTAAATTTTGATTCAAATAAAACTCAAGTCAGATTATATGATGGTAGAACTGGTGAAGCGTTTGATCGTGCCGTGACAGTTGGCTATATGCACTACTTGAAATTACATCATTTGGTTGACGATAAAATGCATGCTAGATCAACTGGACCTTATTCGTTAGTAACGCAGCAACCATTGGGTGGTAAGGCACAATTTGGTGGGCAAAGATTTGGAGAGATGGAGGTTTGGGCGCTTGAAGCTTACGGCGCATCATATACTCTTCAGGAAATGCTTACTGTTAAGTCTGATGATGTTGCCGGTAGAACAAAAGTTTATGAGAATATTGTTAAGGGCGAACACAAAATTGATGCAGGGATGCCTGAGTCATTTAATGTTCTGACAAAAGAAATTCGCTCTTTAGCGATTGATATTGACCTAGATAGAAATTAAGGAGATTTAAATGAAAGCTTTATTGGACCTTTTTAGACAAGCAACACAGAAAGAAGAATTCGATGCGATTAAAATTTCTTTGGCTTCTCCTGAAAAAATTAGATCGTGGTCTTATGGGGAAGTAAAAAAACCCGAAACTATTAATTATCGAACATTTAAGCCAGAGCGAGATGGTCTATTTTGCGCCAAAATTTTTGGCCCAGTTAAAGACTATGAGTGTTTATGTGGAAAATATAAAAGACTCAAACATAGAGGTGTTATATGTGAAAAATGTGGTGTTGAGGTAACTTTATCAAAAGTTCGTAGAGAAAGAATGGGTGTTATTGAATTAGCTAGTCCTGTAGCTCATATTTGGTTTCTAAAAAGTTTACCAAGTCGTCTCGGAATGGTTTTAGATATTCCGTTAAGAGACATTGAAAGAGTACTTTATTTTGAAGCATACATCATCACAGATGAAGGAATGACGCCTCTTAAAAAAAATGAAATTATGTCCGAAGATGATTATTTCGCTAAAGTAGAAGAGTTCGGTGACGAGTTTAAAGCAAGTATGGGTGCTGAGGCAATAGAAGAACTATTGAAGTCTATTGATATACATGCCGAGGTTGAAAAGCTTCAAGAAGAATTTTCATCAACAAGTTCAGAAGCAAAAATTAAAAAAATTGCTAAACGCTTAAAGGTTTTAGAAGCCTTTAAAACATCAGGTATAAAACCTGAATGGATGATTTTAAAAGTCCTTCCTGTACTTCCACCTGAATTAAGGCCTCTGGTACCTTTGGATGGAGGAAGATTCGCAACTTCAGATTTAAATGATTTGTATAGACGTGTTATTAATAGAAATAATAGACTTAGAAGACTAATAGATTTACGTGCGCCAGAAATTATCGTTAAGAATGAGAAAAGAATGCTTCAGGAGTCTGTTGATTCTTTACTTGATAATGGTAGACGCGGAAAAGTAATGACAGGCGCTAATAAAAGGCCTTTAAAATCTCTTGCTGATATGATTAAAGGTAAGGGTGGAAGATTTAGACAAAACCTTTTAGGTAAGAGAGTAGATTACTCAGGCCGTTCAGTAATTGTTGTTGGTCCGCAATTAAAGCTTCACCAATGTGGGCTTCCAAAAAAAATGGCTCTGGAGTTATTCAAGCCTTTTATTTTTAATAAACTTGAGTTAAAGGGTTTAGCAACAACAATTAAGAATGCGAAAAAAGTTGTAGAAGCAGAGGGCGCAGAAGTATGGGATATTTTAGAAGAAGTTATTAAAGAGCATCCAGTTCTCTTGAATAGAGCTCCAACGCTTCATAGGCTGGGTATACAAGCATTTGAACCAGTTCTAATTGAAGGTAAGGCTATTCAGTTACATCCATTAGTTTGCGCGGCATTTAATGCTGATTTTGATGGTGATCAGATGGCCGTTCATGTTCCTCTTTCTTTAGAAGCACAGATGGAAGCAAGAACATTAATGTTAGCATCCAATAATGTTTTATCCCCAGCGAATGGTGAGCCGATAATAGTTCCATCACAAGATATTGTTCTTGGATTGTATTATTTAACTCGGGAAAAAATAGCAGCAAAAGGTGATGGAATGATTTTTGCTGATATTGATGAGGTTAGACGTGCCTATGATCATAAAGTGGTTGATTTGCATGCAAAAGTAACTGTTCGAATCAATGAATATGAATTAAATTTTGATAATAGTAAAACTGCTAAAGTTAAGAGGTATGAGACAACAGTAGGGAGAGCCTTATTGTCAGATATTCTTCCTGATGGCCTATCTTTTGATTTAATCAATAAGAGTCTTAAGAAGAAAGAAATTTCTAATCTTATAAATGTAGGATTCAGAAAAATAGGTATTAGGGATACCGTAATTTTGGCTGATAATTTGAAAAATACTGGATTTTCCTACGCTACAAAAGCTGGTTTATCAATAAGTGTTCATGATATGTTGGTTCCAAAAGAAAAAGAACAACTTATAAAAGATGCAGAATCAGAGGTAGAAGAAATTCAAGAGCAGTATTCATCCGGTCTTGTTACTCAAGGGGAAAGATACAATAAAGTAGTTGATATTTGGGGGCGAGCTGGAGATAAAATAGCTGACGCAATGATGAAGCAATTTACTGAAGAAGATGTTTTAAACCATCTTGGTAGTCCAGTAAAGGATGAGAAAGGCAAAACCCTTCGTCAAGAATCTTTTAATGCTATTTATATGATGGCAGATTCAGGTGCTCGAGGCTCTGCCGCTCAAGTCAGGCAGTTAGCTGGCATGAGGGGATTAATGGCTAGACCCGATGGATCAATTATTGAAACTCCTATTAAAGCTAATTTTAGAGATGGATTAAACGTATTACAATACTTTATCTCAACACACGGGGCTAGAAAAGGTTTAGCTGATACAGCTTTAAAAACTGCTAACTCAGGATATTTGACCAGAAGGTTGGTAGATGTCACACAGGATCTTGTTGTATCAGAGCATGATTGTGGTACTGAAGATGGCCTTGTCACTAAAGCATTAGTTAAGGGCGGTGAACTTGTTGAGGCCTTGGGTATTAGAGTTTTGGGAAGAGTAACAGCAATAGACATAATAAGTCCTGATTCACAAGAAGTTATTTATGAAGCAGGAACACTTCTAACTGAAGATGAAGTTGAAAACATAGAAAATATAGGTGTAGATGAAGTAAAAGTTAGAACAGCACTTACTTGTGAAACTAGGTATGGTATTTGTGCTAAATGTTATGGTAGGGATTTAGGTAGAGGTAATTTGATTAACCAGGGAGAGGCAGTTGGTGTTATAGCTGCTCAGTCAATTGGTGAACCTGGAACGCAATTAACCATGAGAACATTCCATATTGGTGGCTCGGCAACAAGATCTGCTTCTATAAACCAAACTGAAAGTAAGTCTACAGGAACCGTTAGGTTTACTTCGACTATGCGTTACGTAACTAATGCTAAAAAAGAACAAATTGTTATTTCAAGAAATGGCGAATTTATTATTGAAGATGATAACCATAGGGAAAAAGAAAGACATAAAGCACCTTATGGGTCAACACTCCTTGTTTCAGATGGAAAAGCTGTAAAAGCTGGGGAAATTATGGCTTCATGGGATCCTCATACACGTCCGATTATTTCTGAGTATTCAGGTGCAGTTAAGTTAGAAAACGTTGAAGAAGGAATAACTGTAACAAATGAGGTGGATGATGTAACAGGTCTTTCATCTAAAAAAGTTATCGATCCTAAGCAGAAAGCGGGAGGGGCAAAAGGAACACGTCCTCAAATTAAGTTATTAAATAAAAGTGGTCAAGAGGTGAAGCTAGAAAACTCAGAAAATTCAGTAAATGTAACGCTTCAAGTAGGTTATATTATTGCGGTTGAGGATAATCAGCAAATTGAAAGAGGAGATGTATTAGCAAGAATTCCTCAAGAAGAGGCAAAAAATAGAGATATCACAGGCGGACTCCCAAGAGTTGCTGAGCTTTTCGAAGCTAGAGCTCCAAAAGATGCCGGAGTTCTTGCCGAGACAACCGGAACAGTTTCTTTTGGTAAAGATACTAAGGGTAAGCAAAGATTAATTATTACTGATAAAGATGGTAATGATGAAGCATTTTTAATACCTAAGGATAAGCAGATAACAGCCCATGATGGTCAGGTCGTTACAAAGGGTGAGGTTATTGTTGACGGTCCAGCAAACCCATCTGATATTTTAAGGTTAAGAGGGCGAGAAGCACTTGCAAGATATATTATTGACGAAGTTCAAGAAGTCTATAAATTACAAGGTGTTGTGATAAATGATAAGCATATTGAGGTAATTGTAAGACAAATGGTTAGACGGGTTCTTATCACGGAAACTGGAGATACTAATTTTATTAAAGGTGAAGAAGTAGGTCGAGCTGAAGTCCTTAATGCAAATGAGATTATTATTGCAGAGGATAAAAAGCCTGCAGAATACGAGTATGTTCTTAAAGGAATAACTAAAGCTTCTCTTGCAACAGATTCATTTATTTCAGCTGCCTCTTTCCAAGAAACAACGAGGGTTCTTACTGAAGCTGCTATTCTTGGTAAACGAGATGAGTTAAGAGGGCTTAAGGAAAATGTAATTGTCGGAAGATTAATACCTGCAGGTTCTGGTATGGCTTATCATGACAATAGAAGAAAACTTAAAGAAGCTCCAGAAGATACAGAGGTTCAAGAGCTTACTAATTTAGAGCAAGCTGAGGCAGCATTTGAAAATATTGAGGGTTCTGAAGCTAAAACTAACGAAACTCAAACTGCGGCTGAAGAGAATGTCGGAGATAAACCTGAGCTTGAAACACCAGCTAAATGAAATAAAGTTTGACATTATGATGGATGCAAAATAAAATGCTCGCCTTTCAGACACATATTAAATAGTTGTCTGTAGCATTATAATTATTATATTTTAAATTAAGTTAAGGATAAGAAATGCCCACTATT
>TARA_B110000008_G_scaffold102037_1_pt1 | contig 12129 bp, 13 predicted proteins | sample TARA_B110000008 | Tara Oceans TARA_B110000008 (sample SAMEA4396496) | marine metagenome | biome: Westerlies Biome; feature: [DCM] deep chlorophyll maximum layer (ENVO:01000326); material: water (ENVO:00002006), including particulate matter (ENVO:01000060) such as... | depth 40 m
AATCAATACTACAATTCTTGGAATAGACACCAGGAATTTGGAAGTGGAAGATTTGAACATCCTGTTCCTCAAGGTACGCCATGGAAAGATGAGATGTTTGCTCAGTGGATTGAATGGCTTATCGAACATCTAGATCAATTAAGACCAACAAAAAGGAAAGAAAGACATCTAAAAATTGGTGATGTGGATGTTACACTCATACACGGCGACATTACCGAACATCTTGATTGGCTTGAATCAAAAAATGCAAGTCTGGTCTTGAGAAGAAAACTCTTGACCAAATGTTTGGAAATCAATCCATTCCTTTGGAAGAATTCGGTTAATTTACAGCCAAAATGGGAGAATCCTCCTATTCCCAAACTGAAATGGTCTGGAGAAGATGCTACAGATAGCCTTACCTCGAAACTAATGAAACTATCAAAAACATCTGTTCTTACAACTATTTCTCATTCTAGTGTAAATGTAGAGGCTCTTCATGATGATCTTTGTTCAGATTCAAACCATGTAACTTCTCTCATAATTTTCCACATCGATACAAACGATTACACTTTTTTTCTACATGGCGGGGAAACTAATTTAACTAATTTAAACTACGAATGAACGTGCTAGGACCCGATAGTTGGTGGTGAATAAAATGAGTACTTGCTGGGATAAACAAAAACAAGAAGCATGTAAGGAAATATCTAGTCGAATGATTTCTTTGAAGCCCTTTGAAGAGAGTAAGGATGGGTTAAATGAAATGAAGGAATATGTGATTTCACTTTTTTTAGAAAGAGGATTTCATATTGATTTGATTGAAAATCCTGATGCAGAATACAGGCCAGTAATTGTCGCAAATTTAAACTTGAATAGAAGTAAAACTGTCGGTTTCTTTGGACATTACGATGTCGAAAAGGTGGACGTTGATAGTTGGTCAACTGATCCATGGGAACTTACAGAAAAAGGAGGGCGCTGGCAAGGGCGCGGGGTTGCTGACAACATTGTACCTCTTGTGCAACGTATATTGCTAGCATCTCAAATGTCTGAACATGTAAATCTCGTTTTTGTCCTTCAGGGGGAAGAAGAAATTGGAAGTCCTTTTGCAATGAAATCATATCCGAATCTCAAACTTCCAAAAATCGACTTATGGGTCGAAGAAACCGGTTACTTCTACAAAAACGGTGATCATCGTATAATGTCCCTCAATGTAAACAGGCGATTGAAAAGGGTCTTCCTCGCATTAGAGGAAATGAATCGTTCGGAAAATAGAGCAACGAAAGTCCGAATCCGCTCCATGAACAAAGCATTCGGTAACCAAGGTTGTCCGTGTCTAGTACATCTATTGAAGGACATACCATACATCGCTCTGGGGCCAAATGATGATCATTCTAAAATTCACGGTATTGATGAATCTATGAACCCTAACTTACTCGATATTTCAGCACGTCAACTCATGAAAACCATGGAGGTGTTCTCCAGTGGCATTGCTTAACATATCATTTACGGAACATGAAATAGCATCGTTTCTTAATCGAATTAATGTTACTCGTTCGAAGGTTTCCGTTCATTTTTTGAAATCTATAGTTTCGGGAATTCTTGAATACATACCTTTCCAAAACTTTTCAATGCTAACCAATGAATGGATTAGGCCGTCCGAAGCAATGATCAAGAAAGACATGCTTTCTGGTTTAGGCGGTCTTTGTACTGTTAGAAACCCATTTTTACACCAATTTCTCAAAGCTTTGGGCTTTGAAGTTCGTTTCGCCTCTGCTACAATGCTTGAACCGGATTGTCATATATCCCTTATTGTAACTATCGAGGGAAATGATTGGTGGGTCGATGTAGGAAATGGCTATCCATACATGGATCCGATTCAACTCGGCGATGAAAACATGAAATCTAACTGGTTTATGGATTACAAACTAGTTTTGGTTGATGGCCGCTTTTATGTCCACCATAAAAGTCAAAATAAAGATTGGGAAATGAATCATCATTTTTCTCCAGAAGGTGTGGCCTATTCGGTTTTTGACCAAATGCACCACTTGCACTACTCCGTTCCAGGATGGGGGCCTTTTTTAACCGGTTTAAGGGTGAATAGATTTTGGAAATACGGAGGAATTATTATCAGAGACGAAAGGACATATTCTCCTGATGGGGAAGGAGCAGTAACCTCCGTAAATGAACTAACTACGTTTTTAAAAAAATGGTTTCCAAATCCTGGCTTTGTAGAATCAATCGATGTAATTAAAGCAGATCGTTTGTGGAGAAAAACACACATGGAGGTGTATGGATGAAGACAATTGTAAACGAAAAGGCATATTCTATCGATGACCATTCATGGGTTGATTTTTACAATCGACACGGTTGGGTTGTCATTAAACAAGCAATTACAGATGATATTATAGAAAATACCCTTTCTGAATGGTTTAGTCTCAAAGCGAAATATGCATCCGAAATGGGACTAAACAAAGAAGAATATAGACTTGAAGTTAGTCAATGGAGGGATTTGTGGACGAATGGAGGGGTTTTCAAAAAATTGATATTTGACCCTTATCTTCACAATCTCACCCAAACCGGAATGGGATGGGATGGCTCAAGACTTTTGCATGACCATATTATTTGCAAACCACATAAAGGTTCGAATAAAAAAATTCCGTGGCACCAAGATTCAATGTTTTGGCCAGTAAATACACATGGCTGTTCTACATGGACTCCTTTGAAAGATGTTTCAGTTGATGATGGATGTTTAGAAGTAATTGACAGAAGCCATCTCGAAGGCTGTGAAAATCCCGTTGATTTCATGGCAAAGGAACGAGACACATTTCCTGAGGATGCTGTTCGAGTACAGTTACCGTTAAACGCGGGCTCCACAATTCTTCTCCACAGCCTAACTTGGCACCGTTCATCACCAAATAGAGGGAGGCATGACCGGCCTGCACATTTGGCATTATGGATCCACCCAGACGCAAAATGGAGACCTGACCTTGTTGATTGGCATCCTGTCAATGAGCATGTTGAAAGTGAGCCAGGGCAACGATTGGAAGGAAAGAAGTTTCCTTTCTTTGGTATAATAAATTTGATAGAAGAACCACAAAAGGACATACATTCTGGGACTATTAGGGAGAACAGCATCTCAATGTTTGATGCAAGTAAAATTATTGGCAACCAATTATCGCTAATTTCTGGTTCGGCTGGAGGAATTACAGAGATTTTATCAAACAATTCGTTAACGTCGAAAATAGTTGTAGAAACGTTGAATCATGGATTCTCTGATGATGAAGTTTTAATTCGGGAATCACTAGAACGATTAAGAGTTAGTTACCTTGCATATGAGTTGCATAAAGCACGTAATGTTTACAATGATGCTTATGCAAATTGGTGGGAAATCGCAGGTGAAGCGTGGGATAGATTTCTGAAGGGGTGATCTTTTGCTCGGAATAATTGGTTTAGGATCTGTTGGGCAAGCTGCCCAATCCACGTTGAATTCCCATTTTGGCACAGTTGGTTATGATATTGATGGAAGGGGTGATTGGAACAACGTACTTCAAACTCGTTGTGTCTTTGTATGTGTTTCGACAAATGCAGCAAAGAATGGAATACTTGATATGTCAAATATCTACTCAGTCTCAGAGATGTTATCAAATTCTGATTATCCCGGATTGATTATCATAAAGAGTACACTTCAGCCTAGAACAATCGATAGAATAAAACAACGATTTCCAAATTTGAGAGTAGCGTATATTCCAGAGTTCTTGAGGGAAAAAGACGCACATGAGTGGTTCAAAAATCCTGATCGAATTGTATACAGTTGTGATGATTTAGACGAAAAAGAACTGCTGGATTACTTTACTTGGGTAAGTGAATCTATCCCTCGGATTCGCATGTCACATCTTGAAGCTGAATTCGGTAAACTTGCACATAACGCCTACATAGCAACCAAAGTTACTTTTACTTGTGAAATCGAAAGAATTTGTGAACTTAATTCCATAGACGCAAATAAGGTGATGGAAGTTGTTTGGCGTGATCGCAGAGTAAATAATCCGGCCCATTTAGTTCCATACTTAGGAGGGTTTTCAGGCAAATGTGTACCCAAGGATACTCTTGCATTGGTAGCTGAAGATCCTGATTCAAATTCGATGCTTCATTCACTGTTTGAAAGAGGTGAAGCTGAAAATGTACGCCGCAGGCTCGAGTGAAATGAATTTCCAAATTCATGAATCGGGTTTGGTTTATCTCAAAGATGAAATCGTGCTTGAACAAAGTCTTCTCGAGAACACTCGTGAAGATAATTTACCTGGATTTTATAATTCCATTGTTGAGAAGTTAGTCGCAAATAGATTCGACTTCCCAAATTTAGTTTCTAAATCATCTCTGCATTTTGTTGAATTAGGAATAAAAATTGGTTTATTTCAGTTTTTGCAACATGGGGGCTTTGATGAATCAGATGATATTTATTTTGTCGCAGATTTTAATTCAAGAATCACAAATTACCGCGAGGTTAAAGATTTCGAAGAACACTATAATGTCACTAGTTCTTCCACTTTTTTCCAGAAAATAAGCTTAATGACATCACAGAAAGAAAAGGAGATTAGTACACGAAAAGATAACTCAGTCTTTCAGAGCGTTAAGAATCAGGAGTCCTTGTCCCATAGAGTAACAATTGGTTTGACGGTAGGGAGTTATGATTTGTTTGAGCAATTTCTGAGGAGTTTCAAATCTTGTTTTGAAAACGATCTACATTCAATTTCTATAATCATCTGCTGTTTTATGGTCGACTCCGATGAAATTCAAAGAATGATTCAGAAGTCCGCTCCTAATCTAAGTAGCATAACGATACTCAGAGAGGAATGGGGTATAGATTCATCGAATAGTGGTCAACTTGGTGTTTGGTTTCAAAACGAAAAACACCAATCAGGAGTATCTTTTGGAAGATGCGTATTACACAGAGCCTTGTCCGAGTATGCAGATGATGGAGCAATTTGGATACTTGATGATGATGTCGTATTTCACGAACAGACTATATCAGAATTGAATAATTCTATCCAGAGCATGACGCTGAATGGCCAACAAGTGGGCATTGGTGCAATTTTAGGAGACCCTCCAATCCCCCCAGCATACGTACTCAGAACACAAGCAGTAGATTTCTACTACGCTCATATTTTCGCCAACGGGGCAGGGTCATGGAAAACTCAAGATCAAAAATCGATGCATGATATACATCATGATTTGAGTACTTCAAGGTCAGATCATCTTGAAATCCCATTAGGATTGATGTACTGTAAGAATCCTACGTTGTCAAGTTGGTCTATTTTTTCAGGTAAAAGTGTAACTCGTCCTATACATTCGGAATGGGATCAATTAGACACAATCCCGACCCGAGGAGGGAATACTTTAATTTTGAATAAACAGCCATTGAGAGATTGGCCGAATCAGGCACCAATGTGTGAAAACATTCAGTTTAGACGCGGTGACACAATTTGGTCAAAACTAATTCAAAAAAACTCACCGGAGTTGATTTGTGCTATTCCTTTGTCGTTAGAACACATTCGAAGAGATAGCTCTGAATCAATCGGAAGTATTGATTCAATTCGTGGAGATATATTCGGCAGTATGTATTCGAGATCTTTAAATGAAGAAAATCGGAATGCTGCAAACATCATTTGTAATTCTCTCGGAAGAGAGGCTCGTTTAATTATGAATCTTATCCGAGCACACTACTTACTTAATTTTCTAAATCATGATAAAAAACAATTAAGCTCTCTTCAAAACATCATCGATGAATTAATTGCTACACCTTACTCTAAGGTGTTTGAAAATGAACTTACAAACTATATAGAAAATGAAAGCCATTATATTCGAAAATTCAGACGAGCAAATAACCAACCAAGGTGAATATCGTGCAATATAGACCGCAAATAGCAATTATTGGTTCTCGTAACTTAAGCAAGGAAAATTTGCAAAGGGTTGAAGATATCTCATTCTCATTGGTTGAAGAAAAGTATAGAATTGTCACTGGAGGGTTGGGCTCATTGCAAAAATATGCCCACAAAGGAGCGAAAAGAAGTTCACATTCAGGAGATGGAGATACGATTGCAATTTTACCTGGATTCGATCCCTCGCCTGCGATTGGACATGCCGATATCATCATTCCAACGGGCCTCGATCTCCTCAGAAACGCAATCGTCGCTAATTCTGATGCAGTTTTATGCGTCGATGGCGGAGCAGGTACACTCTCTGAAATCGCCTTTGCTTGGCAAATGAATCGCCCGATAATATCAATTGGAGGAGGGGGATGGAGTACCGAGTTAACAGGCGTAACACTCGATCAAAGATTCCCAAATTCAAAAATAATTGATTGTTCATCACTTACACAACAAGAGATAATGGATACGCTCAATCGTATGCTAGAGGAAAAAAGACCCAGGCACACTGGAATCGATTAAGTTCTTCATCTGTAACCTCGGATAGATTCTTTTACACGAAATACTTGTCCTAGACATGGGTAATGAGAAAGTGGTCATCATTCACCAAATACAAGATTCATTAACAAATCTAGAGGATACAATTGATTACTTTAAGCCAGATTATGTCATGCTTGTATCCTCAAAATATTATTCCGAAGATAAGCCGAACATGGCACTTATGGAGCTTCGGGAAAGGAATATCCGAGCATTGGGCGACCATGTTGAAAACGTAGAATTTTTTGATCTGTTTTCAATTGAAGATGCCTGGCACAAAACGACAATGATGGAAGTCTACGAGTTGTTTGGACAGATAAAAGCGACTTGCGAAGAACGAGCGGGCAAGCACGGTTGCAAATTTTATGCTGGGTTGGCTGATGGTACTTCATTAATGACAGTAGGAATTGCTTTCTCTGCTGTTTTGTTGCAGATGAAAACTTATTTTACACGTGGCCGTAGAACATATTACAACAAACAATATGTACTTGAGATCGACAACCTAAACCAGATTACTACAACCAAATCATGGCTGGAACAGAATTATAGAAATCCAAGCAATTTAAGATACCTTAACGAGATAATTTTGTTAGAAGAAGATGGCGAAGAGGAGATAATTGCGGAAAAAATACAGCTGAGAGTAGATCCTAAGACAGTAGAAGCGGTTCGAAATGCAATAAATGTACTAGAGAAACGTGGTCTAATTATCACTGAAGGCAAGAGACCAAAAGTGGTTCACTCTACAGAACTTGGCAAACTTACAATCAGAATGTTCTATAATGAATATAATAAATGAATAAAAAGTTATTTGCTTCTTTAAACGCATTAAATGAGTGAAATTTTTGAATATTCCGTTTTTTTACTTCTTTAAGGATATAAAAGAAGCGAGGGTTTAGTATCCTCCAATGCAATAGCCGAATTTATGGCGAGTATACAATCCACCACCCATGCGTTCGAACGATTTAGACATAGAATCCTCCCTCTACTCGGATTAGAGTTTAAGAATCACTTATCCAATCTCGGGAATTTTAATCAATTTATATTAAATAATTTGAAAGCTCGAGTAGAAATTTTCCAAGATTCAGATCAAAATATCATTAACATGACCACAGCACTCATGGCGCAGGGATTTGAGGTTCCTGTTACGCTCGTAATTGATACTAAGACGAAGAGAATCTTGACAATCTATACTACTCGGGAATTAGAACGGACTGCTCATCGCATGAATACAGTATGGAGGTGTCAGTGTTGACACAACTTCCTCCAGCTGTCAATTGGCATTTTTGGCCTTGGTGCAATTATGGCTGCAAATTTTGTTTTGCGCGTTTTGAGGATATCCCGCGTGCTGACAGATTACCGAAGGAAATTGCAATTACCGTGCCCGAGATGCTCGCAACCGCTGGAGCCGAGAAAATAACATTTGTTGGAGGGGAGCCTACTCTATGCCCATATTTGGGAGACCTTCTGGCTGCTTCAAAAGATGTAGGTTTAACCACATGTATCGTTACAAACGCATCAGGATTGACGGAGGATTTTCTAGACAAATGGTCACATCTTATCGATTGGATTGGTCTCTCAATTGATGCATCAACCGACCAAATACATGCAGAGATTGGCAGGGGTATGCGAGGTGATTTAGCAAGAGAAAGAAGTCACCATCTCGATCTAGCGAAGGACGCTTGGATTCGATGTAAAAGTCGAGGAATCCGAATGAAACTCAATACTGTTGTCTGTGGTCCAAACGTTCATGATGACATGTCAGATTTGGCCCTTGAATTGATGCCTGAGCGATGGAAGATTTTCCAGGTACTTCCTGTTGAGGGACAAAATGATGGAGATGTTGACTCGTTACTGATTGAGAGTGAGGATTTCAATAATTGGGTTTCCCGACACGAGCACGTAGCAAAGAAAGGGATTCAGTTTGTTCCAGAATCAAACGATCTTATGCGTGGATCTTATGCTATGCTAGATGCACTTGGTAGATTCTACTCAAATGAAAGTGGCGGGCATGTATATGGTCCTTCCTTACTGGAAGTAGGTGTGTCAAAGGCATGGGAAGAAAATGTATTCATTGAACAGCGATTTAATGAAAGAGGCGGTATCTATGAATGGACGAATTAAGAACGATAATAACGAATTACGAATCATCGCCCTATCAGGTCCAAGAGCCTGTGGGAAATCAACGATTGCTGGACATCTACAAAATTTGTTTGGCTATAATCGAATTGCGTTCGCAGACGCATTAAGAGAAATTAGTGCAACTTTCTCCGAGGATTTGATCAACGATCGTATTTTCCTTGCGGAATTGGGTGCAAAAATCAGATCATTTATGCCAGATTTTTTCATTCAGGTTCTCAATAGAAAAATAAATCAGACCGATTCATTCATTGTTATCGAGGATGTACGGTTTTCCGAAGAACTTGAATTTTGTCGGACAATTGGTGCTATCACAGTGCGTCTAGACCTTTCAAAGGAAAGACAGATTCTCAATCTTGAAGAGAGAGGCCTAAGATTACAAGATGCATTGCTTTTGATTGAGTGTAATGACGAGAAAATATTGGATGATTCTGCAAATTGGGATTATATTATTCCTGCGATTGGTAACTTTGAGGATGTTGCCGCAAATATAAACAGCTTACTGGGTGAGATTAGATGAGTAAGCCAATATTATATATCGACATGGATGGAGTAATTGTCGATTTTCCAGAGACAATAAGTGAAGTTCCTCTCTCCCTTCGGGATGAATGTTCACGTTGGTGTAAATCAAATCAGAAACATCATTCTGACTATCCAGGACTGTTCTCATCGCTTAAGCCCAAAATCGGGGCAATCAATGGCGTTAAGACCTTGCAATTGAAGTACACTATCTTATTACTTTCATCAGCACCTTGGGGAAACATAAGCTCATGGACGGATAAGCGTGTCTGGGTTGAGGAGCATCTCCCAATGCTAGGACGGAAATGCCTCATTTTATCCCATAGAAAAGACCTGAATAGAGGGAGATTTTTGGTCGATGATCGAAGTCATAATGGAGCTGCAGCATTTGGTGATTACGAAGGACAAGATTGGATTCATTTTGGAAGTAATGAATTCCCTAACTGGGTTCAAATCGTTGAATATCTTATGAAAAAGGAATTATAGGCGAGTATTACGTGTTGTAAATGTGTCTGAGACTCCCAATGCTTCAGCAATTCTTGATTGCATACGATTTGCATCAAATCAGAATCCGATTACTGAAATACCTCTTCGGCTCGGAAGGGGAAGCAGTCTTACAAATAAAGACCTCAATGAAGAAGAAGGAGAAAATACGAATCTCCCTCTCATCATTGGCGGACCAAACGCCTCTGGGAAGACTTCCTTATTGCACGGAGTGAAAAAGATCTGTAACATTCTGCAAAAGGCGAAGATTCTCAAAAAACACTCTGAGGAAATTTGGGAGGAGTTGAACAGTATGGGAATTCGGCATCTCGAATTACAATTTGTTGTAGTGATTGGATTATCCACACCTCCTCTTGGTGTAGATTCCTTCAGCTATGGCCTTAGCCTCGGAATGCTAGAAAAACCATTCTTACTCGACGTTAAGCAATACGATTTGATGTGGTCTCAATCTGGCATGATCTTGGAAAGTATGGTACAAATTAATTTCAGTAAAGATGAGGATGCTAAAGCTCTACTATGGCGGGATGGGTTGAGATTACGTGTCGAGGGACGTCAAGAGAGCCTTACAAAATTCTATCCGACTTATGCAGTGTTATCCGAAGATAAAAAAACTGGAGCATTCAGAAAAATAAAGTCCACTGAATCAATCAAGCGTTTTCTTGAAGATAATCAAGGGAATGATATTTCGGGATATAGCCTAAGTAGTTTCAGAATATCTGAAAGTAAATTAAATCCTTTTAGTTCATTAAATTTCCAAAATGCTGAGATGATTACCGTTGATCGTGAGGAATCTGCTAAAGAGATTGAGAGAATTAAATCTCTGTTACCAGAGGTCTCGAAGAAGTTCAAGCAGTGGCGTGATAACCCAGAAGAATTGCGAAGTTTACTTATTGAAAAATTGACAGAAAATCAATTATTTACAGAAATGGGACTACGCACATCAGATATTCTGCACACCGATAATACACTTCATGACTACGCCCCAGGAATAGTTGAATTCTTGATGATAAATACGTCACCTAATCAGATGTATACATGGTATGGAGATTACGTTTTTGAAACAAAGCAAGATGGTATAAACTTCATCATGGAAGGTTGCGTTCATGATATCGTAGAATTTGTCACTTCTGAGCCAAACCTAAGTAGGGTTATTACTGGTACTCAAACAGGCCATTCATCAAGAAAGGGTCCTGTTTATAGAGTGAAATGGGAGGACAAAGAAACTTCAGATAGGTCAGAAATCATATGGCAGAAGAGAATAGTAAATTCAAAACCTGCTCGACCACTTTCCGAATCATTACGAGAATTGCCGTTCTTATCAACGATGCTTGGAATGAAAAAGAAAGATCAGAAAGTTGTTGATATCCTTGTGAGATTTAATGCCTTTACGCCAATTGAAAGGATTGAAGATCCTTATCTATCATCTGGTCAAAAGCAAGTCCTTGCTCTTATTTCTGCTGTACGTAACGCACCTCCTGGTTCGCTTATCCTCATTGATGAACCTGAGATCTCATTGCACGTTGATTGGCAAGAGCGTTTAGTTGAACAACTTCACTCACCACTAATTGATTCTCGGTTACTCATCGCCACGCATTCGCCCGATATTGTAATCAATCATAGACATCTTTGTACGACTTTGTTAGTAAATGAGGGTGGTGAGTTCTATCGCTCGTAAAAATCCTAATGACCTTGAAAAGCGCCCCACACATTTCAAACGATGTCTTGCTAAAGCTGAACTCACACAAAAAGATATTTCAAACGTTAAATTCCTACACTTTGAGTCATACTATGACATGGAGTTTGTTGAAGATTTTTTGCGCTTTTGGAAGAATGATGAGCACTTCTCAAGATTTGATTTACGTGATTATAAATTCGTCTTCACATGGAGAAAGAAAGAAGCGATTGCCGTCCATAAATCTGCCCTCGAAGATGGCTGTATCGTCACAACACTAGTAGACATGGACCATGACTTAAGGAATAAAGAATTCAAAAATATAGACGGGGTTTTTAGCACCCGTTATGCTCTAACACTAACCACCATGCAATTCCTAAAAAACAGTAAAACGTTAGACAAAGAAATTTTACATCATGTTGTAACAGAAATAAGTAATTTAGATGAGAAACGTTGTTTAAAAATTATTGAACGCGCACTTGAAAACACACTTGAACGTTTGAAACGATCTAATAGATATGCGATTGAAAATTTCGAGAACCGGAAAATCGAAAAGCCATTAAATGATCATGACCTAGTGAATTCAATATTGACTGAACTTGGCATTCCTGCAGATGATATTAAACGAAGTAGAGATATTGAAAGGCAAATTAAATCCCATGCCAAGGTAGATAGCAATGGTAAATTAAGAGGGCTCTTACAAAAAATGATGGCGTTTCAACCCCCTGCTACAGAATCAACTTAGTTGCTGCAGTTCAATCTTTGCTGAACATTCGTTCGGCCTTGGATTAAACAAACTAAATCGGCACAATCGATTTTGGTCCCCACTCCCGGACTTGAACCGGGGACACCCTGATGTCT
>TARA_B110000008_G_scaffold123785_1_pt1 | contig 12098 bp, 13 predicted proteins | sample TARA_B110000008 | Tara Oceans TARA_B110000008 (sample SAMEA4396496) | marine metagenome | biome: Westerlies Biome; feature: [DCM] deep chlorophyll maximum layer (ENVO:01000326); material: water (ENVO:00002006), including particulate matter (ENVO:01000060) such as... | depth 40 m
ACTTGTAATATATTTTTTTGTTTATCACGAAGTTGATTTTCTTGCTGGATTGATTTAAGTTTTACAGCTGCTATAGAAACTATCATTGAACAAAAAAGGCACAGCGTTATTGCAACAAGGATAGTTTTAGGAATGCTATCAATTGACAAGTTTTTAAATTTAGAAAAAATGTTATGTTTTTCACTAGACATTTAGTGCTACCCTCCGTCTGAGAATATTTGCTTTAACAACAAAATGATCAATTAATGGAGCAAATACATTACCAAACAATATTGCAAGCATCATTCCTTCAGGAAACGCTGGATTTAAAACTCTTATCATTATCACCATAAAACCTATTAAAGCACCATAAATATATCGTCCCGTATTTGTATGACTTCCAGAAACTGGCTCTGTAACCATAAATACCAGCCCAAAAGCATAGCTCCCAATTACAAGATGCCAATACCATGGCATACTGAACATTGGGTTTGTATCAGAACCAACCCAATTTAAAAAAGAGGAAAATACTATCATACCAACCAAACAACCAACTATCATTCGATAGTTTGCTATCCTAGTTGCAAGTAAAAAACATAAACCAATTATGCATGCTAAGGTGGAGGTTTCACCCAGTGATCCTTGTATTGTTCCAAAAAAAGCATCCGACCATGTAATTCCATAACCTACAAGTGACTCATAGCCTTCGGAAGCTGATATACCTAATGAGGTTGCTGATGAAATTCCATCAACTGGAGTCCAAACAGAGTCACCAGACATATAAGCAGGGTAAGCAAAATATAAAAATGCTCTGCCGGTTAGTGCAGGATTTAAGAAATTTTTTCCTGTTCCACCAAAAACTTCTTTTCCTACAACAACTCCAAAAGAGATACCTAATGCAACCATCCAAAGAGGTGTTGTTGCTGGTAATGTTAGAGAAAATAACATGGATGAAACTAAAAAACCTTCGTTTACTTCATGACCTCTGGTTGTCGCAAAAAAAACTTCCCAAAGACCGCCAGCAACCAATGTCATTATATAAATAGGCAAAAAGTATAAAGCACCATGGGCCATATTAGCAAAAATACTATCAGAGTCGAAAGGTATTCCAAATACTTGTAGCAACCATATTCTCCAACCTGCTAAGTCAGATGTGTTTAAGTTTTCTAATGCTAAGTTTGTTTGGAGACCTGTATTGTAAAATGCCCATAAAATGCAAGGAATTAAAGAAATAACTACATAAGTCATTATTCTTTTCATATCCACAAAGCTTCGAGCATGAGGGGCAGCTTTAGTTACTGTGTTGCTAGTATAGAAAATTGTTTCAACCATTTCATAAAGTGGGTAAAATTTTTCGTATTTACCACCTTTTTCGAAATTTGGCTCAATAGAATCAAAGAATTTACGAAACGCCATTCTTAACCTTCCTTCTCAATTTTTTGCAGACTATCTCTTAAGGCAGAACCGTACTCATACTTAGCTGGACAAGCAAATGTAACTAAAGCAAGATCTTCTTCATCTAACTCAAGGGCTCCTAGGGATTGAGCTACATCAGTATCCATTACAATTAAAGAGCGAAGTAATTGGGTTGGAAGAAAGTCTTGAGGCATTAATGTTTCAAAAATACCTGTAGGAACCATTGCTCTTCTTCCACCATTTAAATTGGATGTTAAATTAAATAACTTAGATTTTTTAAGAGATGATATCAAAACAGGCATCACTGAAAATTTGTTTGGTTGTGGTTTAATCCAGCCAAAAGAGATTTTTTCTTTATCTTCTTTAATTAATGTAATTTGACGAGAATATCTACTAAGAAATGATAATTCTCCTTCAGCAATATTTCCTGATAAAACAGAACCTGAGATGACTCTGCATGGCTGATCACTTAAAACTTCATCTTTTAATAGATCATTTAATGATGCACCCATATATGTTGTGATTAATCTTGGAGATTTTGCCAATGGTCCACATATTGATATTATTCTTTCAATATCTAAAAAACCAGTCAAAAATAATTTACCAATTGCTATAACATCCTGGTAACCAATAGACCAAACAGTTTTTGATATACTTGGCGGATCTAAAAAATGCATATGAGTTCCAGCTAAACCTGCTGGGTGAGGCCCTTCAAATCCATAAGTTTTAAAATTTTCTATTTCTAATTGACTATCTTTTTTCTTGCAAGTGAAAACATTTCCTTTTGTTAGTAGCGATATTTTTTTAATTCCTTCTTTAAATTCTTCAATATTATTATTAATTATCAAATCAGCATCAGGACATAAAGGTTCTGTGTCTATAGCAGTTATAAAAATCGAAGATGGCTCAGAATAAGGAGAGGGGACTTTTGAATAAGGACGTGTCAGAAAAGAAGCCCATAAACCACTATCTAGTAGACATTTTTTAACGAACTCTAACCCAGGTTTAGTTTTTTTATGAAGGTCAACATAATTTATTCCTTTATCTGATAAATTATCTATTTTAATGACAACACTAAGAAGAACTCGACGTTCGCCTCTATTAATACTTTGAACATGTCCTTTACAAGGGGAAACATAAATAACTTCAGGGTAATCTTTGTGACAAAATAAAGGAGTACCTCGCTGTACTTTTTCACCTTCAGAAATTAACATTTGTGGTTTTAAGCCTACAAAATCAGTGCCTATTACTGCTAAAGTATTAATCTTTTGACCTTTGTAAATTTTTTGCTCCGGGGAGCCCAGTATAGGAATATCTAAACCGCGTTTTAAAGAAAAATTTGTCATAAAAAATATATTCCTAAATATATAGATTTTGGCCTAAGCTAATGTAACGCATTATATTCTAGTTCATCCATGAGATGAATTAAAAAAGTAACTTTTATACCAGTAAAACTAAAATAATTTTAATTTGTCTTAATTTATAATTAAATAGAGCATAAAACTTCCTTATAAGTTCCTTTAATGAGCCAAAGATTAAGGGTTATTTATATATAAATATCAAATTAGGGAATAATAATCTATAATAATATTAAATATTATGACAACCTTTATACTCACATTCATTTTGCTAACATTAGTAGTCATTTTAATGTCACTAGGAGTTGTATTGATGGGAAAAAATATTAAAGGTAGTTGTGGAGGTCTTAATGCTGTTTCAGGCTCAGATAAATGCCTTGTTTGTAACAAAGATATAGATCCAAATAACCCATTAGTTTCCAAATTAGACTGTAAAAAAAATAATAGCTGATAGATTTAAATTATAAATCCAGAGGTATTAAAACTAAAATGAAAAAAGAAGCAGAACAAAGTAGCCCATAGATCCAAGATTTTAATACCCATCTGTTTTTTTTATTCTTCCAATTAATTCTGAATGCCTGACCAGAAAAAATCATAAGTAATGATAAAATTAGACCAAAATATGAAGGTAAAGTGATATCAGGTAACATATAAAATAATTTAACATAAAGACATCTAAATAATGACGGTTTTTTTAATTATCTTATCAGCTATTTTTTTTGCAAATTTACCTTGGGCGACTAAAAACTTTTTATTTTTTTTTAAAAAACCAAAAAAAAATAATTTTCTAATAATTGTTGAATTAATATTTTTTTATTTCATTTTCGGCAATTTCCTTTTATTAATAGAGAAGCAAGTTATTGGAAATACTCACAATCAAGATTGGGAATTTTATGCGATAACCTTTTGCCTATTTCTTGTTTTTTCATTTCCCGGGTTTATTTATAAAATTATTTGGAAAAGATAATAAAAAAATTAGTAATTGTTGGCTGTGGAAAGCTAGGTCAAACTATAGGAAATAAGCTATCTGATTTCCCTATAGAAGTTATTGGGATTAAAAGAAAGCTACTAAAAATTAATCCACTATTTAAAATACTGTGTCTTGATATTTTTTCAGATAAGTTTCAAGAAAATATTAAGCTTATTGACCCAGATTTTCTGATCTATTCTGTCTCATCAGATTCTCAAACTGAAGAAAGTTACCGAAAAAATTATGTTGAAGGACTTAAAATTACTATAAATGCAGTTGATCAATTAAAAAGCTTTCAGCATTTATTTTTTATATCAAGTACTCGTGTTTATGGGCAATTTTATAATAATAAGGTAGGTGATATCTCCGAAGTAATTCATAGAAAAGACTTTTTTTCTGAATTAACAACGCCGCAACCACAAGATTTTGGAGGTAAGATATTATTAGAGGCTGAAAATTGTTTAAATAAATTACCATTTAAAGCAACCATCCTAAGACTCTCTGGAATTTACGGTAATGATAGGCGTCGTATGTTAGAAATAGCATCTGATCATGAAAAATGGCCCTCAGAAGACCGCTGGACAAATAGAATTCATGAAGAAGATGCCGCCTCTTTTATTATCTTTTTACTTACCGAGATTCTTAACAATAGCGAAATTGAGGATTTATATCTATTAACAGACAATCATCCTGTTTCTTTATATGATGTTCTTTTGTGGATTAGATTAGAACTTGGTCTTTCATCGGGTCAATATTATGAATTAACTAAATCTAAATCAATTTATGGGAAAAAACTTAAATCAGAAATACTACCAAAGCTTAATTTTTCTTTTAAGCACCCTAATTATAAAAGTGGGTACCGCCAGATGATAGCTAAACATAAGAAAACGAATAAGCATAATATTGATTGAAGATTAAGGCTAGGATAGAATGGCGCGTTGGAAATGATAATAGGCGCGTAGCTCAGTTGGTTAGAGCACCACATTGACATTGTGGGGGTCGTTGGTTCGAATCCAATCGCGCCTACCAAATTGATAATATTGAGAACTATCATGATTAGAGAAAACCTTTTAAAATGAACATTTTTATATAAGAATTTTTATGCCGAATATTAAACTCCCAGATGGCTCAATAAGAGAGTATGAATCTAACGTATCAGTAGCTGAGGTTGCTCTTGATATTGGTGAGGGTCTTGCTCGAGCTGCTTTAGCAGGAAAAATAGATCAAAAACTAGTAGATTTAGATTATGTAATTAGTGATGATAAAAACTTATCAATAATTACTTCAAAAGATCCTGAAGGAATTGAAATTATAAGGAATTCTACTAATTATTTGCTTGCTGTTGCAGTCAAAGAAATTTTTCCAGAAGCCCAAATAGGTTTGGGGCTTCTTATTGAGGATGGGTTTTATTATGATTTTTCTTATAAAAGACCATTTACCCCAGAAGATATTGAATTAATTGAAAAAAAAATGCATGAGTTATCAAAAAATAATAGTCCCATTATTAAAAAGTTATTATCAAAAAAACAAGCCATTAGTTTATTTAATGCTATCGGTGAAAGTTATAAAGTAAAAATTATTGAATCTGATTCTGATAAAGAAAATTTATCTTTATATGGTTTAAATAAGTTTATTGATTTATCAAAAGGACCGCTCATATCCTCAACTGGAAAGTTGAAAATATTTAAATTAATGAAAGTTGCAGGAGCTTATTGGCAAGGTAACTCAGAAAATGAAATGTTACAAAGGATTTATGGAACTGCTTGGTTTAATAAAGAAGATTTGAATTCTTATTTAACTCAATTAGAAGAAGCTGAAAAGCGAGACCATAGAAAATTAGGTACGCAACTTGATTTATTTCACCTTCAAGATAATGCACCTGGTATGGTTTTTTGGCACCCTAAAGGATGGGCGATTTGGCTAGAAGTCGAAAAATATATGCGTCAAATGTTTCAAGAATTTGGCTATCAAGAAATCAAGACACCAACTGTCTTAGATAAAAATCTATGGGAAAAATCAGGTCACTGGGAAACCTATCAAGAAAATATGTTTACTACCTCGTCTGAAAATAGAGAATACGCGGTTAAACCAATGAATTGTCCAGGCCATGTTCAAATATTTAATAAAAATCTTCATAGCTATAGAGATCTTCCTCTAAGATTAGCGGAATTTGGGTCATGTCATAGAAATGAACCTTCGGGAGCTCTTCATGGATTGATGCGGGTAAGAGGGTTTACTCAAGATGATGCACATATTTTTTGCACTGAAGATCAAATTAAAGACGAAGTTAAAGATTTTAATAATATGTTATTTAAGTCTTACGGAGATTTTGGGTTTAAAGATATTTTAGTAATTTTATCAACTAGGCCTAAAAAAAGAATTGGTTCGGATAAGATTTGGGATAAAGCAGAAAAATCCCTTGAAGCTGCCCTTAAGGAAACAGGATTAGATTATGATGTTCAAAAGGGTGAGGGAGCATTTTATGGCCCAAAAATTGAATATATTTTGAAAGATAGTTTAGGTCGATTATGGCAATGTGGAACAATTCAACTGGACTTTAATTTACCAGATAGACTAGGTGCAGAATATGTTGCAGAAGATAATAGTCGTAAAATTCCTGTAATGCTTCATAGGGCAATTGTAGGTTCAATGGAGAGATTTATCGGTATTTTAATAGAGCATTATGCAGGGCTAATGCCATTATGGCTTGCTCCTATACAAGTTATGATCCTCAATATTGCAGACTCACATATTAAATATTCAAAAGAAGTTTTCGAAATAATTAAAAAAAATAATATTAGATGTGATTCAGACTTGAGAAATGAGAAGATTACCTATAAAATACGCGAACACAGCATTCAGCGAATACCCTATCTGATAGTGATAGGAGATCGTGAAACTGAATCGAGACAAGTTGCCGTGCGAACCCAGAAAGGTGAAGATTTAGGTTCAATGTCTATTGATGATTTTATAAGTCATGTAACAAAAGATATTATTTCTAAAGTCTAGAATAAGAGGTTGCGCGGTTTATTTTTTTTAAAAAAGGGGTTTAACTATAGCTTTAGATAAAAATGTGCGAATCAATAGTGATATTACAGCTCAAGAGATTCGATTAGTTGGAGTAAAAGGTGAGCCTTTGGGGATTGTATCTCTAAAACAAGCTTTTGAAAGTGCTGAAGAGCAAGACACTGATTTAGTTGAAATAGCACCAAAAGCCCTTCCGCCAGTCTGCAGATTGATGGATTTTGGAAAATTTAAATACGCGCAAAGTAAACAGATGCATGCAGCTCGATTAAAACAAAAAAATGTTCAAGTAAAAGAGGTGAAATTTAGACCTGGAACTGATGATGGTGATTATCAGATTAAATTAAGAAATTTAATTAGATTTTTATCTGTTGGTGATAAAACTAAAGTAACCTTAAGGTTTAGAGGAAGGGAAATTGCTCATCAACAAATTGGTTTAGCTTTATTAAAAAGGGTTGAGGCAGACTTAGAAAATTATGCGGTTTGTGAACAGTTTCCAAAAATGGAAGGAAGGCAAATGGTAATGGTTTTAGCTCCTTTAAAAAAGGTAAAATCGAAACCAGAAGCAAAAGTATCTAAAATGCATGAAAAAGATCAAGAAGAAAAAAAAGTAATTGAGAGTGATAAGGCCTAATAGGCATGCCGATGCACTCATAATAAAGGGAGAACAAAATGCCAAAAATGAAAACAAAAAGTGGAGCAAAAAAACGCTTTAAATTCCTAGGTAGTGGAGCTATTAAGCGAACAAAATCTCATCTTCAACATATTCTAACCAAGAAGACAACAAAACAAAAAAGACATCTTCGTGGCACTGAAATTATTTCATCATCAGATGCAAAGCGTGTGCGTTCGATGATGCCAACGAGATAAGGAGAGAGAAATGCCTAGAGCAAATCGAAGTGTGCCTGCTAGAGCAAGACACAAAAAAGTTTTAGATGCCGCAAAAGGATATCGCGGAAGAAGAAAAAATGTTTATAGGGTAGCTAAACAAGCTGTCATGAAAGCTGGTCAATATGCTTATCGTGATCGTAGGCAAAAGAAACGGGTGTTTAGAGCTTTATGGATAGCAAGAATAAATGCTGGTTCTAGGGAGTGCGGCTTAACATATAGTCGATTCATGAATGGATTAAAAAAGGCTTCAGTTGAGGTTGATAGAAAAGTTTTAGCTGATATGGCTGTTTTTGATAAGCCTGCTTTTGAAAAATTTGTTGAATTAGCTAAAACTGGCCTCGGTAATTAAATATTATAAGTTTTTTAAAAAAAAGGAGGCCAATGTGTCTCCTTTTTTATTAGAATATACATATGGATCATTTAAAAGAATTAATTAAATTAGCAGAGAAAGATTTTGAAGGGTGTAAAACCCTAACAGAACTTGATAATGCAAAATCAAAATATATTGGAAAAACAGGGCCTCTAACTGAAGCTATGCGCGGGCTATCTAAATTATCTAATGAAGAAAAGCCAAAGTTAGGAGCACTTATTAATGATATTAAAAAATCAATTGAAGAATTGTTAAATGCTAGAAAAGATGCCATTCAAAAAAAAGAAATGCTTTCTCAGTTAGAAAATGAATATATTGATGTTACTTTACCAGGCCTTAAACAATCAGAAGGGAGTCTACATCCAATTTCTTTAACAATGAATAGAATAGAACATATTTTTCATTCCATAGGATTTGATATGGCAACAGGTCCCGAGATTGAAGATGATTACCATAATTTTACAGCTTTAAATATTCCAGAATCGCATCCAGCTAGAGCAATGCATGACACTTTCTATATAAATAAAAATCATGTTTTAAGAACCCATACCTCACCTGTGCAGGTAAGGTATATGAAGGATAACGAACCTCCTTTGAAAGTTATTTCACCAGGAAGGGTTTACAGAGTTGATTCTGATGCAACCCATTCACCCATGTTTCATCAAATGGAGGGTTTGTGGGTTGATAAAAAAGTAAATTTCGCAAATCTTAAGGGAGTAGTTCAAGATTTCCTTCAAAAATTTTTTGAAGATAATAAATTAACGATACGTTTTAGACCATCTTTTTTCCCTTTTACCGAACCATCTGCTGAAATTGATATGAGTTGGAACGGAGGTTGGTTGGAAATTGGTGGTTGTGGTATGGTTCATCCAAAAGTATTAACCCAGGTAGATATCAATACAGATGAATTTCAAGGTTTTGCATTCGGGTTAGGTGTAGAGAGATTAACAATGCTGAAATATCATATTGATGATTTAAGACCTTTTTTTACGAATGATTTACGTTTTTTAAAACAGTTTGGAGATCAATAATGCAGTTTTCTAAAGCATGGCTCCAAGAATTCTTCGATAAGTCAATTGATAAAATTAATTTAGGTGAAGTTTTAACAATGGCGGGGCTCGAAGTAGATACTATTCAAGATCTATCTAAATTATCAAATTTAATAGTTGTTGGTGAGATAACTAATATAGAAAAACATCCAGATGCAGATCGTTTAAATATATGTAAGGTAAATATTGGATTAGAAAAAACTCTTAAGATTGTTTGCGGAGCTCCCAACGCAAGAATTGGAATTAAAGTTCCTTGTGCATTGATAGGAGCTAAGTTGCAAGATTTTGAGATTAAAAAAGCGAAATTAAGAGGGGTAGAATCTAATGGAATGCTTTGCTCTGCCAAAGAATTAGGGCTTAGTCAGGATGCTGAAGGACTTTATGAGTTAGATTTAGATAAAAAAGTTGGCCAACTAATAATTGATGCTTTATCACTAAATGACGTAATTTATACTCTTTCTTTGACACCTAATCGAGCTGATTGTTTAAGTATGTTAGGCATTGCGAGAGAGGTATCTGCATTATCCGGATTACCACTTAAAAATATAAGAAATCAAGTAGCTAAAGAATGTTTTACTTTAGATCAAAAAATTAAGATTGACGAAAAAAAGTCTTGCCCTAGATATTGTGGTATTCAAATTAAAAATGTTAACAATAATATTAATTTACCTATTTGGATGCAGCAGCATTTAGAAAAAAGTGGATTTAATTCTATTAATCCAATAGTTGATATCACAAATTATGTTTTATTAGAGTTAGGGCAGCCGCTACATGCTTTTGATCAATTAAATATCAATGGAGAAATTTCAGTTAGGAGAGCAAAGCGAACGGAATCTCTCCAGTTATTAAACAACCAAGATATTAAACTTGATGGTACTGAATTAATTATTGCTGATGAGAAAGGCCCTTTAGCATTAGCTGGAATAATGGGTGGAGAGTCTTCTTCAGTCAATAAAAATACAACAGACATATTTATTGAGAGTGCATACTTTGATCCTATTGATATTTCAGGAAGAGCAAGAGCTTTCGGTTTAAGTACAGATTCTTCTCATAGATTTGAAAGAGGAGTAGATTTTAATGGAACATTAAGTGCTTTGAATAGAGCTGTAGCTTTAATAATTGAATCTTGCGGAGGTCAATGCTCAGAGATACTAGATATTAAAAATACTCTTCCAAAAAGAGAATCTATATTACTTCGAACAAAAAAAATATCAGATATTATGGGTGTAGAAATTAAAGATAGCGATGTTAAATCTGTTTTAGATAAATTAGATTTAAAATACGTTGACCAAAAAAATAAATTCTTAGTAACACCACCAAGTTTTAGATTTGATTTATCAATTGAAGAAGATCTGGTGGAAGAGGTAATAAGAATTTATGGTTACAACAATATTCCATTAATAATCCCAACCAGCAAAAACGAGATGTTAGCAATTTCAAATAATAAGAAAAGTATTTATTCAATTAAGTCTTTACTAGCTAACTTAGGATATAGCGAAGTAATAAGTTATAGTTTTATTAATAAAGAGACAGAAGAAACACTACACTCTAATTTAGATTTAATTCAATTACAAAATCCAATTGCTTCACAGATGAATGTTATGCGTTCTAGAATGTGGGGTAGTCATATTGAAACATTAATATACAACGTTAATAGAGGGCATAATCAAGTTAGAATATTTGAAATCGCTCCCATATATCAAAAGATAAAATCTGACTTTTCAGAGGTATTAATGTTGTCAGGACTTGTGTATGGAGATTATATTCCTGAACAATGGAGTTTTAAAAGTAGAAAAATAAATTTTTATGATATTAAGGGAGATATAGAGATAATCTCAGGTAATACATTAAGTATAGAGACCCCTAAAAGTATAATTCCAGAAGCTTTTCATCCAGGACAAGTAGCTGAATTAATAATAGATAAAACTTCAGTTGGATGGTTAGGTCAGCTTCATCCAGCATGGCAACAAAAATATGAATTAAAAGAAAAATCTTATTTATTTGAATTAAAAATAGAAAAATTGGTTGATTTAGTAGGCAAGCCTATCAAACTGCCCTCCAAGTTTCCACCGTTAAGAAGAGATATTTCTGTTATTGTCGATAGACATATTATTGTTGGAGACATGGTTGAGGAGGTTAAATCTAAGGTAATTGATCAAGTTATTGATTTTTACCCCTTTGATATATATGAAGGGAATGGAATAGAAAATAATAAAAAAAGTATTGCTTTTCTGATACTTATGCAAGATACTTATAAAACGCTTGAGGAAGAAGAAGTTAGTAATATAGTAAATCAAGTATTAAATATTCTACAAAATAAATTTAAAGCGGAGCTTCGTTAAGAACTTATAGATTATTAATTATGACACTAACTAAAGCAGATATATCAGAAATTTTATTTAATAAAGTTGGGCTCAATAAAAGTGAGGCTAAAGAAATGGTCGAGGCTTTTTTTGAGGAAATTAAAGCTTCTTTAGAAAATGGAGATAGTGTTAAGCTTTCTGGTTTTGGAAATTTTGACTTAAGAACTAAATCTGAAAGACCGGGTAGAAATCCTAAAACTGGAAAAGAAATTCCAATTAAAGCTCGAAGGGTTGTTACATTTCATTCGAGTCAAAAATTAAAAAATAGTGTAGAAGAGAAATCCCCTGGAAAGCAAACATAAAAAAACATTACCTCCAATCCCATCAAAGAGGTATTTTGCAATTGGAGAGGTCAGCAAACTTTGTGATTTAAAGTCACACGTTTTAAGATATTGGGAGCAAGAATTTTCTCAGTTGCAGCCAGTTACGCGAAGGGGTAATAGAAGATATTACCAGCAAGAAGAAATTTTATTAATTCGTAAAATTCGTCAATTATTATATTTTGACGGATTTACAATTCAAGGTGCAAAATCTAAGCTATCAGACCGTAAATTTATAAAAGAAACAACCTCACAACTAGAAATTGAAAAAGCTCAAGCTGAGTTACCATTAACTGAAGAAACTCAGGCACAAAATACTCCAGAAAATCTTGATAATCTTAAAATTCAACTAAATGAA
>TARA_B110000008_G_scaffold270451_1_pt1 | contig 12095 bp, 9 predicted proteins | sample TARA_B110000008 | Tara Oceans TARA_B110000008 (sample SAMEA4396496) | marine metagenome | biome: Westerlies Biome; feature: [DCM] deep chlorophyll maximum layer (ENVO:01000326); material: water (ENVO:00002006), including particulate matter (ENVO:01000060) such as... | depth 40 m
TAAATAAGTTGTTTTATCGAGATGAACGCAACTTTCTCATGCACATACAAATGACAAAAACAAACGACTTATGATTCTAATAATACAAACGAAACAGAAAATAAGAACTACAAACAGCATTTTTCCAAGACGTCAAAGTATCGCTTTTCGGGGTTTTTGAGTTAAAAACTCCGGTTTAGACCGGGTTTGCTGGTCGGGCAGGGGACTTTGACCTGGCAGGTTTGCCGGGATGGAGCTGATGCCCTCCACGCTTCTATGAGCGGTACCACTGGAGGGAAATCCATGGGTATCAAACTCGGTAGTAGGTTTTTACTGACGTGCTTAGTGGCATAGCTCTCCAACCACCTGGACACTCGATTAAATGAGCGTCGGCGTCATGAATAACTCGATTTTTTCTATGGGACATAAGGAGTACTCCGTTTCAAAGTATTATCAGGAAGATTTTAATGTTCACTATTATACAAATAATATAATATAAAGGAGTCTGATCCCATGGTCTTTGGATCTCCATTGGTCTCGTTTATGCGAATTTATTTGGCAGTACTCCCGCTAACGCTCCAGTTCAATCGCCAGGCGACGCATATTCGCTGCAAAGGGCAGAACCTCAGCTATAGAACCCACAGTAACCAACACGCCATAAGTGCCTGATGCTCGATCAACCCAGGGAAACGTGCCAAACGCGCCTGCGCTGTTGACCTGCGTGCAGTGCCCCTCATGCGGGGATTCGCACCACAGGCCGAGCCCGTAGGACCAATCTCCCATTACGCCTGGCGCGCGAAATTCATGAACTAATGTAGAAGTCTGGTCGCTCTCCATTTGTCCGATGCTTTCTTCAGTCAGCAAGCGGTGCCCCATTGCATCGGGAAACAGTGCTGTTAGAAAGTTGAAATAGTCCTGGCCGGAAGTGTACAGACCACCTGCCAGGTTCGGCGAATGAACCTCGGTGCCTGGACTGTGCCAAAACGGATGGCCGTACACACTCTGTTGCATTTCCGAGGGCCTTGCGATCAACTCATCAAAGAGTTGCGACCAGCGTTTACCGGATGCCTGCTCCGCAGCATAGCCCGCGATCTGCATCGATATGCCGCCATAGGAAAACTCAACTCCCGGTGCATTATTCACTGGTATTTGAATCAGTTGCTCAAAGTGTTCCAGGTAGGGCATGCTTGGAGGATTTTCAATGGCATGGCCCCGACCGGCTCCGCTAGAGTGGCTCAACAACTGTCGCAGTGTTGTGTCTGCCCAGTGTCCGGTTAATTCGGGAATATAACTATTCAGCGGCGCATCCAGGGTGAGTACACCCTGCTCAACCAAGCGCATCAAAACCGCAGAGCTAACCCATTTACTCGCTGATGCAACCGACACAACCTTATTGGCATCAAAATCACCAGACGTGACCCGAATCCGCTCAACACCATTTCTGCCCACTAGCATCACGGCACCAGGCAACTCGAGAACCTCCACCATTTCGTCCAGCGCCGCCTGCAGAGACTCCCTCTGGACGTTATCAGGATATACAGGCAATCCACGCGCGCGCCATTTGCGCAGTATTACGTTGAATATCGAAACTCGTATATACGCTGCGATCTCGCTGCGACCCAGACTACCGTCGCCGTCACTATCGAGCGCGCTGAATCGCAAGCGCATCAACGGCGAGGCTTCTTCGGTTTGAAGCATGCCGTTTCTATCGACATCCATCATAGCAATCATTCTATCGACCTGATCACTCTGCCATGATGTGACGAACCAGGTGGCTACCCCAAGGGTAATGGTGATGGTAAGTAATGTGAGTTTAGTGCGGGTCTTCATCGCGAAAAATTATCCTTGCTGCTGACTGCCCTGTACAAGAGTACGCAGACCATCACGCTGCGGTTGATCTCGAAGGGTACCTGCTTCGTGTACGGTTCGGTTGTTGTCTAACGTTGCCTATGTGGGAATCAAACCGTTAGTATATAAAATGTATAATAGAGGTTGATACATGGCATTGTCAACGGGGTGAATATGTAATTGATCATGGGGTGCAAAGCGGTTGTAAGCTCTAGGCTATCGGTAGTACCTTGTGCTTGGATTTGGGCTAATCCTCTTTAATGTATCGTCAGCTCGCAATGAATAAGGAAACGCTTTTATGAGTGGCAAGAAACGCACTCGCCTGTCGCCGGAAGGCCGACGAAACCAACTTCTGGACAGTGCCAGAGATTTGATCCAGAGTCAGGGCATTTCTGGTTTTACCATGGAGGCGCTGGCTACTGAAGCGGGCGTAAGCAATCCGTTAGTGTACAAATATTTTGATACGCGGCTAAAGTTGTTGCAGGAACTCTGGGCGAGAGAGTATGAGCGGCACACTAGTAACATTTACGAGCAGATCTCTAAAGCAGAAAGTTTTGAGGATATCGTGAGACTGTTCGTGAACCTCAATTTCAACGAGTTATCCCAGGGCGGAATTACTCACATTTTGGGCGCGCAGCCGGAAGTACGCAAAGTGACCAAAGATAAACAGAAGGCCAATTTACGCAACACTGGGCGGTTTTTGGTGAACACTGTGGAAGAGATGTACCACCTGACACCCTCTCAGGCTGGTCATCTTATCGCCCTGGCATCCGGCGCTTCTCAAGAAGCCGGTAGACACTTTGCCAGATATGGTGGTAGCCGGAAAAAGCTGGTGGAGAATACGGTCAGCTTTATTTTGAAGGGTGTAGAGGCCTTCAAAAACTGACTGTGAATTCACGCGGCAACCACTCCCGGTTGGCCGCGCGATGGATTAGGGTGCACAAGTGCTACAAGCCCAGGTAATCCTCATAGTTCTTACTGTAGAAATTATCCAATTCCAAAGGAGTGGCATCTACGGCGTCGAGGCTGCGCTCAAAGTCACCGAAGGGGTCGCTGCCACCCTCGGGGTGTGGATAGTCGGTGTTGAACATCAATATGTCCTCGCCAACATTACGTAATATCCAACCGGCATCTTCAAAATGCAGGGGAGCGACGCGAACTTGTCGGTGAATATACTCTGATGGCTTTAGAGAAAGTTTATCGAGGCTTTTGTCAAACTTCCCAAGATGAATACGGCCTATGTCCAAATTGGCGAGAGTGGTGGGAAGCCAATTGGCGCCCAGCTCTATGATGCCGACTTTCAGGCGCGGGAAGCGCTCCAGAACACCATGGTAGATCATACAGGTTAGCCAGCGCTCTATGGCATGGTGCAAAACAGGTATGTCATGCGCTTTAGTGCTTTCTATATTGAATGGGTTTCCTGTTAGGTCGCTTTCTTCACCGGTATTCATGTACTTGGGAGGCATGTTTACTCCGCTACCGATGTGCAGCGTTACTGCCACGCCGGCTTCTTCCATAATTGCCCACAGAGGGTCGTAGTCTATATGAGCCGGGGAGCGGCCTTCGACGGAATCCGCAATTATCCAGATTGTTCGAATGCCTAACTTCAGCGCTTCTTTAAGGCACTCTTGTGCGCGCTCTGGATCGTTCAGGGGTACATGGCCCACTGCTAGCATGCGAGAATCGTCTGCGCAAAAGTCTGCCATACCACGATTCAAGGCGGCCGCGCCGCCGTACATTAAGTCCATGTCAGGGGTACGCGAAAAACGCGCCATCGCGACGCTAGGGAAGATCAGCTGCGAGCTTACGCCCATTATATCCAGCGATTCACTTCTTTCTTCCTTCTTTGTCGCGCCGAAGGCTGCCCACATATTGAGCTTTTCCCGCGCTCCGAAGATGTCCGCTTTCAACGTTTCTGTCAGCTCCGGATCATTGCCTGCCAGACGCTTATCGGCCTGATCTATAATTCGCCTAAATATTGGATTGTCCACTGTTATTCGGCTGGGGTTCAGGTTGGCTTTAACGTATTCGCTGCAATAGCTCTCCAGCCAGCCAGGATATTCGATGATGTGACTATCGGCGTCGTGGATGATTCTGCCTTCGCGGTGTGATAGCTGTGTGCTCATTCTCTTTACTCCTTGGCGGTTTGTGTTCGTTATTATATAAAGACTATACTAAAAGTAAAGACGCTGAAACAATTTTTTCTGGGGTCATTGCAAATGCAGCTCTGTTGCCCCGTTTTTATAAGTACATAATTTGAAATTTTGATAACGCGTGCCCACCGGCCGACACACCAAGAGGCAGCATGACTACTCTTTTAAATAATCAGCAAATTAATGAGCGTATCCTTAATCATATAGACAACAAGATCACTGATCTTGGCGGGACAGTGTGGAGAGAACCTGTTTCCATTTACATATCTGATTCAAGAGTCCCTGTCCAGCAAGGCTAAACAGCACCTGACTTTGGGTCATTTCGATAAGGTGATTGTGCATTTCCACCAAAACTTAGTGCAGTACTTCCAGGCAAAAAGGAGCCAATGGCTATTGCATACTTCAAATCACTATTATATATTTAGTTAATTAGACGCTAATAGTGTAAACCTATAATAATAATTCATTGACCTCAGAGGTAACTGATGTATCAATTAAAGCCACGAAGATGGTTTGGCAGGGCAGCAATGTTCTTTTCAATAGCCAGTCTGCCTGTAACAACCCTTACAGCAGCCGAAGTGACACTGGAAGAAGTTGTTGTCACAGGATCATTTATTAAGGGAACACCTGAAGACTCGTCTTTGCCCGTTGATGTATTGACTCGTGCAGACCTGGAAGATGTTGGTAATCCAACAATACTCGAAATGGTCCGAAATCTCGGTGTCGCCTCAGGAAACCTTGGCGAGACCAACCAATTTCAGGCGGGTAACGAGGGCGTGAGTACCGTCAATCTTCGCGGATTGGGGGCGGCGAGAACGTTAGTTTTGCTCAATACCAAACGCCATGTGGCAACCGAAGTTGTAGGTGTCGACATTAGTGTGATGCCTTCCATTGCCATCAGTCGAGTTGAGGTGCTCAAAGATGGCGCTGCTGCACTATACGGCTCAGATGCCATTGGTGGGGTGGTGAACTTCATTACTCGCGATAAATTTGAGGGAATTGAGATTCGTGCGTCCCATCAGAGCATTTCTGATTCAGACGGTGATAATTCACTTGGCGTTATTCTTGGACGCTCCATGGACAATGTACATTTTTCGATTTCTGCTGAATATGAATCACGGGATGAATTACCCATAAAAGAGCGTGATTGGGCGCTACAGAGTTATGCTGACAACCCTCAGGCGGGTTGGTCTGGCATCGGTAACCCTGGTTCAATTTTTCCTGCATTTGGCCCTGCTTTTCCGGGCAATTTGCTTGGTGGCGGCCAGGCTGACCCCAGCTGTAACTTGTTGGGTGGATTTCAGGATGGCGGTACTTGCCGATTTCAATACACCTTCTTCGATAATTTGATTGAAGAACAGGAAACCATCAAAATCTTTGGCGAAGTTAATGTTGATATTAGTGATACTTTGTCATTTCACTTTGAAGCCCTGTGGGCGGACATGGATATCCCTGCTTGGAAAACTTCGCCTTCTTATCCGCCGCAGTCGTTATTTGGTCCTGATCGATTTGTCTCTGCGTCACACCCCGGCTTAATTGACTTTAAAGCGCAAAATCCTGGTTTCTTTAACAATGTTGGGCCGTTCCCTGCAGCAGCTCAGGGAGCCTTTGTTAATTTCCGCATGTTGGGTGTTGCAGGACGAAATGGCCAACCCGAACAGGGCGTTCGACAAACGGAGACAAAACGTATCTCGGGCGGATTTGAAGGTGAGTTCGCAAATGGCATCAGTTTTGATGCAAGCTTGAGCTGGTCAGAACGGGACCGGACATCAAGTGGCAGTGACATGTTTATTGAACGTATGGCATTGGCATTGGATGGGCTTGGTGGACCAAACTGCGACGCGGCAGCAAACCTGGGGACGCGAGGTGCTAATGGATGTGAATATTACAATCCGTTCTCTAATGCAATTCAGACCTCAGCAGTATCCGGCGCAGTCAATCCACAGTACAACGCAGCGGTCGCAAATTCTGACTCTCTGATTAACTGGTTAACCGCTCGAACCCAGGCTGGTGCAGTGAATGAATTATTGGTTCTAGATCTGATATTCAACGGCGAATCGACTTTTGAACTTGGTGGCGGCAATATTGGCTGGGCGGCAGGCGTACAGACCCGCTCTGAAAGTTATGACTCATCATTGGCTGATATTGCTAACCGGGCGATTAACCCCTGCCCCTTTGTTGATCCGGTTTCGGTTACTCTTGGACATGTTGCCACATTAGATTGTGGTGCATCTGGTGCTGGTAGATTGGCATTTTTGGCCGCAACGGAACTAGAGAGCACCAGTCGTGATATTTATGGTGTGTTTGCAGAATTTGCTCTGCCAGTCACCGATAGTTTGAATGTCCAGTTAGCTCTACGTTATGAGGATTATGGTGATAATGGTGGAAGTACTGTTGATCCAAAAATTGCCTATAGCTGGGAGCTTAGTGAGACATTCAAGTTGAGGGGTTCTGCCTCTACAACGTTCCGTGGCCCTCCTCAGAGCTTCCTGGGGGGAACCAACACAGCGTTAACATTTATTCCCGCTGCTCTGGCGTTTAAGGCAGTTGATATCAATGGTAATTCAAACTTGGAAGCAGAGACGGCTGTTGCATTGAATTTTGGTGCGATATGGGCAACCGGAGATTTTTACAGCTCTATTGATTACTGGTCTTTTGACTTTGAAGATTCTTTCCAGACGGAAAGTGCGTCGCAGATTATTAGCGCTTATAGTGCCAATGGCTGTCAGGATGGGGGTGCAGGTGTTGGCACCAGCAACTGTGATTCTTTACGTGCTCGCATCACACCGGATGGTATTCCTGCGGCGGGCTTGCAGCGAGTTGATGTCAATATAATCAATGGTTCTAACATTCAAACTTCAGGTGTTGATGTTGCGGCTAACTATACATTTAGTGATGTTGTTGGCGGTGATCTGAATCTTGCTTTGGAGGGTACTTATGTGCTCGAGTACAAGTCTGACGACTTCATCAGTCTGGAAGGTTCTACACTAGCCCCAGGTGGTGATTTTGTTGGCAAGCTAAACGATGGTGACCCGTTCACACCTAAGCCTGAGTTCAAGGGTAGTCTGTCAGCTCGATGGTCCAATGACTCGCATCGATTTAACTACAACCTTCGATATGTGGATTCTTATGAGGATGTACGTCCCGGACTGCCGAAGTTCGCAGAGATTGATAAACAGGTAACACACGATGTGCATTATATAAATAACATGATTGAGGATCTGACGCTGTCTCTATCTCTTATTAATATAACTGACGAAGACCCACCAGTATCGTCAGTTGATCTGGGATACGATGCTTTCACGCATAATCCTTTTGGTCGAATGATTAAGCTTGGTATTGCTTATCAATTGTAAGAGATTGTTAAATAAAGGTTTGATATAGAAAAAAGCCGGTCCCTGTGGTCCGGTTTTTTTTTGGAACTTCTTCTGCATTGTTTTTCCTGAAGAATCTTAAGAAGTTGAAAATTTGAAAGGCCTTTTTAGTGTTTGTGACGGAGAAATACACGGGCCTGGTACAACCTCAAAGGAGGCCTCTAACTCGGCTATAAGTCCAGTTGGGCGTTATGCTCGATTGCGCCACAAGTACTCAGACCATCAAACCAATCTCCAAGTAACCGTAGTCGGGAATTAGATGTCAAATAGTGAAAGTGTTAGCAGTAGTGCTTATCCAAATAAGGTTCCATTAAATTTAAAATTCATCTACGGAATTGGCGCAGCCGCGGAGTCGATAATTGGCGTTGCCTTTAATGCATTTAACTTTTTCTTTTACACCAATATTATGGGCGTGCCAGGCACATTGGCTGGTCTTGCTATAACCATCGCCTTGTTTTTTGACGCGGTGACGGATCCTCTTGTAGGGTCAGTATCAGACCGCTGGCGTGCAAAGCTTGGCCGACGTCACCCTTTTATGCTTGCTGCCCCGTTGCCTGTCATGCTGTGTCTGTTCTTTATTTATTCGCCGCCTGAGAGCCTGGAATCTTTTGGTTTGTTTCTCTGGTTAACGGTGCTGACAGTGTTGATGCGCTCAAGCATGACATTATTTCATGTGCCTCATCTTGCCCTGGGGGCGGAGCTTTCAGCCGATTTCACAGAGCGGACCCGTGTGATGAGTATCAATACTCTGCTTGGGGTAATCGGTGGATTTAGTTTTGCCTTTGTCGCTTATGGCTTCTTCTTTGCCGCCACACCTGAATTTGAAAACGGCATGTTGAATCGAGATGCCTACTATGCCTTAGCCATCTCAGCCGCATTGGTTGGTGGCCTGATTATGGTCGCGTCAACTGTGTTTACCATGCAGGTTATTCCACGATTACCAGTGCCACCTCTAGATCTGCCAAGAATCTCACTAAAGGCGCTGTTGAAGGACTGTCTGTCAGTTTTTTCAAATAGAAACTACCTGGCGTTATTGGGCGGATTGGTGCTACTAAGTGCCACAGTAGGTATCCGTGAAACCATTGGGCTGCATATGAACACCTATTTTTGGGAGTTACTACCATCACAGATTCGTTATTTAGTACTGTTTGGTGTGCTGTCATCTATCGTTGGTTTTGTCGCCACAGCAAGGCTACACGAACGATTTGATAAAAAACCGGTGTTAGTTGGTGCCCTGCTGGTAACGATAATTTCCGTGACGTCACCCGTGATCTTACGCATGGTTGGTCTGTTTCCGGAGAATGATTCCCCGCTATTGTTGCCCTGCCTGCTCGCCTTTCACGTGGTTAGCATCAGTGCTGTTCTCATTGGAATTATCAGTGCAATGTCTGCACTGGCCGATATTGCAGACGAGCAGGAATTATCTACGGGTCTACGTCAGGAAGGGGTCTTTTATGCAGCAAGGTCATTTTTTGGAAAAGCGTCATCAGGCATCGGTCACCTGTTGGCAGGTATCGCCATAGATGTTATCAATTTCCCCGTCGGAGCAGAACCGGGCTCGGTCCCAGAGGAAACTATTTTTTATCTTGGGCTAGTCGAAGGTCCCATTGCAATAATCCCTGGCTGCATTGCCATTGTGTTCTATATGAAATACAACCTGACGCGGAAAAAGCATGCAGAAATTCAAGCACTCCTGCAAGAAAAACATAAGGGTGTTACTTCTGTCCGGTGAAGCCACCAACTGCGGAAGATCTCTACAAGACTGCTCATACTGTCGCGAAACGGGTCTCGAGATATCGAAGATAAGGGGAAAAACCCACATTTGCTTTAGAACGGTCAAGTATGTTGATTGCTTATGGTGATCTGCTGGCTTACTGACTGTTGGGTTGATCGCTGAGGAAAAGTAAAAAGCAGGCATGAGACCGTTTAGTTGTTTTTTTCAACCTGTTTATCACACGTGTCTGTGGACACAATTACGCGTCGGTAAGACTAAGCAAAGATACCGCTAGCGGTAAAGACTTGAAATTATCAAGTTTATGAACGGTTCGCTAGGCACTAGCGGCCGTGTGCAGTCGGCACAGATAGGGCTTATTCAATTCCACCATGCCTTGTCAGTGAAAGAGCGAAGATCCAATTCGAAGGTCCAGGTCGACCGATGTTGGCTAGCAAGATGCAAATACGTGTCTGTGACTTTGTCAGGCAGGACCAAACCATCCTTTTCAAGGCCTCGTTCTTCTCGCAAAGCTTGATAGCGCTCTTCTCCAAGCATCTTGCCGACGGTGTCCGGTGCATCGACGAGCCCATCGACTATTACATGAGATATGTGAACACCACGAGGACCATATTCCGCGTTCAAAGATTGGCACAGGGTACGCCGAGCAGACATTGCAGAAGCATGAGAAGATTGTTCGGCATTGCCTCTCATTGCAGCTGTTGAAGAGGTAACGATCATAGTTCCGTGTCCCCGTTCAGCCATCCGAGGCAACACACACTTGGCGGTTCTAAAAAGCGAGAATGTGGCCAAACGCCAGCCCAACTCAAAGTCTTTGAGGCTTGTGTTTTCAAGCGAATGATTCCCAGTTTGCGCGCCCAAATTGAATATCACGACATCAATATTCCCAATCTCGCGCTCCGTTTGTTCGACTACTCTCTCAATACTGTTGTCTTCTACAGCGTTCAAAATGAAACCAGATGCCTCGCCGCCTTCATTTTTGATAGCACTTACTAATCTATTCAAACCCTCTTCGTTAGCTCTCCGACAAAGTACGGCGTGGTAACCTTCCTGGGCAAACCGTTGACCAACCGTGCCGCCGATACCGGCACCTGCACCCAAAACTAAACATGCTGCCTTCATTGATTCCTGCCCACTATGACTATGTATGAAACTATTTTAGCTGAACATCAGCCCAATTTTGACCAAAAGCATTGTAGCCTCCGGCCTAACCTCCACTTTTGCTGTAGAAAATGGTCTGTGGGGATAAAGTCTTACTTGCTGATTTCACTAAAAAGGGCGTTAATGGTGCCTATACTCGGGCAATTGAATTACGGTCGTAATATATAGGCAGTATGTAAGTAGTATATGAGCAATATATGGGATCTGTGATGTTTTAACCTTGTTATTTCTGATATGGAGGTAAGCAGTATGGAAGCAAGCCAAGGGCAGAAATTCAGCTATGAAACAACGCTGGCAAAAAGGAATATCAAATTACTCAGGTTGTTGGCCGGTAAGACTCTCGGCGAGGGTGCCAGTCTTTTAGGGATAAGTAGAAAACAGATGGAAGATATAGAAGCTACGCGCAACTACGGTTGTTATTTAAACCTCAATACCCTGATCAATGTGAGCAAGAAATATGATGTGCCCGTGGAATCTCTATTAGTCGAGAATGCCTCGTGGGTTGAACACATAAAATAAGCTGGGGCTCGGATCAATATTTGCTAAAACAGTAAGCGTTCTGTTTAGTCAGAAGCAGGCTATTGTTTTCGCTATTTTTTTGGCATATCTCAGTCAAATGTCACTTCATCTTCATCGTGAACATTTTCAACTAGTCGCGCTGCCACCATAGCTTTTAGTGAATCGGACTTGAATTCACGCCTATACAGAACTAATACCACCACCGCACAAGTCGCAATAAACATCCAGTCATTGATGAACCAGGCTAGTGCTGCTACGGCGAAGTAATAAGCGCGGATTCCATAGTTATAGCTGTGAGCGGCTCGATCTAGAACTTTGGCCATCGCATTAAAGTCACGGCTGACAACTTGTGCTTTGTGTTGGTTACCATCGTTATAATATTTGACGGTGTTGAACGAAGAGCTGAATAAAACAAAACAGAACCCATATTGGCGTAATGACCAAGTAAAGGTAAAAAAGCCGTAGACGAAGATGATAATCATGAGTAGCAATTTTAATTGAACAACTTCAAGTGGGGCCTCTGCGACAAACCGCAGTGATGTCATATTCATAAATGTGTCGCTGGCGGTACTGAGTACAGTCACCAAAGTTGCCAATATCAGCAGTGAGGTGGAAGCAAGAAAAGATACTTGCTTCTCGAGACTTGCCAGTAGTTCTGCATCTACCTCGCTTATGCCGCTGGAGGCAAGCTTCTTTATCCACTCTTTACGATAGCGATAGAGCACACTGCTAAGGCTGTTACGTTTTTTGGCTGCGATTTTGGCAAACAAGGTATAGAAATACCAGCAGCTTATAAACCAGATAAAACTAAATATAGTAAGCGGGTCTAAATTCATGGCGGGCAGCTTACTGAGTGGGATATTGAAAAGCAACAAGCTACTTTAAATCTATTACATTTGTGTGAATTTGAGCAGCTTCTAAGGCGGCTTGCTTGTACGAAGCCAGATATCAATTGTCTATGTACCACGCGTGGCTGATGAACAGCCATATTGCATTCATCAAAGAGTGCTTTTGTTTCAAGCTGGGGTGGTGGGCTCACACTACAGCAGGGCTTTATAGGATAAGCTCCCCTATTATTTATTAATGCTAGGTGCGGATATAGTTTTCTAATTGCTCTATGGTTGATTGTTGCAAGGTAATAACATCTTTAACGAGGTCGCCAATAGAAACCATGCCAAGCACTATTCCATTTTCATCAACGACTGGCAGGTGTCGGATGTGATGCTCGGTCATTATTTCCAGGGATGATTGAACGCTGCCTGTCGCAGAATCATGCTTCGGAAAGGCCGAGCAAAGATATTGCCAGCCGCAAGGACTTGAAATTATCAA
>TARA_B110000008_G_scaffold209537_2_pt1 | contig 12088 bp, 12 predicted proteins | sample TARA_B110000008 | Tara Oceans TARA_B110000008 (sample SAMEA4396496) | marine metagenome | biome: Westerlies Biome; feature: [DCM] deep chlorophyll maximum layer (ENVO:01000326); material: water (ENVO:00002006), including particulate matter (ENVO:01000060) such as... | depth 40 m
CGTGTGGAGGAACTGTCATGAGTAAGAATGGTGACAGCCCCAAGAATGGAAAGGGCAACTTGGACTTCTCAAAGTTCAAGATATCGTCTGGAAGCTCGGATTTGCCCGTAGCACGCAAACTCATATTACATGTGCCAGTGACCAAAGCTGCAAAGCAGAGGTACGTGAGGGTCCACCGCGATAAAGGGTACCACTTTGAGTGCGCATTGCTTAATCTTGAAGGCGAGGATAGACCATTTTTGCTCGCGCCTGAAATCGCGCAGACGATTGCTAAAGACGCAAAACGGGCAACATTAAAACTCGCAATTGATCGACAAGGCAACATTTTTCTTTGGCCAGTACCGCCAATTCCTGAGGATGGCAATGACAACCCTTGGAACCAAAGTCAGCGTGAAGTGGCTGAGCTTGCAGAGCAATACTGGGTACGCCTCACCTCTAATCGATCAGTAGGTTGTTATGAACCTATTGTAGCGCAGGGTGATATACCCGAGCCAGTTTGGCCAGAGCTGACCATGGACGAAATCCTCACAATCGCATTTGGATCAACACATGTCATCATGGATCATGAACACCCTGCCCTGCAGAAACTATGGGGGTTGGAATGACGTATACTGAGCTTACACGCCTAACGTTCCAGAAAATCTATGCGATCGATTTTGAATACCATGGATCGGACGGTGAAATTCCAAACGTTGTTTGTATGGTAGTTCAAGATCTTCGATCTGGTGAAGTAACCCGACATTGGCAAGGCGATCTTCAGCAAATGAAAACTCCTCCGTTTGAAACGGGGGAGGATATTGCATTGGTTTGCTATTTTGCGCCTGCCGAGGTGCAAAGCATGCTTGCTCTGGGTTGGGATCTTGATCTGTCTGTCATTGATCTGTTCGCGGAATTCCGTTGCGATACGAATGGTGATCCCGATGCAGGTCGAAAATCTCTGGTGAACGCTTTGCAGTTCAACGGATTGGACCATTTGATCCCAAAAGAAAAGGACAGCATGCGCGATCTGATCCTGTCTGGTGGTCCGTGGTCCAAGGCTCAACGCTCAGCAATCTTGGATTATTGTGCGCAAGACGTCGCTGCACTTGGCCCTTTGTGGAATGCAATGTTGAAGCGTGCACCTTGGTCCGAGCTGCGGTTAAATCAGGCCCTGCTCCGCGGTCGCTACATGAAAGCCCTTGGAGCGATGCAACACCTTGGCATCCCAATAGATTTGGATCTCCTAGACACGCTCAATGCGAACTGGGACACCATAAAGCTAAAACTGATTGCAAAAGTGGATACACAGTATGGTGTCTATGTGGATCGGACTTTCAAAGAGGCGCTGTTTGAGACCTACCTAGCACACAAGCAAATTCCATGGCCCAGGTTAGATAGCGGCCGTTTAGCCTTGGATCGTGATACGTTTAGTAACATGAGTAAGAGGTACCCCGCCGTTCAGCCCTTGCACGAACTGCGAAAAACTCTTGATGATTTAAAGCTCAATAAACTTGCGGTTGGCCAAGATAGACGCAATCGAACAATTCTCTCTCCATTTGCCGCAAAAACGGGACGCAACCAGCCCAGTCCAACCAAATTTGTATTTGGGCCATCGAAATGGGTTCGAGGATTAATCAAACCCGCGGAGGGAATGGCATTGGCGTATTGTGATTGGTCGTCACAAGAAATTGCAATCGCTGCCGCGCTTTCGGGCGACGAACTGCTCTGGACCGCATATGAAAGCGGCGATCCGTATATAGCATTTGCAATACAGGCGAGCCTAGCACCACCAGGGGCGACGAAAGAGACACACAAAGACATCCGTAACCGATGCAAATCGGTTGTTTTGGGGACCAATTATGGAATGAGTGCATACGGTGTCGCACAGGCCGCAAAGATCCACGAACTGGAAGCGAAGGCACTCCTTCAAAAGCATCGAGAGACCTATCGTAAATTTTGGGTCTGGGCGGAAAACAACAAAGATCGTGGATTGCTTGGGCTGAAGCTAGAAACCTGCTTTGGGTGGTCAATTAAAGTAAATTCCGGTGATGTTAAGGCGAACACGTTCTTGAATTGGCCGATGCAAGCCCATGGCGCCGAAATGATGCGTATTGCCTGCATTCTAGCTGTGGAGCGTGGGATCAAACTCTGCGCCCCGATACACGATGCCCTCTTGATTGAGGCGCATTTAGATCAAATAGACTCAGAGGTCGCCAGGCTAAAAGAGTGCATGTCGGAAGCAAGCGAGGCAGTACTTGGCGACGGAAAAGTTTGTAGGGTTGACGCGGATATTGTTCGGTATCCGGATCGATATATGGACGAACATGGTCAGGAAATGTGGGGCCAAATCATGAGCCTCCTAGCTCAGACTTGAGGGTAGACCGACGCGGTTCCCGCGGGACACCTACGCGCGTTCCGCGGCACCGTATCTATATCCTTATTATTCTCCTTTATATAAATATGGGGTAGTAATATGAGCCGTATAAGAGCCGCTCAACGAGCAAAACGGGATGCACTGTTCTTACAGGGACCGGTTAAATTTGGTTGGATAAGGCAAAATATTCCCGATCCAGCATCAAGGCTGATCTTGGTGGCCCGGGCGTTTATGAGAATGCCCACGCCCGAAGTTTCAGAAGTCACATTAACAGCCAAGGTGTGGGATTGTGCAGGGATCGAGAGCCCAGATCAGCGGTCTAGGGTCTTGAAAAAGATTGATCAGCATTGTCCGGGCTACTGGGTTGAGCGGCGCGAGGGTCGAACGGCCGTGTTACACCTCGGCAAAGACCCAAATGAAAATACCCCCTAATGAATTTATTGGACTAACAATATAGGCCCATGGACCAAGAACCACGGGCCTATTGAAGGGGGTACGCCCTTTAAATATTTTGATTGGCTACTATCACCCTTTGTCGCAGTAACCACCCACACTTCAACCCCAAGCCTATTTGAACTGGTCCCGCCAGTTCTTGTCCAGATGACCGTGGTCCACGAACCAAGCCTCCAGCTCCTTCAGTTCGCCGCGCATCTGCCGCCCCTCCTCTGCAAAGCGCCTCGCTTCTGCCCGCTTCTCTTTGGTGTACTTGCCGTGTTTGGTCCTAGCCTCTGTGAGCCTTTTTAAGCCGTTCGTGGTCCGTGGACCGGTGCTCGCCCCTCCATGGAGCTTACAGCGCCCCACAGGGAGTCTGGCGGGACGCTGGCATGGCGTGCCCCTGCGCGTTCGGGCCTCGCACCTCTGCCCTTGCCAGTCCGGGCCGTAGAGCCATGGTTTGGGGTTGGTTTTCATAGTGCTCAACTATCATCGGTTTATGGGGTTTTATTATACCCCATCTTGGATGGCTTTGCTAGGCATACGTAACTTGGTCCACGGACCGCGGCCCGAGCAAAATCATCCAAAGCCAACTATTCACAGGTAACACTGATTATAGGTCGACAATACAAAGTCCCATGCCCACGGCCCTTGGCTCCGTATCTCAAAGTTAGGTGTTGGGCTAAAACGGTCATTCATTCAAGTTGCAGCAAAAGTCTGCTTCGAGCCCAACCTGTGAATTTGAATTTCTCGCTGCATGCGCTCGCAGCGGAAGACACTTCAGCGCTGAAACTTGAGGATCCACGCTCACAAATGATGATGGCGGCACCAACCCGCACCGCAGATGCTCGCGAAGAACTAAAAACATTCGTCTACGCCAAACTTGCGGTGGGGGATGTTTTGCTTTGGGAAAGCTGGCTACGCCACGAGGTGCCGACTAACATGTTTGAAGAAGACTGGATCAGCGTCAGCTTCAACTACAGGTGGGCCTAAACGGCGCAAAGTATCGCGGGCATCACTTCACATTATAAATGCGGTGCCTGCATTGAAACCCGAACCTAGCTACCTGCGTTCAGAAGCTGCGCGTTGCCGCCAGCGGCTGTTGTATCAACGCAGACATGCCGCTCATGGGTCAGCCAACACGCAAAATCGCCCTCACTCAACAAGGGGATCAACGCGCCGTCCCTCCCAGCCAAAGCCACGCGGTAAGCGCGCAAATGCTCACGGCTGGCAAAACTGACAACTGCTGCAAAGCCGTTCAACGTGCTCAGCGCCTCTACTGGCACTTCACCGTCAATTGCGCCATCCAATAGCAAACCCGAAGTTGCCATAACCGGATAACATCCCGCCTGCTCTGCCGCCTCAGCTTGTTGTGCTGCTGCCTGCGGTCCCGGCCCAAGGCACAAAACCGTTCCGCGCCCATGGGTTGTCATGCGGTTTGATTCACCGGTTGGGCCCGGAAAGACCTGACTGTCCAGCGCTGTACCTGCCACTAGCCCCGCATCTATTGCAGCCTGAACCCGATCGGTTGCGACGATACGCTGTTCCGTATGCGCCATTGTGCGGGCCTCGGGTTTGGTGAACCGCGCGACATAATTTGGACCACCTGCTTTCGGCCCAGTACCTGACATCCCCTCACCACCAAACGGTTGAGATCCCACCACCGCACCGATCTGATTGCGGTTGATATATATGTTGCCAGCGTTCACCGAACGCGACGCCAACGCGATGCGATCGTCAATTCGGCTATGCATTCCAAAAGTCAGCCCGTAACCAGTGGCGTTGATGTCAGCCATCACCCGCTTCAAATCGGACGCCGAAAAAATGGCTACGTGCAAGACAGGACCAAAGATCTCCTCCCGCAGATCGGAAATGCCATTCACACGGATAACGCTGGGCGCCACAAAATGACCTTCGCTAGGCACTGAAACCTCATGAAGCAATCTCCCCTCATGCTGCGCCGTTTCGATGTGTGCATCAATCTTGGATTTTGCAACCGCATCAATTGCAGGACCTAAATCTGTGGCCAAGTCCCAGGGCGCGCTCACCCGCAACTCATCCATAGCCCCATAAAGCATCGTCAGTATTTTATCCGCAACGTCTTGCTGAACATAAAGTACACGAAGCGCTGAGCACCGCTGCCCCGCAGACTGGAATGCCGAGGCCACAATATCACGCACCGCTTGTTCCGGCAGCGCTGTGCTGTCGACGATCATGGCGTTCAACCCGCCTGTCTCTGCGATAAGCGGCGCATGAGGAGAAAGGTTAGTGGACATTGCACGATTTATCGACTGCGCTGTCGCAGTTGAGCCTGTAAAACAAATGCCATCAATCTGCGCATCGCTACTTAGTATTTTGCCAACAACATCCCCACGGCCCGGCAAAAGTTGCAGCACATGCGCGGGAACACCCGCCTCACGCAAAAGTTCTGTCGCGCGCAATGCGATCAAACTTGTGGCCTCAGCGGGCTTGGCCAAAACCCCGTTACCAGCGGCCAGCGCCCCAGCAATTTGGCCCGTAAAAATTGCCAGCGGGAAATTCCATGGCGAAATGCACGTAAAGATACCACGCGCGGGCGCAGCAAGTTCAACGCTACGTGCCGCGTAGTAGCGCAGAAAATCAACGGCCTCGCGCAATTCGCCCACTGCGTCCATCGCGGTTTTACCTGCCTCGCGGGCAAGCAATGCGAACAACTCGCCAAAATGCGCCTCATACAGATTGGCCGCCTTGCGCAACACATCTGCACGTTCCGCCGCTGGTGTATTCCACGGCACCGCACGTGCGATCGCCTCGTGCGTCTGTGCCTCAGTCATGTAGGTCAGCTTACCCACCAAAACCTGTGGCGCGGCAGGATCGAATACATCCACCTGCTCATCGCCCTTGGTACGCAAATCCCAAACGTGGGCGTGATACGGCAAACGCGCGGCCTCTAACTGATCCACGTCGTGGGTGTTGTACAAGTCCCACCCGCGCGAGTTAAGCCGTTCGGGCGCATAGATGTCCACCGGCTTGGGCAACACAGGACCGCCCGCCTCCGCATCTTCAAATGGGCTAGCGGCGACCACCTCGGCAGGAACCGCTTTATCAACGATTTGATTTACGAAAGAGCTGTTCGCCCCGTTCTCCAAAAGGCGGCGCACCAAATAGGCCAGCAAATCTTCGTGGGTGCCAACCGGCGCATAAATGCGGCAGCGGATATTTTCACTTTGCACCACCACATCATGCAGCGCCTCACCCATGCCATGGAGCCGTTGAAATTCATACGCATCGCGCGCAGCGCCCATCTCAAGAATGGCAGCGACAGAGTGGGCGTTGTGCGTCGCAAATTGCGGGTAAATCCTATCTGTGTAGCCAAGCAGTTTTTGCGCACAGCACAGGTACGACACATCCGTAGCCCGTTTTTTGGTGAAGACCGGATAATCGTTCAGACCCTCGACTTGGGCGCGCTTAATCTCGGTGTCCCAATATGCACCTTTTACCAAACGAACCGTAATTTTGCGGTCAAGTTTTTGGGCCAAAGCATAAAGCCAATCAATGGTGGCGGCAGCGCGCTTGCCGTATGCTTGCACAACCACACCAAAACCGTCCCAGCCCGCTAAGGATGGATCGGATAAGACGGCCTCAATCACATCCAGTGATAGATCAAGTCGATCCGCCTCCTCTGCATCAATATTTAGCCCCATCCCCGCAGCCTTCGCTTGCTGAGCAAGGCCAAGGGTCAGCGGAACTAACTCACGCATCACACGGTCGGCTTGGCCAAACTCGTATCTGGGGTGCAAGGCCGAAAGCTTGATTGAAATGCCCGGATTGTCCCGAATATCTGATTGTATGCATGAAGCCGAAAGGCGCTCAATCGCATCGGCGTATGCATCATAAAACGCCTGTGCATCATCCGCCGTCATCGCGGCCTCGCCTAGCATGTCATATGAATAAGTATAGCCGCGTTTGGTTTGGGCTTGCCCACGCTTGACGGCCGCTTCAATCGTTTGACCCAGTACAAATTGCGCACCAAGCTCCTTCATCGCGCGGGCAACCGCTTTGCGAATAACCGGCTCACCCAGGCGACGCACCACACCGCGCAACACTGACGCAACACCCTGCCCGTCGGTTAGCACTTTGCCTGTTAGCATCAGGCCCCACGTTGAAGCGTTTACAAGAGGAGAGCTGGAGTTGCCCAAATGCTTTGCCCATTCAGACGGCGCGATCTTGTCCTCGATCAGCGCATCAATGGTGGTCGCATCCGGCACCCTCAACAATGCTTCGGCCAAACACATCAGTGAAACACCTTCCTCGGTGGACAACCCGTATTCTGCCAAAAACACCTCCATGAGGCTTGGCTTTTTGTCGTTGCGAATGGCGTTGACCAATCCAACAGCGCGGTAATGCGCAGCGTCATGAAATTCGGGCGCAAACGCAGCCTGTGTGGTTAGCTGCGTGATAAGCAGCGCTTCATCTGCGGTGTGCTGTGCGCGAATAGCGGCACGCTTTGCTGAGTAATCCATGGCCAAACGCCCCCTCTCAAAAAGACTGAGGGCAACTTACAACCAACGCAAAAGTCAGATTGACTATAAATTAATTTAAAGTAGTTTTATCAAACCTATTTTTAGGGCTTCTTTAGTCCGATCAAGCATTGAGGATTACATGTATAGTTCGATTGACCGGATAGATTACGCAATATTAGATGTGCTGGCCGTTGATGGCCGTGCTTCAATCAGCAGCATCGCTGAACGTGTCGGCCTATCCAAGACGCCCTGCCAAATCCGGCTCAAGAAATTACAACAGCTTGGCTTTATCACTGGATTTCGTGCCAACATTGACCAACGCAAGTTGGGCCGCAGCAACGTAGCTTTTGTTGAGGTGAAGATGGCCGACACCCGCGAGGCCGCCCTGCGCGCCTTCAATGAAGCGGTACGCAAAATCCCTGAAGTTGAGATGTGTCACATGATCGCGGGCGCATTTGACTATTTATTGAAAGTGCGCTCCGTCAGCACAGACGACTACCGCCGCGTTTTGGGCGAGAAAATCTCATCACTGCCGCACGTCAGCTCTACCTCAACACATGTATCAATTGAAGCCATCCACGAGTAGAAGTAGGCGCAGCTACTCAACGCTCTGCTTCTTCAATACTTTGCGCTCCACGCGGAAACACTCAAGCCCCTGAGGTACGCCGCAATAAATTGCGATGACGTGAATGATGGCACGGGAATCGTCTTGGCTAACGCCGTTCTTAAGCGCACCAATCATCGACAGGTTCATCATAGAGCGCGTCTTGGCATCGATGACATCGTTCCCCCAGCCACCCCCCAACACCGGGCGGTCATGGCCTCTTGGAAGGGGCCAGTAAAATCATCCGCCGCAGCCAGATTTTTCTCGACGTACTCGGCACCCAAGGTCGCCTTGCGTTGCTCACCCCCCCAAACACACACTTCCTTAGACTTGTTGGTGCGCCCTGCAGTAGTGTTGTGTCGCGAACACTGTATTGGCGGAGTTTTGGGCGAACATGGTTGGGGACACAAACGCGTGGAGTATGCGTGTTGGAACCAAGAGCATCGTTGTTTCTTCTATAAGCGGACGTTGGCTCGACACGCAGCGAATGACTGGAGTGAGCCCACTTTGACCACTTTCTGCAACGCAGCGAATGCCGGAAAGTTATGCTTCTGAGGCGCCACCTATTACATTTGAGCGACAGAATTTTCACGTAACAAATAATCCCGAAGGCGGGCGAAGGGACGATTTGATTTCAATTCGTTCCGATAGACGAGGTAATATCCATACCCGTCCCGACCAATTTGTTGCCCGACACGTGCAATCCGATTAGCATCGACGAGGTGGTCATCCAACCCGCGATAACCAATTGTGATACCTTCACCTGCCGCGACCATGTCAAGCATTGTTGGAAAGCTTAGGACGGTCATGAGCCGTTTGAGGCCAGTGGAGTCTTGCCCCAACCCTTCTATGAATCGCGACCATGTCATCCACCCGTTTGCCTGTGGATCCCCGTGGTCAAACAAGTATTTCACGTCAATCGTTCCCAGTGGATCATTTGGGTCAAATTCTGGGTGAGCATTCAGGAACGCAGGGCTCGCAATGATTTGGCAGTGTTCTTGAAACAACAGATCGTGACTATAGGATCCAAAATCACCATTTCCAAATCGTATTGAGCAATCAACAGGCGAATCTTCAAAGCTGCGATAATCGTCAGAGGTTAGAAAGTTCACGGTCGCATTGGCCGCCAGTCGCATGCCGCTAATCCGCGGCATAAGCCAAAGATGTGCGACGCCAAACGAAGCGCCGATCAATATCTCATGGTCATTGCTGGGCACCACATCCCGAACGCCAAGCTCAAGGCGGTCAAAAATTGTTGTCGAAAGCTCAGCCAGAACTTTGCCTTCATTGGTCAGCGTGATTGAATTGCCGTTGCGTAAAAAGAGCGCATGTCCAAACCAGTCCTCCAGCTTGGCGATATGGCGCGTGATAGCAGGTTGTGCGACCGACAGTTCTTCTGCGGCGCGGGTGAAGCTGCCGTGTCTTGCTGCGGCTTCAAAGGCAAACAGGGCATTTAGAGGAGGCAAGGTTCGCCGCATGTTGTTTCGATCCACTATAACAAAAAGGTATCGAAGCATTCCACTTTTTGCCGTCGCCGTAAAGGTGTGTGTCAGGCACATTCATGCGTAGCAAAAGGAGTCGGAATGTGGAACGCGTGAATTTTACCCAAATGAAAGATGGCACGAAGGAAGAATATGAATTCCTGACGGCCCATGAAATTGAATACACAAAAGGCACCGCAGACCGATTGCTTCATGCGCTTGAGCATCTGGACGAGGGCCTGTCTGGCTATCAAATCACACGTATGGGGCACTCCGCCCAATCTGCAACACGTGCATGGCGTGATGGTGCGGATATTGACTGGATCGTCTCCACCCTTTTGCACGATATCGGTGATATTTTCGCGCCCTACAATCACGATGAATATGCCGCGACAATATTAAAACCGTTTGTTCGAGAACAGTGCCGCTGGTGCGTCGAAACCCATGGTGACTTCCAGATGTTATACTACGGGCACCATTTAGAGGGCTTTGATAAAGACAAGCGCGAAAGCCATCGCGGTGCCAAGTATTTCGACGATTGCGCCCAGTTCTGCGAGCGTTGGGATCAAGCCAGTTTTGATCCTGAATATGACACACTGCCGCTGTCTTTCTTTGCGCCGATGGTCCGAGAAGTATTTGCGCGAACACCGTATGATCCAAATGTGATGCAAGCCTGCGACCAGCCTCTTGTGATGCCGGAAATTGCAACCGTCCGCGCGGCGATCTAATCATCTATTGAGAAAAATCCATGACCGACCAATCTGAAACACCAACCCGTACACCTCGACGTATTTGGAACTTCACCCCATCTTTGCCGATTCAAGTTGCACCCTACTGGGATTGGCCCCTTAAACCGCTGGCCTCATTGTTGTACTTGCTACGCAGCTGGAACCCAGTTGGGATGCGTTGTCTGTTCCTCATCGGTGCCATCATTACGTGGGTGTTCTTCACACCAGATCTCAGCCGAGCAGAAACACTTGCGTTCGGTTGGATTTCAGAAGTCTGGATTCGCAATTTCGTCATCCTGTTCACCGTCGCTGGCGGCTTGCACATGTTGCTGTGGAAGTTTGGCGTTCAGGGCGATGACATGCGCTATGACATGCGCCCAATGATGAAAAACACCAAAGCATTTTGGTTCAAAAACCAAGTCTGGGACAACATGTTCTGGTCCTTTGTTGCGATGCAGTTTTGGACCTTTTGGGAATGTTTCGCATGGTATGCTTATGCCAATGGATGGGCGACGTTGATCACATTCCAGAGCAACCCGATATGGTTTGTTACACTGATCATTCTGATCCCAATCTGGGCTGGGTTCTATTTCTACATGCATCACCGCATTTTGCACATCGGTTTCATGTATAAACATGTGCATTCTTGGCATCATCGCAACATCAACACTGGGCCTTGGTCAGGCTTGGCAATGCACCCCGTTGAAAGCTTCATCTTAATGACTGACGTTTTGATGTTCCTGGTCATCCCTGGCCATCCAATTCACGTTATCTTTCTCTTGTTCCACCACGGTGTTGGCGCGCCGACATCCCACACTGGATTTGAAAAACTGAAACTCGGCAAAGTGGCCGGCGTTGAAGTGGGTGACTTTTTCCATCAACTCCACCATCGTTTTTTCGACTGCAACTACGGAACTTATGAAACGCCGTGGGACACATGGCTTGGTACGTTCCATGACGGTACGACCGAGGGTAATGAGTTGATCAAGGAACGACGTCGAAAAATTTGGTCGACCAATTAGGAAAAGAGACCCATGAAAAATATTTTTACTTTTGGCCGCAAGCCCGGAATTCGCAACTACACTGTAAAGGACCTGCAGGACCTCAAAGGATCAGGCAAACGCCTGACCATGTGCAACCCTGCCAATGAAGCCGAAATTCGCGCCTGTGTAGATGCGGGCATCGACACGTTGACAGTTTGGGATCGGGACATTGACCTCGCACGGGAATTGGCCCCGACACATTTTGTGGGGACTGCAATGGGATGGGGTCAGTTCATTACTCACGATGAAATCTTACGCCACGCAATGGGCCAAATGGAGGCGGGCGCAGACATGTATTTTACCAATCGTTCGCTTCCGGTGGTCGAGATGTTGGCCAAGGAAGGCATTCCAGTCCAAGTACATATGGGGCTCGTCCCAACATTTAGCCATTGGAAAGGTGGATTAAAGGCGGTTGGCCGTACGTCGGACGAAGCTATGGAATTGTACCAAACCTTCAAGAGCTACGAGGATGCGGGTGCGTTTGCCTGTGAAATCGAATGTGTGGCTGAGGAAACCTTGAACCTGCTGAACAACAGAACTTCTATTGTGACGATCTCACTAGGTTCAGGTAACGCAGGCGACGTGATTTTCTTGTTTATGGCCGATATTTGCGGCGAAGATGAAAATGCTCCACGCCACGCCCACGCCTTCCGTGACCTCGGCAAATTGCACCGTGATATGTATGCAGAACGTGTTTCCGCTTTAAAAGAATTTAATGACGAAGTTCACAGCAAAGCATTCCCTTACAAGGCCCAAGCGATAACGATGCACGAGGGTGAATTGGAAAAACTACACGAGGCTTTGGACAAAAAGTAGACGTTCTTCGAGTGACCGATTACTGCCGTTTCTATTTCGCAAGGCAGTCAAATTTTAACGTGCTGCCCGTACGCGGCGGCGACTTGAAAGCAGTCATTGGTGCAAAAGCTTCGAAACGTTACTTTGTCC
>TARA_B110000008_G_C16978566_1_pt1 | contig 12084 bp, 12 predicted proteins | sample TARA_B110000008 | Tara Oceans TARA_B110000008 (sample SAMEA4396496) | marine metagenome | biome: Westerlies Biome; feature: [DCM] deep chlorophyll maximum layer (ENVO:01000326); material: water (ENVO:00002006), including particulate matter (ENVO:01000060) such as... | depth 40 m
AAACTAAAAATTTTAAAGTTATTAATCTAGTTTACATTCCCAAAGAAGAAAGGGGTAAAAAGTACGCACAAAAAATGATTTCTAAAATATTATATGAAACAAAAGATATAAATTCTCACCAATACTTATTATTTAGTGATTATAAAAGAGAAGAAAATCTTTACGAAAAAGCGGGTTTTCAATTTAAATCAGAATATTGTGAAAGAATGTTTTATTAAATATAGGTAGTATTTTATTTCTGAACTTTTAAGTTTTTATTACCGTCTTGAAAAGTAATTTTAACTATATCATTTTCTTTTAGTTTTCCTACTCGATCAATCACACTTCCATCTAAATTTTCAATATATGAAAATCCTCGTTTTAAGACGGATTTTAAACTATTACTTTCCAGCCTAGAACCAAGGGATTTTACTTTGTATCGATTGTGAGTAATTGAATGCTCAACCACTCGGTTCATTCTTTGAGAGAATTCATCTAAATATTGATGATAATTTTCCATTTTGGATTTTGGAGATTGGTTCATTAATTGTGCTTCCAAAAAATGTAACTTATCCTTTAGTTGTGCTATTGAGAATTTGGGAATTTCGATAAGCCTGGAATAAAAATTATTAATTTGATCTTTAACTTTAGTATGCTGACTGCTTATCCATTCTGCGGCAGCAGAGGGAGTCTCCGCTCGAAAATCAGAGGCAAAGTCAGTAAGTACAAAATCAGTTTGGTGCCCGACTGCAGATATAATTGGAATATTACAATTTGAAACTTCTCGGACAAGAGACTCATCGTTAAATGCCCATAGGTCTTCTATGGACCCCCCTCCCCTTGCAAGAACAATAAGATCGAAGTGACCGAGTTTAGTAATTGATTTTAAGCCATCTAATAACTCTTTGGGCGCTTTCATACCCTGAACAGAAGAGGAAAAGATTGAAACCTCTCCTGTCCAATTCCTTCTTTTTAAAATGCTTAAAAAATCCTGTAATGCGGCACCCTTGACTGAAGTAATTACGGCAACTTTTCGTACAAACTGAGGTAGGTCTTTTTTTCGTTCTGAGTCAAATAGTCCTTCTTTTAAAAGTTTCTCCTTTAAGCGATCAAATTGAAGACGAAGACTGCCAGTACCATCCTGCATTAAATGCTTAACCCGAAATTGATAATCACCCCGAGGTTCATATACATTGACGTTCCCAAAAGCTACACATTCATCTCCCTCTTCTGGGGTGTATCCTAAATGGGAGAAATCTCCCTTGAAAAGAACAGACTTAATTTGGCTGGTTGAATCTTTAAGAACAAAATACCTGTGCCCACTGGGTTGAACTCTTAGATTTGAAATTTCTCCTCGAATCCAAAGCGGAGGGAACCTGGTTTCAAGCAAACTTTTAATTTCTCTTGTTAGTTGGCTAACCGTTAAAATTTCAGATGAATCTTGTATCGTATCGAATAGGTCAGTTTGCATGTTGTTTTCTTTTTGAAAGTATTCGACCAACTAAAATCATAATGATTAGAATAGAAATCCCACCCCAAATATATTTCCAACTCCCACCAAATATTCCAGCAGATGCTAGAACAAAACCACAATCTGTAATAGAAATTATAGGAGTCGAAATTAAAATATATTTCACAAAAGGCATTTTTAAAAGCCCCAACCCATAATTGGTGAATATAAAAGGTATGCCCGGGGTTAACCTAAGAATTATAGCCCATTGGTTTAGGTTTTGTGAAGGAAGTTCCGGTATTTCATATTTAAATACTTTTAGTAGTCTATTAACAATTTTGCGTCCAGGTCCGTAGGCAAACCAATAGGTCCATATTAAGTTAATTGTTAATGCTAGAACACTGTACAAACATGCTTGCGCTACCCCAAATTCAGTTCCCCAAATTCCAGCCAAAAGGAGAAGAGGTGCGCATGGTAAAATAAAACCAGGTAAAATTGCGATTGATACAAAAAGCCAGAATCCATTAAGAAGTAAAAAGTTACGAAATAACTGCCAATAGTTTTCAATTATTTCTATATATTCATCGCCACCAATTAAAATAATGCTTCCATAAAGAAGACCTAATAAAGAAAAAATGATTATAATAAAACTAAGAACCCAAAAGAACTTGTTTTGTGAAGATTTCAAAAACTTAAAATTTAAATTACAATCTATTGATTGTCGGGCAAAATTAAAACGGGAATGTCAGTATCATTATTTTGGATTCCTCGGTTCCATTCTTGTAATGGAGGATTCGTGGATGGGGATTCGTGAAGCTTTTGGTAAAAGCGATATGAATTAAAGATTGGCAATGCGAGAAAAGCTAAAACACAAACAATTAAGAAAAGAATGATCAGTTCAAATTTTGAGAAGCTTTTATTTTTGGAATTCATTCAAATAATTATGTGTCTTGAGTAAGATTACCTACCAAAAATCCAAAAAAGGATACCTGGCAAGGCAATACCAATTAAGGAAAATAATCCTAAGATAAGTTGAGCCCTAAAAGCCTTTTTTTGATTTTCCGGTGTGAGTGGTGAAGGGGGTTGGCCCCAGTCATCATCTTTTGAGTCTTGCTCTTTAAATCCAATTTCCATCAATGGTTACTTTGTAATACTAATTTTCATTCGATCAACCATAATTATGTTTCAGCAAATAACAATAATAGGATCCGGTTTACTGGGAGCATCCCTAGGTATGGCTGTAAGCAAGAGTGGGCTTGCTCAAAATATTAAAGTGTGGGCCAGGCGAGAAGAAACATTATCTCACTGTAATGCCCAAGATTGGTGTACTTATACTGAAAGCGATTTGGAGAAATCAGTAAAAGGAAGCGAGTTTGTAATCATTTGTACACCCGTGGGAAGTATTCCAGAAATTCTTAAAAGGATAATTTCGGTCTCCGATGAGGGAACAATCATAACGGATGTTGGAAGTGTTAAGTCAGAAATTTGCTATGTAGGCGATGAATGCACAAGAAATGCAAAAGCTGAATTTATAGGTTCTCATCCTATGGCAGGATCTGAAAACTCTGGTATGCAGTATGCAGATATTAATTTATTTAAGGAAAAACCCTGTATAGTCACTCCGACAAAAAAGTCAGCTAGAAACACCGTAGATAAAACAATGAAGTTTTGGTCAGAGTTAAATATGTGCGTCTATGAATTATTACCCGAAGAGCATGATGATGCGGTGTCTTACTTTAGTCATTTGCCCCATCTTATCTCTTCTTGCTTAGCACATAATCTGGAAAAAAAGCCAGAAACCTGGCGAAAGATTTCAGGAAATGGTATAAGGGATACAACTAGAATTGCAGCTGGCGATCCTGACCTTTGGAGACAAATATTTATGATGAATAAAGAAAAACTATTATTCGCGCTTGAGGATTGGGAGCAATCGCTTGTGAATTTTAAAGATATTATCAAAAATGATGATAATGAAAAAATATTATCATTCTTGAAAAAAGGTGCTAAGTTTAGAAAAGGCCTATAAGATATGAGTTGTGATTCATTAGATATTATACCATTTAAAAATAAAAATAAATTACAGGTAAATATTCCTGGCTCTAAAAGCATTTCAAATAGAGCACTTATCTTAGCTGTTCTGAATAATAAGCCAGTAAAATTAAATGGAATATTGAAAAGTGAAGATGTTGAAATAATGATTTCTTGTCTTCGAGAATTGGGAATTAAGATTGAGAATCAAGGGGATGGTGAGGCTTTATTGGTAAATGGAACTTCAGGAGTTATTCCTTCTCAAAAAGGAGACTTGAATGTCGGTAATGCAGGAACTGTTGCTCGTTTTTTAACGGCTTTGCTAGCTCTTCAGCAACGAGGTGAATTCACATTAGATGGTTCGGAAGCTATGCGAAAGCGCCCGATGAAGGGATTGATTGTTGCTCTTGAATCGCATGGTACAAAATTTGAATTTATTGATGATGAATATTGCTTTCCTTTTAAAATGATATGTAAAGGGATTACCTCTGATAATTGGGAGATTGATGCGAGTAATAGTAGTCAAATAATTTCAGCAATTTTACTAATTGCGCCTCTAATTAGTGGGAATACGCACATTAATTTAATAAATGGTACGGTATCGAGGCCATTTGTTAATATGACTTTAGAAATGATGAAAGAGTTTGCTCAGGAAATCTCTGGGAACCTTATTATTAGTGACGACCGTTATGAAATTCCATGTTTTCAATATCAGTTAACTCAAAATGAGTATCAAATTGAACCAGATGCTACTGCTGCAAGTTACTTTTTATCTCTTCCCATTGCAATTGGTGGTGATATTCATATAAATGGAATTCAGGATTGTAAATTACAGGGTGACATTGAATTTTGTAAGATTATATCCAAATGCGGGCTTTCACTATCAAAAACGGATAACGGTATTGAAGTGTCATTTATTGACCATATCAATGGAGGAAATTTTGATTTTAATGATATTTCAGATACTTTCCTTACCCTTGCTGCTTTATCTCCCCTACTTGATTCTCCTCTCAAAATTTATGGTATTGCTCATACCCGAAAACAGGAAACCGACCGTGTTTCTGGAATGGTAAACGAACTTCGTAAACTTGGATTAAATATTGAGGAGGAACATGATTCAATTTACATCATTCCACATTTAGATTTAAATAAATTTATTGAACAAAGACCCGTAGAAATTGAAACATATAAAGATCATCGTTTTGCTATGTCTTTTGCCATACTTGGTTCCCATGATTTATTTAAAGATCAACAACCATGGATTCGAGTATTAGATCCCCAATGTTGTTCCAAAACATTTCCTCGATTTTTTGATGTTCTCTCTAAATGCCGCTCTGAATCTCGATAATTTATGAAAAAGTTCACAATAATTGCAATTGATGGAGGAGCGGGAAGTGGTAAATCAACTACAGCAACGAATCTTTCCACAAAGCTTAATTTTCTTCATGTAGACACCGGTTCTCATTACCGATCTATAGCGTCCGTTTTAATTAATGAAAGTGTTGGTTTTAATCAGATTGATGAAAATTTAAATAAATTTAAATTAAGTTCTTCCGTTTCTGGTTCAAAATCCTTATTATTGATTAATGATAATTTGGTTCCTGAATCTATTTTAAGATCGGAAGAAGTAAATAATTCAGTCTCAAAATACGCTTCTATCTCTTCTGTACGAAATTTATTATTTGAATATCAAAGATCTCAAGTTGAACTTGCAAAAATGCATAATTTCAACGGCTTGGTGATGGAGGGTCGTGACATCGGTAGCATTATTTTACCCAATGCTGATTTAAAACTTTTTCTCCATGCTCCTGATTCAATTAGGCAAAATCGTCGATCTGGTGATGGAGAGAAGGACCAAATCTTACAAAGAGATCAAATGGATACTTCTAGGAAGGTAGCTCCTTTAGTTCAGAGTGTTGATTCAATTATGATTAATACTGGCGAACTATCTATTGAAGAGGTTTTCTCTCAAATATTATCCTTAATTAATGACTTGTGATTACTTTTACATATCGTATTGCCCAGTACTTATCCCTTTTTTACCTCAAAAGCTTTCATAGATTCGAAGTTAATGGTCTCGATAATATTCCTAATAAAGGTTCTTTTTTACTAGCTTCCAATCACTTAAGTTTTTTAGATCCACCTGCATTAGGTTGTAAAGTTAATCGTAATTTGCATTATTTTGCTCGAGACTCACTGTTTGTTGGGCCGTTAGGTTTTTTAATTCGACGCTTAAATTCAATTCCCGTTAATCGTGGTCAGTTAGATTTAGGTACTCTTAAGCATACTTTATCAGTTTTGAAATCTGGAGAACCTTTACTTGTTTTTCCCGAAGGAACTAGAAGCTTAGATGGTGACCTTGGACCTCCCAAAAAAGGTATTGGCCTTCTGATAGATAAAGCCAAATGTCCTGTGATACCTGCTCGCATTCGAGGATCGTTTGAAATTTTAGGAAAAGGAAAAGTTTTCCCCCGTTTAGGAAGAAAGCTTTCCATTACTTATGGTAAATTAATAACCTATGAAGATCTTAGCTCGGTTTGTTCTGAAAACAATAGACGAACCGAGATTTCAAATCTCATTATGGAAGCAATTCGCCAGATTTAAGATAACCTAAACTTTGAATATTCTTGAAATTGTTATAGCCAATTTGGGGTCATAAAATAGTTATTATCTCTGTATTACTTGGCGTTTTCAGAAACGTATGAATAACTTACAGGCATATCTGTTCTGCCTGTAAGTGCTAGGCAAGCTATGATTGGAAAATCCTGAAATACTCATATATTATCGGATAATAGATCAGTGATGCGAAAAATGGCGATTTACGCACGAGACTACTATTCCTTATTTTCAACTAGGATAATTAATACCCCAAGGCGTTTGTTTATGTGCAGATGCGATATGCTGTGCATTATTTACCAGAAGATTATCAAAATGATCGATTAATCTTTGGCGTGCGGTGTATTTGATGCCGAGCACATTATTCTTACTCTTATTTTAACTTAGATAAGGTATTAGATTATTAAAAATTCTTTCTTCAATGGTTTGTGTAAGGTCAGGAAAGGAAAATTTTTCTCCTGTTATTACTTCATATAAGTGAATATATCTTGCTGAAAGCTCGGTTACTAATTCTATGGGAGCATCAGGTAGCTTTTCGTCCTTGTAGGGGTCGCAGTGTTCTTTGAACCATAATCTAAGGAATTCTTTATCAATATTTTCCGGTTCCTTTTGATTAATCAGTCTTTCTTGGAAACTTTCCTCTATCCAATAGCGGCTTGAATCTGGTGTATGAATCTCATCGATAAGGGTAATTTCACCCTTTTCATCAAGTCCCATTTCGTATTTCGTATCTACGAGGATGAGTCCATGTTTGGATGATATTTCCTGCCCGCGGACGAATAAATCAATTGCTTTTTTGGATGCATATTCCCAATGCTCTTTTTCCATCCACCCTTCTGCAATAATTTCAGCAGGCGATATTGCCCTGTCATGCTCTTCTTCTTTCGTGGTCGGGGTAATAACCGGTTTCGGTAACTTTTGGTTTTTTACCATGCCATCCGGGAATTGAATTCCACAATATTCTCGGTTCCCTTCTTCATAAATCGTCCACAACGAAGTACTGGAACTACCAGTCACAAACCCGCGAACCACAAATTCGATCGGAAAGGGCGTACACTTTTTGGCAATGGTGACATTCGGATCTGGAAAATCAATCACATGATTAGGGATAATATCTTTCGTCTGTTCAAACCACCAAGCACCGGTTTGATTAAGTACTTGTCCCTTGAAGGGGATCGTTGCCAATATTCGGTCGAAAGCAGATTGCCTATCTGTTGTTATGAGAGCGAAAGCTTTTCCCAGGTCATATCTATCTCTAACTTTACCTTTAAAACAGGTACATTGTTCAAGGGAAGTGGAAGTTAGACAATTGGATAGACTGTTTGTAATTATGTCGCGATAATTATTTTTTGTTTTTAGTTGTTCGATCATTTCGAGAAAAATGAACTAAAGCAGTAAATGAGTTAAATTAGAATCCCAAACGAAAATTTCAGCACAACCGAATCTTATTTTCGTTTCATTGACTAGTAAGCTTTAGGTAATTAGTATTATGTAATTTCCATTCAATATTTAATTTATGACATCTGATATTACTTACGATCTTATTATTATTGGCGGTGGGCCCGCTGGTTACGCCGCTGCCATTCGGGCTGGGCAGCTTGGAAAAAAGGTAGTTTGCATCGAAATGGAGCGTGCTGGAGGTACTTGTTTAAACTGGGGTTGTATCCCTTCAAAGGCTCTTTTGAAAAGTGCCGAGTCTTTTCAGGCGGCACTGCATTCCGAGGTATTTGGATTTAGTTGTGAGGAGATAAAGGTTGATTTTGAAAAAGTGATGGGTCGATCACGAAAGGTTGCAAACCAAATGGGCGGTGGAATTGAATTTTTATTTAAGAAAAATAAGGTGGAATACATTGTTGGTAAGGGATTGGTCCATGCTGCTGGAATGGTAGAGATTACAGAAGGCGAGAAGGCTGGAACTTATTTGAAGGGAAGTAAGATAATGATTTCTACGGGTTGCAAGCCCAGAACTTTGCCTGAAATCGCAGTTGATGGAAAGAGAGTGATGACATCCCGGGAAGCTTTGGCAATGACTGAGCAGCCAAAGAGTATCGCGATTATGGGTGCAGGTGCAATTGGTGCAGAGTTTGCTTATTTTTTAAATGCCTTCGGTACAAAAGTGACACTGATTGAAATGTTGCCTAAAGTCTTACCGGTAGAGGATGCTGAAATTTCTGATGCTTTGCATAAATCATTTGCTGAACAGGGAATTGATTGTCGGGTTGGTACCCGTGTTGACTCGGTGGATGTTGGGGAAAATGGCGTTTCGCTTACATTGGGTAATGACGAGGGAAGTGAAAGCCTGGAGGTTGAATCCCTCTTGCTGGCAATCGGTGTAGTTCCTAATCTTGATGGTGCAGTTTCAGAAAAATTAAAACTGGATACTGTGAAAGGTTATCTGAAAGTAGACGAAAATTATGAAACTACAGAATCCGGAATTTATGCCACCGGCGATATTGTTGGACCTCCTTGGTTAGCTCATATTGCCACCTATCGTGCAATACAGGCTGTTAATGGAATGTTTGGTCATTCGCAACCAGTACCAGTTGATGCCTTTCCGGGTTGTACCTACTGTCAACCTCAGGTTGCCAGTATTGGTTTAACGGAGGAGAAGGCAAAAGAGGAAGGTATCGAATACAAAGTCGGTAAGTTTCCTTTTGCGGCATCCGGCAAAGCGGTGGCGGTGAATCATTCAGAGGGCTTTGTGAAGGTAATTGTGGGTAAGAAATACGGAGAGATTTTAGGGGCTCATATTATCGGATCAGATGCTACCGAGTTAATCACAGAGTATGGATTGGCAATGAAATTGGAAGCCACCGTAGACGAAATTCATGGAACGATTCACGCTCACCCGACTATGAGTGAAGCCTTGGCTGAGGCCGCTGCTGCCGCTCATGGGGAAGCGATTCATATTTAAATAAATTTTACCCTGAAGCTCCTTTTTTTGTTCCTTGCGATCCTCTCCCTAGGGGCGGAGACTGTAAAGAAACCAAAGACTCAAGCTAAGCGAGTGATGACTTGGGTTCCCCCTTACGCTACCAGCATATGTCTGGATCGATTGAATGATTCATTTGGGGATATGGGTATGAAAAATGGACTTACGCACTTGGGTCTTCAGTTCTGGCGTCCTGGAGAAAAGGGTAAAATTAAGTTAGTTGATAATTTTAAGCCAATCGATGATTCAACCATTATAAACTTCCGAAAATGGGGAAATGCCAATAATGTGCGGTTATTACTTTGCATTTATAATGGAACCCGGGAAGGTTGGAACTGGAATTTAGCCAAAAATGCATTCAGTTCTAATCGAAAAAAATTCATTCAAGCCTTAGTTTCTGAAACCGTGCGACTTAAGTTAGACGGGGTTGACATCGACTTTGAAGGTAAGGGGAAATGTGAGGATGATAAGAAGGCATTTGTTAAGTTTATTATGGAGCTATCCATTGCACTTAAGGCTAAGGGAAAGGAGCTTACGGTTGATAGCTTTGCATATAAATGGAATGCCCCAAACCAAGGTTGGTGGAAGTTGCTACTTCCATATGTTGATGCCCTTCATGTAATGGGTTATTCAGAAACCGGATCAAAATCAACGAGTTGGAGATCTTATGACTTCCTGAAAGCTGCCGCGGGAAAGTATTCCTCCAAACTTCTCATTGGAGTCCCCAGTCATACGAGCAAATGGGAGAAGGCTTCAGTTCAGGAGCACCTGGAATGGATCGCGATGGATCCTTCCGTTGGCCTTGCAATTTGGGATGCCCAACTGAAAGATTCCAAATGGAGAACTAAGGAAGTTTGGCAAACGATTTCAAGAATTAGGCAGGGAGCAGATTTGAATGGTACCCCCACTATTTCTTCTGAAAAGAATCAAGAGGTAAAATTGAAAAACTAATCAGCTTTCTCTGATGCTTTCATGAAAATGGTAATTTTATTTAAATTTAAATAAAAATTTATATAGGTTTAAAAAATGTGTTATTGATAGCCTGAAATAGCCTCATTTTTATATGAGCATTTTTTAAAGCCGATCCAATGGGCTTATGATTCCAAAAGGTTTTTTCATTACATGGGTATAGATTTGGGTAGTCTCCACGGAAGCATGGCCGAGAAGTTCCTGAACGGTTCGAATATCTGCCCCACCCTCAAGCATATGAGTGGCAAAACTGTGGCGGAGCACATGGGGTGTGACCCGTTTTTCGATACCCGCTTTTTTCGCTGTATTGCGCACTGCATTTTGATATGAATTTTCAAGTGCATGGTGCCGAAGGAGTTCCTCGCCTCGGGGATTCTTTACAAGTCGGCTATGAGGAAAAAGGTACTGCCAGCTAAGCTCTCTCCGAGCTACGCTGAACTTGCGAGCAAGTGCTTCGGTCATACTTGCCCCGGCAAATTCAGCTTTGATATCCTCGGCATGCAAAATTCTAGCTTGTTCGACTTGTAGTTGTAAAAAATCAACCAAAGAACTTGGTAGGACCGAGACCCGATCTTTATCTCCCTTGCCCCCTCGGACAGATAACTGACCGCGATCAAAATCTAAATCCTTAACCCGCAAGCGTAATAATTCGTTCAACCGTAAGCCTGCCCCATATTGCAAGCGACCCATTAAACGGAATTTAGTGGGAAGTAATTCCAATAGGCGTGTCACTTCCTTTTGGGATAAAACAACAGGCACCCTTATTCTCTTCTTTGCTCGGGTCGCCCCCCGGAAATCTACATTTGGTTGCTCTCTTACATAGCGGAAGAAAAACAACAGAGCATTAAAACACTGATTTTGCCCTGTTGGTGATATTTTTTTCTCTTCGGCCAAGTAGGTCAAAAACCTAACGACTTCCCCCGCTTCTGATTCCATTACTTCTCTTGGATGAAGAAATGCCTGGAAGCGACGCAACCAACCCATGTACGCTTTTTCGGTAGTGTAGGCAAGGTGGCGACGGCGGATACCGCTTCTCAATTTTGGCCCAGCGATATCACGAGCAGATATTTCCTGAAAAAACCATTTTAACGCATCTCCCCATTGCTTCTTTTGCCATTCATTTGGTCTCGCTGGTAAAACTGCTTCTCGCCAAAAAATCTTTCCATTTTCCCGATTGCTTGGTTCTCCCAGTCCCTTCTTTGCGCAATAACCAAAATACCATTTAATTGTAATCCACCACGCCTGCCTCTCTTCTGCATTCGCATTTGAATATTCTTTAAGTTGAACTTTTACCCACTCATGCATATGTCAAATAACTAATACATGATTTATTTCAATGTATAACAAGAAAATTATTTGATATATTTTAATTGGTGCGCAGCCAAGAAAAGCTTTAAAACTTTCAAACTGTAAACTCTAATAAAGATTGCTTGACGATAAAATTTAAGATTCATTACAAAATATGCATGATAAAAGTAACGAATAATATAAGTTGGGCGAGAGAAGTAAAATGAATAGTTATATCATTAAGTTTACAGTTATAATTTTAATCTGCTGTATTAACCAACTCGGGACAGAAGCAGCTCAACCGAAAGCAGACATCATTGTTTATGGAGATGCGGCCGTTGGTGTCGCTGCCGCGGTGCAAGCGGCACGGATGGAAAAATCCGTAATACTGATTTCCCAATACGGACATCTTGGAGGGATGAGCAGCAGTGGCCTCGGGTGGACGGACATCGGGAACTCCGAGATATTGGGAGGTATTTCCCGAGAATTTTACCATCGGCTCTACCGATACTATCAGAAATCCGATGCCTGGGTCCAACAGCGCAAAAATGAATTCCCAGAAAAAGGCCAAGGGGCTCCCGCTTTTGATAAGACGACCCAACTGGCTTCGGTTTTCGAGCCCAAGGTAGCCGAGATGATTTTCAAGCAACTGGCTGCAGAAGCCGGCGTCCGAATTATTGAGGGCCGCCTAAACCTGAAAAAGGGTGTCACCATGACCGGACCGAGCATCACCGGACTACTGCTTGAAGACGGCACCTATATCAAAGGAAAAATGTTCATTGATGCTTCTTATGAGGGCGATCTACTGGCGGCAGCGGACGTC
>TARA_B110000008_G_scaffold131787_1_pt1 | contig 12059 bp, 11 predicted proteins | sample TARA_B110000008 | Tara Oceans TARA_B110000008 (sample SAMEA4396496) | marine metagenome | biome: Westerlies Biome; feature: [DCM] deep chlorophyll maximum layer (ENVO:01000326); material: water (ENVO:00002006), including particulate matter (ENVO:01000060) such as... | depth 40 m
GTTCAAAGAAATATCTCAAAAGGGTCTTGATCCTTATTGTGATCAACATTGGTGAAAAATGTCTTCCAAACAGTATTCTGAAAATACCTTGAGTCTTGCAATTTTTATTAGCGCAGCCGTATGGGGTCTTTATTGGATTCCATTGCGTGCCATCGAAAATTTAGGGATTCCTGGGTCTTGGACCGTCCCATTTTTTAATGCTTGCCCTCTCTTAGTGCTAATTCCTATATTTATATTATATTTCAAAAAAATTCAGGGTAACTGGAAGGTAACATTTTCAGCCTCAATAATGATCGGCTTTGCATTTTCATTCTATGCATATGGACTTCTTGAAACCACAGTAATAAGAGCTACCCTGTTGTTCTACCTATCTCCCATCTGGTCTACTGTGATTGGTGTTATCTGGCTAAAAGAGAAATTTACCAAGGCAAGGGTGATTTCAATCTTAATCGGTTTAATAGGTTTATTCTTTCTCTTGTCCCAAAATAACATATCCAATCAATCCCTAAATATCGGAGATCTATTTGCTGTTTTATCAGGATTTTGCTGGGGCGTAGGAGGATCTATACTAAAACGAAATTCAAATACTGTTTCCATTATATCGCTAGCAACTTTGCTTTACTTATCAACAACAGTTATCTCGATTATTTTTGCATCGTTCTTTTATGCTGATGCATTGCCAAATTTGGCTGATGTTAAGAGTGCTTTTCCAACTGCTGCTTTTTGGTCTATATTTATCTTATCCCCAGGCTTTATTGTGATATTTAAAGTATCTCAAATATTATTTCCTGGCCGTGTAGGCATTTTAATGATGTCTGAGGTAATTGTAGCATGTATTAGCGCATCCATTTTACTTCCAGAAGAAACGATGATGATGATTCAATGGTTAGGTGCGATTGGAATTGTTTCAGCAGGTATCATTGAAGTTATATTCGGTTACAAAGCAAAGAAATAACTTTTGTCAGTTATCAAAGTTTTAATAATTTGTAAAAATTATGTACGATTTTTCAATTTAATTGGGCGAATTAAACCTTCTTGAGCAACACTTGCTACTAATTTACCACTTTGATCATATATTGCACCTCTGCTAAAGCCTCGTGCCCCTCCAGTAAATGGACTATCCATTGTATATAAATGCCATTCATCAAAATGAGTAGGAGCATGAAACCACATTGCATGATCTAAACTTGCTGTCATTATCCCACCTTTAAACCAATTTACTCCGTGTGGACGAAGGGAAGAGCTCAACAGATTCATGTCAGACGCGTAAGCCAAAAGACATTGTTGTTTAACCAGATTAACTCCTTTTGCTCCAGGCATTCTAAACCACAAATGGTTGACATCACTTGTTGGCTTTGGGCTCAAAATATCTCTTGGCTCTACTTCTCTAATCTCTATCGGCCGAGGTTTAATAAAATCTTTTTGCAACTTTTTTGCTATCTTTTTTACTATCTTTTTCCTCAAAACAGCTCGATCCTCTAAAAATGCTGGATCAGCCACAATCGGCATACTATGCTGATAATCCCATCCTTTTTCATCAATATGAAAGGATGCTGACATGTTCAAAATCTGCTTACCATTTTGTATCGCAATCACACGTCGCGTCGTGAAGCTTCCTCCATCCCTAGCGCGGTCAACTTCATAAAGAACAGGTATGCTAGGATCCCCAGGTCTAATAAAATAGGCATGTAAAGAATGGCACATACGTTCATTAACTGTTTTGTAAGCTGCTGCTAGAGCTTGCGCGATAACATGACCACCAAAAATTCGCGTGCTCGTCTCCCCTCCAGTTCCTATACCTCTGAACAAATCAACTTCTAATTGCTCTAACTCGATTAATTCTAATAATTCATTGGTAGCTGGCTTCATAAAAACTGAGACCTTTTTTTATTTTCGGTTAAATCTCTTTCTGTAAAAGAAAAAACATTAAGACTTTTGAGACTAGTCGTCGGTACACGCATTAAACTTCGATCCAACCAGCTCCCGTTTTAATTCTATGTTTTATTATGTTCTTCTGACCTAAAGTTTGCTCAATAAAGCACCCTTTTTTTGCTAAACCTATTAATTCCTTAATTTCATCAATTGGATTATCACTATCAATCCTGACATCGATATCGAATGACTTTGGCGCAGTTTCATAGACTCTACCAGTTGCAGCCCAATTCCATTGCACCCGCGTATCCACTTGTAAATCATTTATTTTAACATTTAATCTTTTTGAAAAAGCCCTGATTTGAGTCATTATACAACCCGTCAAACTTCCAACAAATAAGGCAAGAGGTGGGGGTGCGGTGGCATCTCCACCATGAAAAGACCCTTCATCAGTTGCTAATACAAAAGATTCTTGCATGGGTTTGGTCATTTTGACATCTAATTCATTACGCATTTTACCTATGGCCGTTCCAATGCAAGTAAATTCTACGATTGCTTTGCTTGGCATATTGTCTAATTGGCTTTGGTTACTCATACTCATCTGCCTTTATAATCATATTTTCTAATACACCAATTTTTTCAATTTCTAACTCAAATTTATCATTTGGCGCTAATCTCTTTCCTAATTCTAAACCACACCCAGTGCCAACAGTTCCAGATCCAATAACTTCTCCTTTGTAAATCGTCTCAGATTGAGAAATAAAAGAGATAATATCGGCAAAATTATGATACATTTCAGAGCTATTTCCTCCGCCCCATCTATGACCATTCACTCGAGCTTCCATATTCAATGAAACCGGGTGCGAAACTTCATCTGCTGTCAATATAAAAGGACCTAAAATATTCCCTGTGTCAAAATCTTTTCCCTTAGCAGGCCCAAGTTGACCTGCCATCTCGATCATTTGAGCATCCCGAGCTGATACATCGTTTAAAATAGTATAGCCAAAAATATGTTTATGAGCATCTTCCTTTGTAATATTCTTCCCATCTTTTGAAATTACGATAGCAAGCTCCAACTCAATATCTAAATTTTCAGCATAATTTGGCCATAATACTTTTTGTTTATTGCCAATAAATGACAAGCGATTTCCCTTGTAATATATTGGTTGCTTATACCAAACTTCAGGAATTTCATGTTTTCTACCTGTCATTTTTTCTGCTTGTGCGAAACCATTTTTTAAATGTTCCTCAAAAACCAAGCAATCTCTATACTGTGTTGGAATGATTGGCGGGCAGAACGAAACCGCACTAATACTAATTTGAGATTCTTTTCTTGCGGCTTTAATTAATTTTCTCGTCGCCAAAAGAGCTTCTTCCCCACCTTCTATTAAAGAATGCATATCTTTAAATGCTAATGACTTTATTCCCATGTCTTTTGCAGCCATTCTCAAATCTAATAAATTCTTATTATCAATTTTTGCAACTAACTTTTGTGTACCCTTATGTGATATTGTACCAAGTAGCATGATTTACTCCTCAAATATTGCAACTGCACGAGTAAATCCTGCTGAAGCATTTTTAATCTTAAAAGGAAAGCAAGAAATTTCAAATCCAGTTGGTGGAAGTTTTTCTAAATTTGTAAGTTTTTCAATATGGCAATAACCTATTTCCATACCTGCTCGGTGCCCTTCCCAAATAATTGAAGGATCTTTCTCATTAGCAAACTTTTTTGCAGTAAGTGGAAATGGCGCATCCCAACTCCAAGCGTCCGTACCAGTGACACGAACCCCTCTTTCAGTTAAATACAAAGTAGCTTCTCGACCCATACCGCAACCTTTTAATAAAAAGTCTGGCTTTCCATAATGTGACCCCGCTGTCGTATTAATCACAACAATATCTAATGGGCTTAAAACATGGCCAATTCTTTTTAATTCTCTTTCAACATCATAAGCAGTAACAACATATCCGTCTTCAAATCGTCTAAAATCTAACTTTACTCCAGGGTTAAAGCACCATTCTAAAGGAACTTCATCAATCGTTATTGCTCGCTTACCATTGTCCATAGTTGAATGATAATGATATGGTGCATCAAGATGGGTTCCATTATGAGTGGCTATTTGTAATTGCTCTACAGCCCAACCCTCTCCTTGCGGTAATTGATCCTCAGACAAACCAGGAAAAATTGAACAAACTTGTGCGGCTGTATCCTTATGATTCAAATACTCAATTTTTGGCAACATAATATCGGGATCAGATACAATACCCGCTTCCAATGGAACTGATAAATCAACATATCGACGTGTCATAATAATAACTTTCTATTTTATTAAAATCGTAGCTAAAGGTGGAAAAATTAAAACAAGTGCGAGCACCAATAACATCATAATGGCAAAAGGTGCTGCCCCGATAAAAATATCACTTAATGTTATTGATGGATCATCTAAAGCTGATTTAATTACAAAAACCGAAATGCCCAGTGGTGGAGTTAACAAACCTATTTCAACGGCAATGATAGTAACAATTCCAAACCAAACTAAATCAACATTCATTGCCACCAAAATAGGGAGCATTAACGGAACCAAAATTAACATAATCGAAGAACTATCAAGAATTGTTCCCATTAAGATTATTAAGAACACGTAAGCTAATACTATGCCCCAGTATCCAATATCAAAGTTCACTACAAAATTACCAAACTCAGCTGGAACTCCTGATAAAGCAAGCATCCTCGAGTACATCTGTGCGGCTATAATTAAGAAACTAATTGAAGCAGTTACGAGACCAGTATCACCTAAAACATTCCAGAACTCTTTTAAGCTCAATTTTTTTCGGAAAATACCAATAAGAATAGCCCCAGCACAACCAACAGCTCCAGCCTCTATAGGTGTAAAAAATCCACCATAAATACCTCCAATTACCATAGATATTAAAACAAGAATGGGGGCTCCTTTTGAAAAGAGATCTTTCGCTGTTAAAAAACCCAACGCAGATTTTTTTTCTTCAAGATTTCGTCCAATAAAATTAGGCCAAAAAATAGCCATCAAAAAGATTCCAACTGCAAAAATTATAGCTAATAAAAGACCTGGGATAATTCCGGCAATAAATAAATCTCCAACAGATTGTTCTGTTAAAAGACAATATAAAATTAATAATAGACTAGGAGGAATCAACATCCCTAGTACTGATGATCCTGCTACAACCCCGACAGAAAATCGTTTCGTATAACCATGCTTACGCATTTCAGGCACTGCAATTCTGGTAAAAACGGCCGCTGAAGCAATTGAAATTCCAGTAATTGCAGCAAATATAGCATTAGCGCCAACAGTACCTATACCTAAGCCACCCTTCATTCGACGAAATAAATGATTGGCTACATCAAACGCGTCTGAACCCATACCAGTTACAGAAACAAGATACCCCATTAATACAAAAAGCGGCACTACGCCAAAAAAATAGCTCGAGATCGTTTCAGATGCTGCAAGTGCTAATAGTTTTCCCGCTAACAGAGGTGAACCCTTGATGGCCCAAACACCTACAAAAGAAGATAACATTAACGAAAAAGGAACCCAAAAACCTAAATATACAAGTAAAACCATTCCCCCAAAAGAAGTTAAACCGATTTCAAAAGGAGTCATCAATGAGTTCCTTTTTTGAAATAATCTGAATTATCGACCGTATTACATATAATATAAGTTGGGCTAAGAGAGCCGTACAACCAACTAAAATTATAAATTTAACAGGCCAAATTGGTGCAATAAAATCTCCTACAGTTCCTTCAAATGTATTTCTAGTCCAAGCTTTTAAAAATAATGACCAACTTCCCTCTAACAATTTCCAAATCAAACAAATCGCTGCTAACGCAAACAATAGATCAAGTGCTGCTCTAAATTTAAAATGATACTTTTGAATAAGATTAACAAATGCCTCGCTCCTAGTTAACCGACCTTTTCTAAAAGCTTGCGCTACTTGCAAAAATACTATCGCAACAATGGACATGGAAACTATTTCTGGAACACCTGAAATTGGAGCATTAAACATACCCCTACCAATTACATCAGAGTTTACCAATATCATAACGCCAACAATCAAAAGCGTTCCAACAATATTAAGTACACTGGTAATGTAATCAACCAACATGCGAAAAGACAAAAACCAATGTGGAAATTTATTAGCTTGCAAATCTTGCATCTATTTTTCCAAAACGAAATTAAGGAGGGGGCTTAGCCCCCTCCTTAAAAGAATTATTCTTTATCCCAATTACGGACGGGAGTAGCGCCAGAAGCTCGCATTGTGTCCATGTAAGCCTTCAAAACAGCTGATCCAGCTTTACCTTCTGAGTCCAGTTTTTCTGCCCAAATTTTAGCAACGTTATCCATTCCTGCAGCCCATTGCTCTCTAAAGGCTTGGTCAACTTCTGTGACTGTAGCGCCTTGTGATTGCATTATACCTAAAAATTTACTCACTGAAGCATCTAAATCTTTATGATAAGCAATTCGATCCGCCTTAGCACCTTCTTTTAAAGCATTTTGAACTTCTGCCGATAGACTATCATACCAATCCTTATTAGCAGCTATTCCACCAGCATACTGAGCGCCAAAGCCCACTTTTGTGATATATGGTGCTACTTCATGTAATTTACCTGGTAACGCTGCTGAAGCAAATACAATCACTCCATCATACACACCTGTTTTTATTTCATTATAATATGTAGTTAGATTACCAGACACTCCTACTGCACCAGTTCCTTTCAGCCAATTCACAGCTGGACCAGGAGCACCTATTTTCTTTCCATCCAAGTCAGAAATGGAGCTAATCGGAAACTTCGTCATTAAAAGGTAATCATCTATCCCAATTGCGCCACCCAAATATTCCAGACCGTTTTCATGCCACGAAGCCTTCATATCTGCATTGCTTTCTTGGAGAGTATCCATCCAGTCCGCAACTACAGTTGCATTACTTGAAACAAAAGGCGTAAAATAAGTAACATTTTGAACAGATAACTTGCCTGGATCAAAGAGAGAAGACACTAATCCCACTTCAGCAAGTCCTTCTTCTACAGCCTCTAACTCATCTCCAACCTTTGCAAGTGAGCCACCCCATTGCTCACTCCATGTCATAGTAACTCCAGTACCCTCAAGCGCTGCGTTTACCGCTGGTACAAACGTCTTGCTAGCGTGTTTAACCCATCTAAAGACAGGGGGATGACCCGCCACAATCGTTACATTCATATTTTCTGCCAAACCAGAAGGGGCAGTTAGAAAGTTGCCTGTGATTATCGACGTCGCTAAAAGTCCAACAAATAATAATTTTCTCATATCAACTCCTTGTAAAAAAATTTTATCTTAGTAAAAAAATTAACTTCATTAAAAATAAAAATTACATTTAAATGATTCTCAGAAAGATCTTATTTCATTTTATGACTGCGTCAATCAAAACAGCTATAAATAGAGCTGGTTTGGAACCCGTACAAACCCAAGCATGATTTGTTCCTCTTTGAACGATGACATCAAATGGTTTTAAATCTGTCTCCTCAGTCTCTAAAATTAACTTTGCGCTTCCCTCAAGAAGAATAATGTAATCGATTGTTTTAGTTTTATGCATACCTGGATGCTTTGTAACATCTATTCTGTCTTCTGAAGCCGATATATCCTTAAAGACATTGGAAAACATCTCCTCAATCTCTTGACTTGTAGAACCTTCAGGACTGGGTGCAATTGCGAAATATCTGAACTTTGCTCCATCTTTCTCCGGACCCAGAATAACGCTTCCCTTTCCCCGATCCAATGACTCCGTGGAAGATATCTCCTTTCCACCAGAATCCCAAATTTCGAATAATCCACCGGCACCCATTATGTAAGATTCGGCGGGAGGACCATCAATCACAATACATGACTTTCCATTTTCATCATGTCCAGTAACTATCCGTCTTAACTTGGAATACATATCAACCTCCTAAAACTAAATTGCATAGAAAGTAGGATTACATGCTCAACACTTTAAAGAAAGGTTTTTAACACTTAAAATCGGTTAGAATAAATTATTCTGAAACTAACTTACTAATGCACTATGAACCAAAGCTTTTAATTCAGCTCTATTTGAATAGCTACTAGAAGGTGATAATTGTGTAAAAAATACTACCGACATATTATGAATTGGATCAGTCCAAAAGAATGTTGACGCCATGCCACCCCATCCAAAATCCCCAACACTTCCAGGTATTCGAGTTAAGCCTGGATTTAGAACAACTGCTCCACCAAGACCAAACCCCATGCCATCCATTGGTTGCTCAGCAAAACTCTCTGGACCTAAAGAAGCAATATCACCCCGTAAATGATTTAACCTCATGAATTCGAGAGTTTTCTTAGAAAGGACACGGTGATTTCTACAAATGCCGCCAGCACAAATCATCTCACCAAATTTCATGTAATCATCAATCGTACCCACAAGACCACCCCCACCTGAAAATAGCAAAGGGTTTTGATAAGGAGAATTATCTCGTTGGTCAATTAGCTCTAAACTGTTTCCCTCGACTGGAGAGTAAAGCGAAGAAAATCTATCTAATGAGCATTGTGAAATATTGAATGCCGTATCCTGCATACCCAAAGGTTGAAAAATCTCATCCCTTAAAAATATGTCCAATGACTTTCCGGAAACAATTTCAATCACTCGCCCAAGCAAATCGATTGAAACTGAATATTCCCATTTAGCACCAGGCTTAAAACAAAGAGGTAACTTTGATAGTTCTTTGACCGCATCTTGAAGCGTTATCTCATCTGACCGGTCAAAAATTCCTATCTTAGACATTTCTTGAGCAACCAAACCAGGATTAAAACTATAGCTTAGTCCGCTCGTGTGAGTTAATAGTTGGTGGATTGTTGGCGTTTCACAATTTTCTGTTTCGTCGATAGATTTTGCATTAGGCACCAAAGACCTCATATTTTTAAACGATGGAACAAACTCAGACACTGGCGCTTCGAGTGGAAACAAACCCTTTTCAACCAGCGTCATCAAAGCAACCGAAGTAATAAGTTTAGTCATAGAAAAAATGCGAGCAATTGTATCTCTTTGAAATAATAACTTTTCCTCAACATCTCGATATCCAACATTTGAATAAAACACTTCCTCACCATGTCTATTAATTAAGATAGAACTCCCAGGAAATTTCTCTTCATCAACGTAACGCTGCATCCAGTCAGTTATTTTATTAAGTCGCGAGGAATCAAATCCCAATTTTTCTGCTGAACCCATAATCACCAATCCATCTAAGGTTATTGAAATTCTATTCTATTCACTATGAACATCTTTCATAGTTAGTTAGTTTCACCATATTCTTTTCTTAATGTTAGCTTTGACACCTTTCCAGTTGCTGTGAGAGGCAAGCTTTCAACAAAAACTACATCATCTGGCACCTGCCACTTGGCTAAGTTTTTTGCAAGATGTGCTAAAATACTTTTTGAATCTGGTTCCTGTTCAGGTTTTGGCACAACAATTAGTAAGGGTCGCTCGTCCCATTTGGGGTCAGGTATTGCTATCACGGCACAATTGGAAACATGTTCATGGCTCATCGCCATATTTTCAACATCAATAGAGCTTATCCACTCCCCTCCAGATTTAATTAAGTCTTTTGCACGGTCTGTTATTGTCAGGAAACCATTCGAGTCTAGTGTTGCGACATCACCAGTTCCAAACCAGCCCTCCGAGTCCATCGCTGCCGATGTTGCCTCTGGATTGTTATAGTAATCTGAAATAATCATATTCCCCCTAACATAAAGTTCACCATTCGAAACTCCATCATGAGGAACTCTGTTTCCAGATTCATCAACAATTTTTAATTCAACACCATAAACTCTACGCCCTTGTTTTACTTTCAAATCGATTTTTTCGCTCATAGGTAAGCGCGCATGAACAGGCGATAATCTACCATTTGTCCCGATAGGACTCATTTCAGTCATACCCCATGCGTGACAAACCGAAACTTCTAATTTTTCAAATGACTCTACCATAGATCTAGGAACGGCGGAGCCACCTATAATTACCTCTCCAAAACCTTTAGGAATCCTACCTCTATTAGTAATTTCACTCAAAAGCCCTAACCAAACGGTAGGAACACCCCAAGCAGAGAAAACATTTTCATTATCCATGAGGTCAAAAATACTCTTTCCATCTAAGTGCGGTCCAGGAAAAATAATGGACGCACCTACCAAAGGAGCGACGTATGCTAATCCCCAAGCATTTACATGAAAAAGGGGAACAACTGGCAATATCCTAACCCCAGCTCTCATCGTTTCAGGAAATGATATTCCCGCGGTAAGTGAATGAAGTACCGTTGAGCGATGTGTGTATAAGGATCCTTTTGGATTGCCTGTAGTTCCTGATGTGTAACATAGACTGGATGCTGTTTCCTCGGGAAATTCCGGCCATTCAATATTTGAATCACACGGCTCAAGAAGTTTTTCATAACATAAAACATGTTTTAACGAAGTATCAGGCATATGTTCCTGATCAGTCATTATTATGAATTTCATTTCGGCTGGTATTTGATCTTTCAACGACTCCAAAATTGGAACAAAAGTTAAATCAACACATATCACAGAGTCTTCGGCGTGATTGATTATATAGACCATTTGCTCAGCTGAAAGCCGTGGATTAATTGTGTGACAAACGGCGCCAATACCTGAGATAGCATAATAAAGCTCAAAATGACGATAACCGTTCCATGCTAATGTTGCGATTCTGTCACCTAACTTGACACCTATATTTTGCAAGGCATTAGCCATTTTTCTTACACGACCCGCAGTCTCCCCATATGTGGTACGATGGATACCCCCCTCCACAGTGACCGATATTATCTCAGCATCCCCATGGGCTTCTTCTCCAAAAGTAAGTATGTCCGCTATTCTTAACGGACGGTGCATCATCATTCCCTTCATAATCACTCCATACTTCAACAGTTTAACAGAATCCTCATTCTATATATGTTGACACTGTTCTGAGAAAGAAGCTACCATTTTTCAACAAAATTTGGCTAATGATCTGCTGTATTTCAGCAAAAATCAATAACCTAACCTCAAGGGAACTGTGTAATTGAAGCGAATTCACGAGTTATTAGAAAATAAGAAAGAAAATTCATTAGCTATCCAAGATTTTGATAATAAGAACTATAGCTATTCCCACTTAAAAAAAATGTCTTCCCAGCTCGCACAAGCTTTAAGAAACCATGGGATAAAAGGTGGAGACAAAGTGGTAGTGGTTTCTGAAAATTCTGCAATGTATGCTGCATGCTTGTTTGGATTAAGTGAAATTGATGCCTGGAGTGTATTGGTAAATGCTCGACAATCAAAAACCGAATTAGATTCCATTATCAAGCATTCCAAAGCCAAATGTGTTTTATTCACAACACGAGCGTCTCAACAAGCAGAAGATCATGCAAAAAACTTAAGTGCTAGCACTATTGCAGACATTGACTGCGGACCAATAGTCTGCACCCCACTATACAATCAAAAAGCAGAAAAAGTAATCGATGATGGTGAGCAGGTTGCTACTCTTTTATATACGACAGGAACAACGAGCGAACCGAAGGGCGTAATGCTAACGCACAATAACTTACTATTTAATTCTGAAAATTCTGCTAACCACATCGGCTTGAATCATAACGATAAAGTGCTAGGAGTATTACCCGGAACTCATATTTATTGCTTAGCTTCTGCATTTCTACCGGTGATTTTTGCCGGTGGATCTATACAGTTTGTTCCAAGATTTAAACCAGACGAGGTATTAGGATTTTTACGGGAGGGCATTACACGATTTCCAGGTGTCCCACAAATGTTTGCATCAATAATCGAACTATTAGATAAAAATAATGAAATACTAAACGCCCCTCACTTAAGAAACCTAGCGACAGGAGGAGCGCCATTAGATCCCGATGTTAAAATGCAAATTGAAAAAATCTTTAAATTGCAGCTAAACAATGGTTATGGAATTACTGAATGCTCCCCCACCATAGCAGTAACAAAAAACGAAGTTCGTCGTTCAGATTTATCAGTAGGACTTCCTGTTCCCAATGTTGAAGTTAAAATTGACAAACCAAATAAGGATAATATCGGGGAAATTCTTGTTCGCGGTAAAAATGTCATGAAAGGTTACTATCGAGACGCCCAACAAACAAAAGAAGTTATCACACCTGACGG
>TARA_B110000008_G_scaffold279888_1_pt1 | contig 12051 bp, 1 predicted proteins | sample TARA_B110000008 | Tara Oceans TARA_B110000008 (sample SAMEA4396496) | marine metagenome | biome: Westerlies Biome; feature: [DCM] deep chlorophyll maximum layer (ENVO:01000326); material: water (ENVO:00002006), including particulate matter (ENVO:01000060) such as... | depth 40 m
CCCTCCACTTCAATTTCTACAAAGTACACTCCACTTGCTTTGTTGTTTCTTTTTAAGATGTGTTTATCTGTATTTGTAAGTATGTATTGCTCTAACTGTTTCCCAAATACATCCACTACACTAATTGTAGCCCCATCTACCTCTCTTCCAAAATCAACTGTAGCTTCATCCCTAAAAGGGTTAGGGTAAATACTTAAATCTATTCTCTCTGCATCAACTATTGATGTAGGCTCCTCATACTCAAAACTATTCGATTGACTCACACAGTCATTTGCATCCTTAACAATAACATAGTAAGTCCCATAATTACTAACCGTATAAGTAACACCTGCCCCAACTTGACCTTGCAATTGCTCTCTCCAAGAATAAGAAAAAGGTGCTACCCCTCCTACTGGAGTAGCAGCTGTTAACACATAACCATTCTGAGTAATATTGGCCGTTAAAGCTTGTGGCTGAGTCACCTCAAAAGTATCTACTTCTTGACAATTATTATCATCTGTTATCGTTAAAGTATAAGTTCCTGCTGTTAAATTATTAAACACTGAACCTGTCATTCCTCCAGGATTCCATTGCAAAGCATAAGGACTAGAACCCCCTACTACCTGACCTGCAACTAGCTTACCTGTAGCATTACCATAACAATCAACATCCGTAATAGCAGCTGTTGCCTGTAAAGCCAATAACTCTGTAACACTTACTGTATCAGTAGTAGTACAACCCACATAGTTTTGACCCAAGTTATTCGCATCCGAATAATGAGCATACAATACATAAGTACCAGCCATTAAATTAGTAGCACTTACACCTGTAGAAATAAGATTTCCTGGATTATTTACATTCTGCCAACTATAACTGTAATTTGGATTGGTAGTATTAGGATTGAAAACTGCTAAAGACCCTGTTGCTGAACCATTACACAACACATTTGTAATAGCTAAAGGGTTAATAGTAGCTGTTGTAAATACACTTGTTCCTATTACTTGCTGATCTACTCCCCCATTAATCACTGAAGAAGGACAGTCATTTGCATCTGTTACTGTTATTGTATAATCTCCTGAACAAATACCAGGAACAATACTATCATTATTCATAGGAGATACAATCACATTTCCTGTAGTGTTCTCTGTAGAAACACCTACATAAGGCCCTACTCCCCCTGTAATATCTATAGCTATCTCTCCATTACATGCTCCTAAACAACTCTCATCTGTAGCCCCTAAAGTAGTGAAGTAAATATAAGCAGGCTCTACAAGATGAATACTCCTGTTCACCATACAATTATTCGTATCCCTAACCGTAACAGAATAAATACCTGCCTCTAAACCAGATATACTATCATTATTACTATTAAAACCATTTGGACCATACCACTGATATACATAAGGAGCATGTGCTCCCCAAGCCAATACCATAGCCTCTCCATCATCCTCTCCAAAACAACTTACATCATTACCCCCTACATACTGAACTAAGGAAGTAGTCTGTGCATCCATAGTATTCGTTAATGTATCGATATCTCTTGTATCAGAAGTCATACAACCTTTTGTATCCGTTACTGTAATCGTATACACTCCTGCCAATAAAGCACTAGCAGTTGCTGTAGTCTGAGGGTTAGGAATATTATCATCCCACTCATAAGTATACCCTGGAGTTCCTCCAGAAGCTATACCTGTTAAACTTGCTGTATTCACCCCTATACAATAAGCTAATACTGTCTGATTATCATCTATAGCAATTACTAACTCTGTAGGTTCATGCGTAAATACCGTATCACTTGCAGTACAACCCTTAGCATCCGTAACCACAACTGTATGCAAACCTGGCGTTAAAGTATTAATCGTATCTCCTGTCCACTGTCCATTATCCCAAACAAAAGTATAAGGAGATGTCCCTCCTATTGCTGTTGCTGAGGCTAAACCATTATCTGATCCATAGCAATCTATCCAATCTAACTCTGAAGCTTCCATACTCAATGGATCCGGCTCAGTAATAGCAATACTATCCACTACTTCACAACCTAATATATCTCTTGTCGTTACATAATAACTACCCTGCAACAATCCACTTGCCGTATCTGGCATAGAAAAACCAGTATGACCATTACTCCAAAAATAAGTATAAGAAGGAACTCCTCCAACACTAGCTATCCAAGCCTCACCATCACTATACCCATAGCAACTTGCATCTTGAACTGTACTAATCTGGGACTCTATCTCAGGGTTCTCTGTAATTTCAATACTATCAACAACCTCACAACCCCAATCATCTGACAAAACAACACTATGATAACCAGCAATCAACTCATCTGCTATAATAGTCGCTTGACCATCAGACCAAGTATAAGTATAGTTGGGCATACCACCACTAGCATACAACATAGCCTTACCAACACTATCACCATAACAAGAAATACTCTCTATAACAACCATACTATCTATACTCAACTTAGTTGCTGGCTCTCCAACACTTAAACTATAACTTATAAAACAACCCTTAGCATCATACACATGTAAATTATAACTCCCAGAACTTAAACCTGATAAAGTATCTCTATCTAGCCTAACTCCACTATCCTGTAAAGTATCTCCAGTAGAAGACATCCAATAATAACGATAAGGAGACCAACTCCCTTGAGCATCTCCTACCAACATACCAGTACTATCACCCTTACAAACAACTCCAAAAATCTGAGGATTACCACTCAAAGAAGTCTGAGGAGAAATAACCTGAACACTAGTAAAAGTATCACAACCATTAGCATCCATAACCTCTAAATAATAACTACCTGAACTCAAACCAAAAACAGTGTCATTAGTACTAAAACTCGTATAACTATCATCAAACCACTCAAAACTATAACCAGGAGTACCTCCAGAACCTAAACCTACAGCAAAACCATCTGAAGAACCATAACAAACTACTACTTTTGATTGAGCTAAAGCTTGTAAAGCAAACTTAGGGCAATCAATAATAACTGTATCACGCATCATACAATCATTATCATCAACTACTGATATAACATAAGTACCACAATTTAAATCAGTAAATAAACTATCGTAAGGATAAGCGTTAGTACTTAATACTCCATCAATATAAAAATCATAAGGTAATAAACCATTATTAGCCCAAACTGCAATACTAGCATCATTACCCTCATAACAACTTATATCAGTTGGGAAAGAGGATACTGATAATGGATTAAATGATTGGCCTACTATAATAGTATCTTGTGAGGAATCTCCAAAACCATCTGTTACTCGTGCTATATAGGTTCCTGGAAAAAGATTAGAGAATGTATGTGTATTAGTAATTGCATTAGGGAAATGCTGAACTAGAGAATTACTCATATCAAAAAGCTCTATATTCCAAGGAGGGGAAGTTAAGTTTAAGTCAGGAAAAACACTAATAGTAGCATCATCACCTGAACAAGAAGCATCCGTACCACTAAGGGAAATATCAAAACATCCTGATATATTGATTGTTATGGAATCAGTAAGATTTCCCCCTGAACATTCTCCTGTAATATTTGCATAAATTACAGTGCTAGTTGAGACATTTACAGGTAAAGTTGAACCGACTCCTAAAATATTTCCGTTTACATCTGTCCAGGTATTAACTCCAGCAAATATAACAGAAAACGGTATCTGGTTAATAGTATATGAAGTAGGGCCATTAGGCAAAAACTCCCACCCCTCATTTGCTGCAGTCCACAACAAAGGAAAATTTCTTGGCTGTAATAAAACTGGATCCATAACAATATCAGAATTAGTAGAAGTAGCATCCACTAATCCATGAACAGCAGCCCCACTATTCCAAGAGCAAGATCGTTTTGTATCAATAAAAGTTTCAATCTTATCAGTACCTTCATGTAAAATAATTTGAAATGTATTTATTGAGTCTGTACACGAAAACATAGCAGCAGCACACCAAGTTGCGATAAACCTTCTATTAGGAGCAATACCAGTTTTTGAAATAAAAACGCTACCATTTCCAGTACCAAAAGGTGTTGCTAATAAAACATCATGCCAAGGAGCCATAATTGCATTATAAGGATCCTGACCAAATGGATTTGGTACAGGGCTAGGTATCGCATTATTAATACTATATCCTGAACTAGTATTCGCTAAAGTTGTATCAAAAGTAATATACCCATTATCACATACAACCAAAGAAGTATAGGTAAGCCCATAAAATTTAAAAGGAAAACCAATTTGTATTACACCTGAATAATCATCATCCCCATTTAAAGAATCTTGAACAGCTCCTACTGCTTGCAATACATCAATATAATTACCACACCTAGTAGTATCATTAGATACTATAATTTGTGCTGACAAAGATTGTATGCTCAAATAAATTACTCCAATTAAAAAAACTATTCTTTTCATTTTTTTTATTTTAAATAAAAATCCCTGTCTTAACTAACAGGGATTTTCTTTATTTCTTTATTTTCTTATCTTATTATTGTAATAGATCCTTTCTCTTCATAATAATGCCCATCTATTCCATCAGCCTTAAACACAAAGAAATAAACTCCTTCTGGTAGATTTTGTCCATCAGCACCTCTTCCATCCCAAGCTTTATTTTCACCAGTCCAAGAGTAAACCTCCTGTCCCCATCTATTATAGAAAGTTACATCTACATTTTCCATAGCAAACTCTCCAAAAGTAAAGTCATCATTTATACCATCATTATTCGGTGAGAAAACATTATTAATTTCAGGAACACCTTGCACCTCAATAGCAAAAGCGATAGAATCAATACAACCTGAATTAGCATTTTGAACTAACACGTAAACATTATTTATTCCTATTTCAGAAAACAAATGAGTAAAAGTCATACCTGCACTATTAAATGAAGATTGAGGAACGTCAAAATCACTCCAATACCAATCATGATTTACAGGGTCATTTGTAGATGTTGTGGTTGCATCAATAAACATAATTGAAGCTGGACCATGAACTGGGCCTGCATAATTTATTGTAGTAACGTCTGCTACAAAAGTATCAGCAGGCTGAGTTAACACAAAAGAAGTATCATACTTACAACCATTTACATCAGTAATTGTAACATCATAAATACCTTCGATCACATTATAAATTGATGATGAAATAGTAGATTGCCCATTAAAAGGACCTGTCCATTCATATTGATAAAGATTACCATTAGAAGGTACGCCTCCAGTTGGATCTAATTCTATCCATCCATCAGATAAACCATAACAAGAAATATCAAATCCAAATGAAGAAACCTGTCCACTTTGCAATCCGTTAGCTACTAAAGTATCTGGTTCATTAATAGTAACATTCGCAACATCACTACAACCATTAGCATCACTAACAGTAACAGTATAATTACCTACACCTAAATTGATAGCAGGATTAGTTGTTTGTGCTGGTACAGTTGACCAAGAATAAGTAAGTGTTCCAACTCCACCTCCATTAGTCACAATTGCAGTTCCGTCAGTATATCCATGACAGCTTACATTATAAGCTACACCTAATGCATCAGATCCAAAGTATGAATTTGCTTCAACAGCAGAAATAATTTTAGAAGGTTCTGTTACCGTAACACTAAAACTAGCTTGACATAAATTATCATCTGTTACTGAACAAGTATAAACATTTGCAGCTAAACCTGAAGCTACATTAGCATTACCTCCACCATTATCCCATGCATACCCATAATTAGGATTAGGAACTCCTCCATCAACTATAATAGTTGCAGTACCATCATTTCCATTATTACATAAAGGTGCAGTAAATGAAATACTTGCTGTTATTGCATCTGGTTCACCAACTGTTATTGCATCAGTTATCTCACAACCATTTCCATCAGTAATAGTTACTGTATAAGTACCTGGCTGTAAATTAATATGGTCTTCATTATTTAAATTTGAAGTTGGGATAGAAGTTGTTATATCCCAATTATAAGAATAAGGAGCAGTACCACCAGTTGGTGTTAAATCAATTTCACCATTAGCATCCCCATAACACAGAACATCTGTCGGATTAGCCCCTGAATTAATTGCAGTAGGACCAACAATAGTAAATACTGCTGAACTTGCATCACAACCAGAATATATTTGCCCAAAATTAGTACTATCACCATAATGCGCTACTAACACATAATTTCCAGGATATAAAATAGAAGTAGTATTTCCCGTATCTACCTGAATACCACCTGGGGAAGTTTCCCAAGTATATGAATATAAAGAATTTCCTCCAGCTCCATCTATTGGATTCCATGGAATCCAAGCAGTCCCATCATTACTATTAGAACAACTAGCATTAGTTGACATTACCAAAGGAGGAATTACGACCACTCCTGAATCAACAAACTCTTGCCAAGAACCACCCCAGACAACAGCACCTTCACAGCCATTATCATCTGTTAAATATATACTATGTAAACCAGTACATAGATCAAAAATTAACGAATCGTTTACTAATTGAATAGGATTTGGAAACGGTACTGTAAAATCTCCTACTTCTGTATCATCATAATAATAATTACCAGTACCTCCTTCTACATTTACCCAAATTTGTCCGTTACAAGCACCAAAACAATTTGCATCAACTACATTATAGGTTGTATATTCTAACTGGTTAGGCTCACCTACTTCAGCATTTACTGTAGTTGCACAACCATTACTATCTTCAATTACAACTGCATAACTTCCTGCATACAAAGAACTAATACTATTACCACTTCCTACAGAAGGTGTCCAATTATAAATAAAAGGAGCAACTGCACCAGAAACTGAGTTAATTGTAACAGACCCATCATAACTTCCAAAACAACTTACATCAACCACTGTCATACTTACTCCTGCAGGAGTCATAGTATTAGTTATTGAATCTAAATCATAAGTAGCATTAGCAATACAGTTTCTTTCATCCATTACAATTACAGTATATGTACCAGCAATTAAGTTGTATGCACATTCTGTTGATTGTCCTCCTGTCCATACATAATTGTAATTTGGTGTTCCGCCACTAGCAATTGCACAAAGCTGTCCTGAATTCGTACCTGCACAATAAGAATAAACGGTCATGCTATCTATAATCTCAACTTCTAACTGAGTAGGTTCAGTAATAACAACAGTATCAAAAGCTGTACACCCTTTACTATCGGTAACATATAGCGTATGAACACCAGGAGTTAAAGCAACAGCATTCTGTCCCGCTTGTCCGTTAATACTATCCCAAACAAAAGTATAAGCAGGTGTACCACCAGTAGCTGAACCAAATGCAGTAGCATCATCAAAACCGTAACATTGTACGGGCTGTGTCATAATTGCTTGAGCAAATAATTCATCTGGCTCAGTAACTATAAAGCTTATTGTTTTTCTACATCCTAAAGCATCTTCCACTAAAATATCATGTCCTCCTGCACATAGGTTAAAAGCAGTGTCTGGCATATTAACTGAAGTTTGTCCTATATCCCAGAAATAAGTATGCGGTAGCACCCCACCAACTGTTGAAAGTGTAGCAATAGCATCACAAGAATTGAAACAAGAATTATCTTGCAAAACTGTTACTGTTCCTGAAATTTCAGGATATAAATGAATAATTTCAATACTGTCTCGTAAAGTACAACCATTAGCATCAGTAAAAGTTATGCCTTGCCAACCTGCCCATAAAGCAGTTGCTATATTATTTGTCTCTCCATTATCCCAAGCATAAGTATAAGGAAACTGCCCTCCAATTACATTGGCAACTGCACTTCCTGTTGAATCTCCCCAACAAGAAACATCAGTCAATAAATTTATTGTTGATGTTAAATAATCTTGTGGCTCAGTAATAGTTATTTGCACATTTTGTCCACAACCATAAATACCATATTGTCCATTAGGAATTGTATCAAATACATTGAAGTCATAAACCCCTGCAGGTAAACCAGTAATTTGAATAGTGTCTAATTGACCTCCTGCACTATATATTGTATCTGCACCAAGCATTAGCACTACATAATTAGAGCTAAACCCTCCTGAAACTATTGCATAAATCTCTCCTGTAGAATCGCCTTTACACATTACATTAATTTGTGCTAATGAATCAACACTTAATGCTGCAGCCGACTGAACTACAACTAAGTTTCTTTCATAAGTACACCCTAAACTATCAGAAATAGTTGCTGTAAAGTTTCCTGCTGGCAATCCAGTAACAGTTGCATTTGTTCCCCAAATAACTCCAGATTTTTTCCAAACTACATTGTATGGGTTACCAGTGATAAAAGGTGTACCTCCATTCGGGTAAACTGTTGCTGTTCCTGTACTATCTCCAAAGCAAGTATAGGCAGTATCAGTAGTACTACACACTTGTTTATATAATTCAAAGTTTAGCGCACCACCATTAGGAGAGTAATTTGCAGTTGGACTAATATAAGTAAATACCTGTGTATTACCATCACCTATAAAATTATACTCATAAGTATGAGTTGTACTATAAACATCTGGAGTTGGCCTAGCAGTAAGTAACCCATTCCATCCCCAATCATTAATTGCTAACTGAGGAGTAACATTAAATTGGTAAGCTGCATCTTTAAAAGGAGGTGTCCATGCATCTTTGTATGTTCCTGAAACTACTATCTTATATTCTAAACCTAATTGAGTAGGCAATACAGTAGTATAACTAAAAGCTGTATCAAATGTCATTGTAAATGCATCTACTAAAACAGATACTATAGCTGTATCAATACCACATGCATACAGGGAATCAGGTTGATTAATTATAACTACTGAATCTTGAGATAAACAACCTACTGAATCTTCAATATTTAAAACATAAGAACCAGCAGGAAAATTATAAGTCGTATTGGTTGTTGCTACACCATCAATAAATGGAGTATAAGGAGAAAACCCAGAAGAGTGATCTGCAGTAATAGTTATACTCCCAGTTGAATCCCCATGACACAATACATCAGATACTGAAACAGTATCAAAATTTAAAATATATAAATCCCAAGCAACATTTACCGTATCAAAAGCATCACAACCATTAGCATCTTCAACAGTTAAAATATAATCTGTTCCATTAACTCCTGGATAAGCTAAAGCCGTCTCAGTTGTACTAATAACAAAGGGATTTGAAGGAGGCTGAGTAGTCCATGAATAAGTATAAATTGAAGTATCTAAAGTAATCTCATACAATTGGAAATTTAAACTTCCAAAAAAACCTGAATTTAAAATATAAAACTCATGTATACCATTTCCAATAAAAGGAAATTCATAAATGTGATTCCCTTGATATACATCAGGAGTAGGCCTGTGAGTTGTGTTCCCATCCATTACCCAATTCATATTTGGAGTAGCTGGTAGAGTTGTATAATCATAAGCTGCATCATACATATTCCCTGAACCATCTTGATAGGTTCCACTTACTACTAATAAATAATTAATACCTGGAGTTAGTGTATCTGAAAAACCTATAGGAGCATTGTTAAAATTAAGTGTCTGAGTACTTATAAGTGTAGTATCATTAAGAGTATTTCCTCCTACAGCTATTGAAGTTAACAAAGTATCCTCTCCACAATCAATAATAATATCAGTACCTAACTGAACATAAATTGAATCTGGATCAACAAGAGTAGGAAATATTAATGAAGATGAAATTGAATTGCCATAATAATCATAAGCCATAAGTGAGTAACCTCCTGCACATCTATTTACATAAGTTGCAACATGCGACAATGGACTGTACCAAGGCGAACCTAAAGAATCTATCTTTAAAATATTTCCAGTTGCTATATCGCTCCACACAAAGGTAAAAGGAGGCACTGAATAAGTTCCTACACCATACATTTGTGCCCATAACTCACCATCACAATCACCATAACATGTTGGGTTTAATGCACTAAAAGCTGCAATTCTTAATGAATCCTTAGCATTTTCAGGATGTACAAAAACAACTTCAGAACCCAAACAACCATTAGTGTCCGTAACATTTATAGTGTACCCTCCATTATATTGGTTAGAGTAAGGCAAAGTATTCTGCACATAACCTCCATTAGCAAAAACTGTTAAAGCGTCATCTAACCACTGAATAGCATAAGGAGCTGTACCTCCAGTTATTGAATCAATCGTAATTTGGCCATCACTAATCCATGGTGCAGAAGTACTATCTGCAGTAGCATAAATTACAATTGGGTCAGGCTGAGATAAGAATAAAGAGTCAGAAGAACAATATGTACCATATGAAGCATCAAAAACAGAAACTAAATAATTATTTGAAGGTAAATTTGGAAATATGAATGACAAGTTATTAGTAAATTGTGGTGTTCCTACTGGAGCTAGAGGATTAGTTGTAAATAACTCAAAAGTATATCTTGGACCAGTGAATAATATCGGGCCAATTGGCAAATTGTTAGTATCTATACTCACCTGAATTACTCCAACACCACCATTACAAGGAATACTGTCAAATACAGAAATATTTACATCACAAGGTAAAAATGCCACATCATAACATTCATCATAAGTACATCCATTTCCATCTGTAATAGTTAGGCAATACGTATTTTCACAAAGTGCTGTTTGATTTGTATTAATTCCTGAAGTAGTTGACAAAACAACACCAGCAGTATCCCAAGTAAATGTATATGGAAACTGACCTGTAATTGGATTTACAAAAATAGATCCATTACAAACTGCTGGGTTTGTAATATTATTTACTGTACTATTCACAGTAATCGGATTCATTACTACATTTATTGAATCAGTAGCAATACAACCAGTAGTTGTTTCTGTAGCTGTTAAATAATACATTCCAGAAGAAGTAACTGGGTTAGTAAAAGTAGTTGTAGCAGTTGTAGCTATTTGCAAATCAATCATATTTACACCATCCGTAAGTTGGTAATCAAAACTATATGAACCTGGGTCAACCATAATCATTGCTGCATCCAAATAAACTTCAGCATCACATGATGTATAGGAATTGGCTATCTGTGCTGAACATGCATTCTGTATTGTAATTGAACCTGAAACATTACAAGATGGAACATCTGAACTAACAATAGTATAGTTATAAATTCCTGTATCTAAGTTTGAAATTAAATCGCCATTATTCCAAGTCATAATAGTTTGACAAGGAGGGCCTACTGCTGGATCTTCCCAACACAAATAGTAAGGAGCTGTTCCTCCAAATGCTGTAATTGAGGTAGATCCTAGTGTTGAATTTATTATATTTGTTGTTAATACATTTGAACCTAAGACTCCATTTGCAATCACTAAAGTATCATTAGCTGTACAGCCATTATCATAATTTAAAGCTGACAAATAATAAGTACCAACACCTAAAGGAGGTAGTACTACAGAATCAACAAATAAAGTGGAATTTAATAAAATTGTACCAAGAGCATCTGTTAGGACATACTCAGTGCCTAAAACTTGAGATGGGTAAGAACAAGCATTTAAATAAGCAGTAATATTAGTTGTCGTAACTCCACACAAACCCATTGAACCACTATATGAAAAACTTCCTCCTGGGGCTGTAATTGTTAATGTGTCATTTGTCCATGAACCAGTTCCATTATCAACAAATAACAAATTATAAGTTCCTGATGGTGCATTTACAAAAGTATCTGTCAAGGATGTCGTTGTAGTTGGCCCATAAGCGCCAATTCCTGTAGATAAATTAACCCAAGAATAAGTATAATTCCCTACTCCAGCATTTACAGTAGCAATAGCCTGCCCATCATTAGCGTTTACTGAACTTGCTGAAGTTGTTGTAATAATAACCTGTGCATTTACAGTAGCTGAAATAGCTATCCCTAAAAACAGAAAGAGTACCGACTTTATTTTAGTGGTACTTTTTGAAAATTTATTTCTCATAATTTTACTGATATATTTATTCTTCATTTCTCAATTTTATTGAATTTTATCTTCTAAACAATTTTGCAAATATACTCTTATATTAATAAGTACTTATTTAGCATATTATATTTAGCAACAATCTATTTTTAATAAAGCTATTCTATTATTATTTTACTGAATAACTTAACCCCCTCCACTTCAATTTCTACAAAGTACACTCCACTTGCTTTGTTGTT
>TARA_B110000008_G_scaffold279978_1_pt1 | contig 12048 bp, 13 predicted proteins | sample TARA_B110000008 | Tara Oceans TARA_B110000008 (sample SAMEA4396496) | marine metagenome | biome: Westerlies Biome; feature: [DCM] deep chlorophyll maximum layer (ENVO:01000326); material: water (ENVO:00002006), including particulate matter (ENVO:01000060) such as... | depth 40 m
ATTTTTTCTTCTAATGCTACTTTTCGTTTGACAGATACGACAGGGTGAGTTTTCGATTTTTTTTTATCCCACAACCACTGTCTTGTATGTAATTGATGACAATATCGGCACAGGCATCGCACCTTTTTCTCCTCTTCTTTCATTGCCTCTACTCCCCCATTACACGCCCAAAATTTGTTCGCGGATAACTCGCGTATTTTCACTCCTTTATAATGATCCGCTTGCACAAGTATCGGGTCCGATTCCCCGCAAAATACACAAGCATTTTGTTTCTTCCATTCTTCCCAAAAATTGCGACACTGACCTTTTTTCGTACGACTACTTTGTTCACTCTTTTTGCATTTGATTCTACATGTCATGCATTGTGCCGTTGATTTTTTTTTACTATGTTTGTTGAACGATTGGAAAAAGGTCGCGTGTTTCTTCTTTCCACAATAATTGCATTTAATCACTGGATACACTGGGTTCAATTTGTACGCGACGTTTTTTGGCATCCTCCTCTGCCTTTGCTCTGCCAATTTCTCGCATGCGCATCATCTTTGCTTTTCTAGCATTTTCCATATGCACTCGTTTCGCTTCCTCTTTTGCTCTCTCTTCTCTTTTCTTTTCTTCTACTTGTTTTTTCAACAACACAGGAAAACATGCTTGTCTAGGAGTCAACGGCTCTTGTATAGGCATCATATTGAAAGTAGGATGATAGTAAATAGTTGACATCGTTAATTTCCTCACTTCCTCTACCGCGTAAGCTGGCCATTTGCCGTAAAGCACCACTTTGTTGATAAATCCAGTGAGCCAGTGGAAACGAATGACAAAAGCATCACGAAGTTGGGTGGCGTGAAATGTCAACCCATTCATATTAGGAAACGGATCTTTTACCCACAACAAAAAATCTGGATAATTATCTTTCCATGCAAACTCATGACGCACTCCACGGCGATTAATACGTTGTACTTGTGTTATATCACCTGTTGGAGTTTGCACCCGGTCGTTCACGTGGTATTTTTGCACATTTTTTGGTGCTAAGGGTGTTTCTTTCAAGACATTTATAAACGTTTTCCGATCCTCCTCACTAAATGTCATAAAAAGAGGCGAGTCATGGGTTGACAAACGATTTTCAAGTGAAATAACACCCTCATCTAAAATTTGCTCCGTTAAAAACGTATTAAAATCTGGTATAGTTACTTCATTTGGTACTAGGTGCAACGATTTTGCTTGATAAGTATGCATATCCAATATGTTTGCATTAACAAGTGCAGGCACAAATGGCCTCATGTCGTATCTCGGAGCACTAAAGGTGGATATCTTAATATCCGTAAAGGCATGAAATGTTAATGAAGAAATATTTTTACGAAAGGCCAGTTGATAAAAATAAGTATACAACGAATGGAAAGGCCATACGTCTGTCCCAAACAAGATGATACGTTGGTCACCATCTTTCCACCATTTACCATGTGCTTCTGCATTGTATATCATAATACAATTACTATCGAAATTGTTGTCGTAATTGTGAAACAAAATAAAACAACATCTTTTCAACTGCGAAGATGGAACTAATATTTTCACATTTTTCGTCAAGTTGTCAAACTGATACCCCAACAATATATCAATTTTCCCTTCACGATTTGCTTTGTTGAAGTTATCCAAAAGAGATTTTTCCTGTTGATATTCATGCGTCAACGCATAGCTAAACTCGGTACCAAAAGCTGTTGCTCCCGCTATGTTTGTAATTATTTTTTCGTCCACTAAAACAGAGGATGGTGACGTCGGTCCATGTACCATGGTTTCGCCTCTGTATTGCCTTGCTTCAAGAACCGTTTTGAACGTTTGCAATCTTTCATCACAATCATCCAGTTTAAAATACTCATACGTTCTCCAAAAATCAATCGTTTCTTTTATTTGTTCGTACCATGGTCTTTTCGACCACATTTTGGGAAATTTTTCATACAATATCACATCTGGAGTAGGAGAATGCTCTAAGATATTCAAACATTTTCCCAATAACTCATATTTGTCAATCACATATTTCATATATTTTGGTAAAAAGAACATACTCATTTTGAAATAATTATCCGTTTTAATGCTCATTTTTCCAGCTTCCAACAAACGATGTGTCACCTTTCCCGTATTTAAAACTTTGTATTTACGAAAAATCTTTTGAACTTGTGATGTGAGTGTTTTGTCATACCAAAAGTTAATAGCCAATATTTCAGTTTTTAATTTTTTGAACATAGATGATGTCAATTCATTGTGATTATTCAACGAGTTCAAATACTCCAACTGAATACCAACCATTTTGATATTTTTCGCAGTTATCTCGATTGGTTTCGGTGGTTCATACAAACGTACAATTTTAAACGTAATAAAAGGTTCATTTGGTTTTACCAAATCATACACTTTTGTATTCGTTTTCAAATAGTTAATTTGCTCCTCTGTTGGTAAATTCTCATTTCCATGTTTTGTAAACTCCTCCAACACCATTGAAAACGACAAGAAAGGACTGTTTGTAAATATGTCCCCAAAAATAATAATAGTTACCTCTGTATTGTCGTTGTAGATTTCTTTGATTTTTTTTTTAAATTGTTTCCCCGGAGGATTGATCACAGAAGTGATGAACGTCGAGTTATTCGTTTTTCGTTCGGTCAATTCCATATTTGGTTTATTCCCTAATATATTTTTGATCGAACTTTTTCCCAACACAATATTTGGAACAAGAATTTGTGCTGGTCTCTCACCCACTGGTGTTGCATTGCCACCACAAAGATCATCTATTACAGTTTCCACCGTTGTCATGCTTTTAATTATTATTGTATATAATTTTTTTTGTTTATTTATTTGTTTTTTCTTTTTTCTGTATGTATATGTATGTACGTATCTATCTGTATATGTCTGTGTATGTTTATTATAGTTATATGCTTTAGTGATAGAGACACGTGTCCTTCTTCGAATATTCGATTAGCGTTTAAATAGTATTAACATAGTAATAGCATGAAGAAGACACAAAAACATAGAAACCATAAGTAAAAATAGAACATAGAACATAGTAAAACAAACAAAGAAACAACAAACAAAGAAACAACAAACAAAGAAAATGCCAAAAAGAAAAGTTAACGAAGGATGGCCAACAACGCCGAGAAAAAAAAATGGAGAGATTATATCAAATAGATGTGTCAAACTAAGAAGTTTGAAAGTGGTGCCGGGCCCCCCTCCACCATTAACTAGAGGAAAAGCTGTCAATTGGGTTCTCTTACCTCATTTGGATGAAAAGGGATATGTAGTAGACTATCGTCCACGTAAACAACATCGCGACACGTGCTTTGGAACAATGGTCTTATGGCGTTCCAGACAACCACATTGCGGAGCATATCCACAAAGAAAAGGTGGTTTTGGACTGGTATCAACGGTAGATCACTATCAATTGGATAAATTAGAAGAAGCACTCGATTTTGCACGTGAATTGGGTTATGTAGTGTTGGAGGTACCAGAGATAGAATTATCAAAAGAGCAACGAGATGCATATCTAAAACTATTGGTGGAAGATGTTGCCAGCATACAAGAGACAGGCGGTAATGCTATCAAACGATTGTCTGATATCAAATCAAAACACTTACCATCTTACGATGGAAATGGCATAAGAAGCTATGGAGGTCTTTGTCATGCTAAATTCGCTGGTGCAATGAGAGAACATCCCAGTGTAAAAAAAGTATTTAAAACTATATTTGGAACATCGGAACTCTCCACCTCCTTAGATGCACCAGCTATCAGTTTGAAAGTTGGAAAAAAAGAAGGGTTTACTCATCAAGATCAAGACATAGACCACGACTACGAATCGTGGCAGTGTTGTTTTGTTTTAGCTGCTGGTATACCCAGAGTTGGACAAATGATATCGATGAAACCGTGGTTATCGGAAGAGTCTAGAAAATTATGCGAAGAAGCAATTGAAATTGGGAGTTCCATGACCCATGACAATGCTCGCGTAAACAAACCTCCTGTTCCAGTTGGGGCATATCCGTTACCAAAAAAAGGGCTCCTAGTATACAATGCGGAACATGCTGTGAAAATTGGAGACACAACCTACAAAGAGAGAAACTACAGAAATATTCCAACAGGACTACCTGTAGCACCACCCGAAGAAGTGATATGTACACACACCGTCAGTGAAGCTGAACAAGTGAATGCTGCCGTTCAACATGCAAAGGAACATGGAGAGGAAATTGATTTGACAGACAGCCCAGTCGATCTAACAGAATCAGTATAATAAAGAAAACATATATATGGATCACGAAAGAGAATCAAATGGAGATTCAAAGCGCGAAAAAAATTAAATTTTATGAAGTGCTAAAGTATCCAATAACTTTTTTAATTTTATTATTAAGTTTGTTATTGTGCATACCATCCTACATTTATTTTGCCTATGCTAAATTTTGGTCAGTTGGCAGCAACATAGCATACCTCGTCCCGTTTGTCATCTCTATACAACTAAAAAAATATACATTTGCTATGCTCTTCCTCATGATTGTCTTGATTAGCAGCTTTTACCACGTTTGTGCCACATACGACGTGTGTATTTACCCATTGGAAGAGTCCATGGCTATTGATGTTCTTTTTTCATGGCTACTCATGCTTACCTTAGTATCTTACGTCGCATATAAAAAATACTATCAATATATTATCGTAGTTAATTTTGCCATTGTCTTGTTGTCTCACGAAGCACACTGCCCCATACGAACCTTAGGGTACGATTGCGAGTTCGTCAAGATGGGTGTGGTGGGTCTTTACGTTGTCCTCGTTTTTGTCCAACACATGCGAAACCATGAAAAGCAAATGGAAATAGATTGGACAGATTTAATTGTTGCTTTATTATGTTTCGGTATCGCCTTTTTCTTTTATTTAACGTACCAGAATGAAAATTTACAACACCATTACGCAAACCACAGTATATGGCACACCATGGGAGCTGCTGCTGGTGCTCTTATATTGACAGTGTACAGAGATTCCAAAATACATTTATGGGGGTGGAAAAACGAAGGATCCGATGAAGAAAAAGAAATGTTGGTAACAAGAAAAGATATTATATATTATTAATATTATTATAATAAAGTTTTGTATGAACATTTACTTCCTCTTACTCTTTACTATCCTCATGCTAAGCACCAAACTACAACATATACGAGATATCCTTAAAGAAATAAATATGGTGGAAAAACAAATAGATAAGGTAAATACACATATTAAGGTACAAAAAGAAGATCATCGTATCATAGAATCATATATTAATTTAGCAGAGAACATTGAAAAGAATGAAGAATGATCGAACGTTCGAAGAACATGTAAAATTGTAAAAATAATGATTCAACTTTTTCAAATGCTATTTCTATGGTAATACACTTTTTTAAATATATTTCATCAGCATACTTTACATAACACACCATATACATACATATAGAAACATATAACAGAAACATAGAAACATAGAAACAACAAAACAAAAACAAAACAAAACAAAACAAAACAAAATGCCAAAAACAACAGCAACAAAACGTAACGATACGAAACAAAAATGGGTTAACATTGACAATGTTGATTTACAAATAGGTGCAAAGGTGCGTTTATTCAAACCTACACCAACAGAGGAACAACAATTCGCGATGGATTATGAACCACCAATTAACCCAAGACCATCGATAAGCGGAATTGCTTACCGCGGTAATATGTCGGATCAAAAACTGGCTGCGGAGGCGTTCTTTAAACCTTTCCGTAATAATGACATTGATTATGAGAAAGAAGTCAGAGTGGTTGCGTTGTTTCGTGCTTCGGAAGATGAAGATGTATTCGAGCAAATGCAAAATTACGTCGCAATGTTGTGCCAATTGAAATCAGGAGAATTTAAAACCATTAATTTTTTACATGTTACTGCTGTGAAAGTTGCTCTACAAAAAGGGAACTGGCAATCAGAGTCTGTACTAAACTATGTTAAAAAACTCCCAACAAAAATGGCAGAAGTTTTGACAGACCAGACCACCTCGTTATTACACGTGTACAATCCATGGAACGAAAAAAGCAGACAAGAAGTGGATTTAATATTTTCGAAAGCATGGAAAGCGTGGAGAAAAGTTTTATTCAACTATAAAAAAGGGAATAAATATCCAAGTCTGGCTGTTCAAGAAACATTGTTACCATTTGCACGTCATGTAAAACGTACTGTGAATGTATGGGCAAAATCATTCACTAAACAGTGTGCCCATGACCCAGATTATGACAATGATGAAATATGGAAAAAAGGGGAAAAAATGACTGGTGCTTATTCCCTTACAGATGAAATTTCTTATGCTGAAGACGGAATTTCAATTGATCCAAAAGTATCTGAAGATGATTCAGATGATTCAGAAGAGGAAGAAGAAACAAATCGTGATTTGATTGGAAACACCAGTAGAAGAGTAAGCAACAAACCAGTGAACTTTACACCAAATATGGGAGCAGATGGCCATAGTTCATATTATTAAAAAAAATTAGATATCGTAACTTATTTCATCGGTAGCATAGTGTTTCACCGTGGTGATGGATGATATAGGTGCGATCAACTCGTATAATGCTTGTGGATGAATCACTCTCTTCGTGTTTGGTGGCAGTAGTTCACATTCTAATAATCCAGTAGTAATATATTCAGAACAAAAGTAGCGGGCTTTCCACCCGAACCACGTCGGGTAGGTGCCGGGTAAACGTATACCGAGTCCGAGTAAAAAAAATCCTATTTTATTAAATTTACAACCTATTCTTTGTAAACAAAATGCTTTTAATTTTGCATACACATGATCTTCCATGTATATGGAACGAAAGCTCCATTGTCTGCTAAATTTCTTCTTGAACCAGTGTATTTCTTTTCCATAGGTAATACTCGTACAATACCCTTCGTTGGAATTATCATCTCGAAAAAATAACTCTACATGAACTTGTGGTGCCCTTTTTTTATACCGTTTGCTTCTCGGGGCAAATTGCGCAGCCCATGTGTTCAACCAACTCTGCCGTAGCATATTGGATTCAATGTCTAGAAAACACAGGACGACTTCTTTCATTTTAATATAAAATTAGATATTTAATATACTTAGCTATATAAACAGGTATTATCGTGATCATAAATGATTTATAGTTTTTATCTAGAACTGTTTGATATTTCACCACTTGTGTTTCTCAGTTGTATGAAAAAAGAGGACAAAGCAACACAAACCACCATCACTTTAAAAGATTCAATCATCGTCGTATTATCTGATTTCAATAACTAAACTTTCCTGCTCTGCCTCTAGTGTACGCGTGGTTTCTATTGTTGTTTGCTGGATACCGCATAGTAAAATTTTCAGAAGGGATGTTGCTAGGTGGTGGTCGTAAGACATATTGTGGGATTTCGACTTCATTACTGTTGAAGTTGCATTTGTTACTACATATAACACCAATGTTAATGCCAATTAGTATCCCAGTAAAAAACACCACAACAAGGATCGGGATAAACCATTCTTCTATAAACATGCATGTGTATATAAATATTTATGCTTGTATATATATATAATGTCAAAATTAACAGATATTCAGAACGTATTAGTGGATTTAAAGACAAACATAGCATCAAACAAAAAAGAAGACGTAGTAGATATCATTGACGAACTGTTACAATATATTATTAAATTAGAAAGAGAAGTCATTTCACTGATTCAAAACAGAAGTTTATCAGACAAATCTCAAGGAGCCATCAATTATCAATCCCTTCGCTTAGACTCTAGCCCATTCAAAATTAATCCTTTAAATGCTTGATTGGTTCAACTTATTCACTCTCTTTGTGCTCATGATGATATTGGGCTACCTGTGTGGCAAAATAGCAAAAGATTATAAAAATAGAAAATATACAAGTCTTTAATTGCTATATATATTAATGAGTGACACCATATTAAATGCATATTGTCTATTATTACAGCGGAGCTGGCGGTATCTTATTCAGCACATTATTGATTCTATGCCTCTTTTATGGTGTTTGGTTTTGGTGGATCTTTTTACTTATTCTTGTTTTATCCTTATCTCCAATGGTTTACTACAGGGTTTACACCATTCGATACCCCGAAGAAGAAGAAAATTTACAACTCATTGAGAGGAAGAGAAGAGCGAGTAGTGAGTTAGATGCTTTTTACGATAAAATTATTAAGTTTTAATTAAATTGTATATATATATAGTATATAACAGATATAAAATGAAACAACCTATCCTATTATTATTCTTACTCACTTACATGGTTTCTGGAGATACATTAAGTTGTAGTGACATAAAGACTACATACAACAATAAAGAATGTTGTTCCAATCTCACTGCTGACACATGTTTAAGATCTCTACCTGCTTGTACCGATACCTCTGTTGTCGCTGGAGAAATATGAACCGATACTAATGGAAATGCCATAATGAAAGATTTGAGTTCATTAACACGACCAAAAGTGCTACAACCTAACGACCCTTCCCCTACTCAGGACACACCGTGTGAAGTAGGTGATAGGATACTTCAAGGGCATAAATTATTTATATGTTGGAATGTAGTCCATCAACAATTGCCTCCTACATTTGAATGGCGGTATATATATTATTGGGGTTATATTACCCTTAGTTAAAATTTTAAATTTAACTTTAGTGTCTTTAAAAAATCATCTATTTTTTTTAAAAACTCTGTATCTTCATCGTTTTTTTTCCTCTCTTCCCTTTCCCGTCGCAATTTTTCCGCCAACTTTTGCGCTGCTATTGCTTTTTGTTGTAATATTTGTTTTCGTTTTAAATCAATACATACTTCTCTTTTTCTTTCTATCTCATTCACCTCTTCCTCCGTTGACATATTAAATATCTCTCATTGACAATATATAGAACCATTATGTGGAGCGGAGTAAAATCGCGGAGGGAACTTTCTTTTTGAAATAGCACTTTTTTTAATGCTATTCCAATGCTAAATGTCGTTAACTTTTTAAAAATTTTTAAACATGGCAGCACAAAATATAATAACAAAACAAAAAGAACACATAGAATAATAGATACAAACAATAGATAAACAGAAACAATAGATAAACAGAAACAATAAATAAACAGATACAATAAAGAAATAAAATAAAGAAAAGAAAGCAATAAAACAAAAACAACATGTCTCAAAATTTCTATAATAAGGAATGGGAAGCACGTAAAGCGCGACCAAACAACAATAGAATTAAGAAATTGGTGGAGAAAAAGAAACAAAACGAACAAAAAAAAAAGAAAGAAAAAAGTAATTCTACGTTACCGAAAACTGGCCCAGCCTCCACCAAAACTGGCTCCCATGGTCGTGGACGTAAAAAAAAACGCCGCAAAACGGGTAAAGGTGGACGTCAAGGTGATCGTTTACAAAAAGTGGTTCAAAGCACCACTAATGTCACGCGAACATCGAATACAAATTTCGAATTTGATGGCACCATGCAAAAAACTTACCATAAAGTTTTTACATCACCTGTCAACAAAGAACAATAAAGGTTACGACACCTCGTTGATATGTACGATAGAGAATAGTGTACCAACAAACATCACCAGCGTAATGAATCCAGCAGATTCCATGCTTACGTCAAGGGCGTCGCTTACTATATCTTGTAAAAAGATAATAAAGAGAAAAAAAAATAGAAAGCATAAAATGCCAAATACCCCTTGTTCAATATTCCGTTTTCCTCGTTCGTTAGAGAGAAGGTAAAACATACTCATACTTATATTAATTATTTTACTTAATCAGTCTCAAATAAATATCTCACTTTATATTCCGCACTACCTAAATCGTATTGCGAGTTTACTTCTGGTATCAAGTGCTTCTTAAATGTAATCTGATTGTTGTTGCTAAAATCAAAAGCATCCAATAATCCTTTAACGACAATTTTATTGTTTCCATCGATACAAATTTGTCCAGCTTCTACCGCACTCGCACCTGAAACACCTGTCCACGTATTATCCGTTTTTTGAATACATGGTTTACTATAAGTACAAGTGCCTGAACCACTATGATCATTGAAATAACCTTTAGATGATGTATCGCTAATTTTCCTAAAACATCCATGTGGATCATAAATATTGTTTGTTGTTGTAAATGCCACTGGATATGGGTAAACAGCATTAAAGTATGCCCTACACGCAGCTAGATCCAAATACTTTGCATGTGTATCTACAAGCGGCACTCCAGTAATTACATCACCTTCTACACACGCTGCTTCAATTAATTTAGTATCGTCAGAACATCCAATATTACAGGCTGGTATCTCTTGTAAACATTGTATATTACCATCATTGTTACCGCAACAACTACTTTCAGAATACATCGCCTTCATTTGACCACATGTTACACTCGCATAAACTGTCGATATAGATAATAGTAAACATAAAATCCTCATTAATTCATTATAATAAAATTAAGGTAATTATATAGTTAGTATTTTTTGTACTTAAAATCGCGGAGGGATCCTCATTTTGAAATTTACACTTTTTCTATGCTATCCCTATATTAAATGTAAATAGAATATTCTAAAGAAAAATATATTAACACGTGTCCAAACTAAAAAAACATAAATAAATAGAAATAAATAGAAATAAACACATATAGAAATATAAAAAAAGAAAAAGAGAAAGAAAGAAAAGAAAAGAAAAAGAAAGAAAGAAATAAAACGTGCAAAATGGTAAAAATCACAAAGCGACAACCAAAAAAGGTGATAAAAGGCATCCTAAAAATTAAACATGGAAATAAATCAAAATATGCGAAAACGAACAAACAAAGAATTCAAGAAAAAGAAAAAGTTATGAATGTAAGCGAACTTAATTTAAAAAAAGGTAAAAAAGTTACTTTTAGTAAAGAAAGAATTGTAAACGAGTTTGAAGTTAATGAAACAATGAAACCAACAAATCCACCCAAACCACAAAACGTCAACAAAGCAAGAGCAATCGCACGAAGAAAAAATGTGAAACGGTTTAGATTAAAAAATATGTCAGCAGCAAATTTGAAAAAACAATTGGAAGAAAATGTTCGTAACATAGACCGACAAATTCGTAAAGGTGAAAGTTGTACTCGTGTGGAAAATAAAACACGTTTACGTCTATATGCGAAATGGAAAGTCATGCAACAACAACAACAAGAAAAAATAACTAAATTAGAGCAATGAAATCAGTGAGTTTTAAATTGAATAATGAAGTAGTAGTGTGTACGAAAATAAAATAAATTTTATTATATTTCCTGAATTAAGTAATATTTTATTTGACTACACTTATTTTTTGTTACTGCATGTTTGAAGAATATCTTCTATGGTTTCTTCGGTGGAATCTTCAACCCAATGCATTTTATGCGAAACAGGTTGATGTGTCACTTCGTGTAAGAAGGGAAACCTTCCTTTACGTTCTTCCATAAGTATATATATCATTTCATGATGTAATGAATCACCCATTTTATGAATAACATCAATATGCAATTGCAATACATTGACCACATCATCTGTGTTCGTTTTCTTAATTTTAACATCATGTTCCTGAAAACCAGTATATACTGTTACGTTTTTCTCCTCTGTTGTTTTTGGGATTGTTCCTTTTTCATAATATGCAACAACCATTTTGAGTGACACATTGTCAAGGTGTTGGTCATATGAAATAATTTCCACAGCATTTTCTTTATCGTAATCAAAATATTCTGGGAATTTAAACTGAATATCTAAATCAGTAGCAGTAACAAGCCAGATAGAAAGAAAATCATCCTCCTTCTTCTCTTCCTTCTTGTCTCCATCGAACATCCACTCAAGCGTTTCTTTAAAGACATCATTATTAATATTATCCTTTACAATAGTTTGTTCAATCAATTTTGTTATATCATTGTCACTGACTGCATCAGAATTACTGATAGATAAATCAAACGATATGGAACTGTATTCGCTGATTTCTGCACCGTTTTCACGGTTATATCTTGCTTTTTTGGATACCCTTTCTTCTGTCATTTTCGTTTGTTTCGTTTGTTTCGTTTGTTTCGTTTGTTTCGTTTGTT
>TARA_B110000008_G_scaffold37313_1_pt1 | contig 12046 bp, 14 predicted proteins | sample TARA_B110000008 | Tara Oceans TARA_B110000008 (sample SAMEA4396496) | marine metagenome | biome: Westerlies Biome; feature: [DCM] deep chlorophyll maximum layer (ENVO:01000326); material: water (ENVO:00002006), including particulate matter (ENVO:01000060) such as... | depth 40 m
AGCGCCCTTGCTATCTCGACCTTTCTTCTTTGTCCACCGGAAAGGAAGCGACCTTTTTGATTTAAAATTTGAGTTAAGTTAAATTCACTAACTGCCATATCAATAAACTTCTGTCTGTCATGCATCGAATCCATCGTTAATTCAGCAATTCCGCTAAGATTCTCTTCCACGGTTAAGTCTTGAAAAATAGAAGATTCTTGAGGCAAGTAAGTTAAACCAAATTTAGATCTACGGTGCATCGGTAAATTGGTAACATCCTGATCATTTATTGCAATAGCTCCTTTGTCTGGAGAAAGCAGTCCTGCGGCAATATAAAATGCAGTAGTTTTACCAGCACCATTTGGACCCAGCAAACCAACTATTTCTTTTGCATGAACAGAAAAGCCTATATTTGAAAGAATGTTCTTACCAGCAATAGTTTTATGAATTCCCTTTACGCTAAGTCTGCTTTTAATCATTGGAATTAATTTTATAGGTAATTTGTTCTGAGTAAATTGATTGATCATCTTGAAAAAGCTGAGCATCTCCAAGCATTTGGATGGAGAGATTTGGGTAGATAATAAATTTTTTTGCCGTTCCATTAATATTGTGTTCTGCAGAAAAGATGGTGGCTGGTGAACCATCGATAATCAGTTTTTTTTCATTGTAGCTGAGGACTGCACTATCTCCAGAAAAGGTAAAGCTTTCAAAGTTAATCTTTAGATCCTCTCTGAGCAGGAGCTGATTTGTAGATTTGTTTAGAGTGACATTTTCTGCGTGCACTGAAATATCACTATAATTACCAATATCCTTTGCGGGAACTGTTGGAACAAATAGACTAATCAGCACGCATGGGAGAATATTTAGGCTTCTAATCATAAATAATTATATTACTCCTGACTCGAGCAACTGATGCATGGTAATGATCCCGCTAACATTCTCTTTGGTTTGAGTTACAACTAATGTAAAAATTTTATGTTTCTCCATGATTTCAGCAGCATCTATTGCCAAGGAATCATATGCAATACTTTTAAAATTTGTTGTCATGACATTTCCAATGAGTGTTTGCAAAAGATCTTTTTCCTGATTGAGACATCTTCGCAAGTCACCATCGGTAAATATACCAATTATTTTTATTCCATCTGAGACCAAAGTGATGCCAAGTTTTTTTTCTGTAATCTCAATCAAAGCATCTTTTAGGGTTGCATCTTGCGAAACAACTGGAGTCTTTTTACCCATAATCGCAATATCTTTTACTAAAGTAGTTAGTTTTTTTCCTATTTGACCGGCAGGATGTGATTTTGCAAAATCATCTTTGGTAAATCCTCTGTGTTCAAGAAGAGATACAGCTAGCGCATCTCCAAAAACAAGGGCAATTGTAGTCGAAGAGGTTGGAGCTAGATCAAGTGGGCAAGCTTCTTCATTTGCCTTAATCACTATGTTAATTTTCCCAGTTCTTGCGATGGTAGAGTTCACATTATTCGTTAGTGTAAAAATATTCCCAGCACATCTTTTTAATGCTGGTAAAATCTCAATAATTTCTTTTGTCTCACCAGAGTTAGATAGAATTAAAATAGCATCTTTTTTATCTATCATGCCAAGATCACCGTGAGCAGCTTCTGTTGGATGAATAAAAAATGATGGAGTTCCTGTGCTTGAAAGAGTTGCAGATATTTTTTGAGCAATATGACCAGACTTACCAATGCCCATAAGAATTAATTTTCCTTTAGTCGCTAGTATATTTGTACAAAGATCATTAAATTTTTCTTGAATTTGACCCTGCAACGCAAAGATAGCCTGACCTTCAATTTGTATAACTTTTAAGGCGCTCTCAATAAAATTATTCTCTTTCATAGTTAATTTTTAATATTTTACTAATGTTATAATACCTTCATGAAAGTAACTATGAAATCTATTCTTCTTTTAGCTGTGCTTGTTATTATTCATGTGCCTATAATTGCCCAATCAAATCCTAATAGCTTTATCGATGATAGGGCACAAGCAATGGTACAAGTTATTAGAACTAACCAAATTTTATATTCTCAGGATCCAGAGGAATTCCAAAATAGAATCAACACAATTTTTGAGCCAATGGTAGATTTCAGAAGGGTTGGCGCCAGTGTGATGGGGAAGAAATATTATTTAGCAGCAACAAAAGAACAGCGGAGTAAGTTTATTTCTGTATTCAAGGCATCACTACTAGACACTTATTCCTCAACTTTAGCACAATGGGGAGATCAAACTATTCAGACTAACTTTCCTGACAAAACGATATTTTCTAACATTGAAGATGTAAATCAAAATCTTATAACTTCAAATAATATTTATCCAATTACATATAAGGTACGAAATGATGGTGAGGGCAATTGGTTGATAATTAATATTATAGTTAATGGTGTAAACCTTGGACTTACATTCCGAAATCAGTTTCAGGCATTAGCATTCGAGCACAATGAAAATATTGATGACATTATTAATCATTGGATATCAGACGCTAAACTTTAAAATTTTTGATCTAATTTTTATGGATATTACAAAATTTCTTCAAGCTCAATTTCCTGACGCAGAAATTTCCTCTGAAGGTATGGACTGCTCTTCTAGACTAGTAATTGTCAGCGGTATTTTTGAAGGGCTTTCAACTCTTAATAGACATAAATTAGTGATGCGTACTTTAAAAGACCAATTTCAGTCTGGCGAGGTGCATGCCCTTAGCCTTATTACAAAAACACCTTCAGAGATAAGGTAGATAGTGGAAAAATTACAAATCATTGGTGGTAATCGTTTGTCAGGTGCAATTTCTTGTTCTGGCGCAAAGAATGCTGCCTTGCCGATGCTTGCTGCAACAATACTCACTGATAAACCAGTCACTTTTAAAAATCTTCCTTATCTGCAAGACATTACTACTATGTTTGAGATTTTAGGTTCGATGGGAGCTGATATTACTCTTAATGAAAATATGGATTTTAGAATTTCAACTGCTAACTTACATGATTTTGAAGCTCGCTATGAACTAGTTAAAACCATGCGCGCCTCTATATTGGTTCTTGGCTCACTTGTTGCGCGTTATGGGTTTGCTAGAATTGCCTTGCCTGGAGGTTGTGCTATAGGTACAAGACCTGTTGACTTTCACTTGTCAGCATTAGAAAAACTTGGCGCAAAAATTGAACTAAAAAATGGGTACATAGAAGCAAGTGCAAAAAAATTAATTGGATGTGAGATTTATTTCCCAGGAGTATCCGTTACTGGTACTGAGAATATTATGATGGCAGCTGTTCTAGCTAAGGGGCAAACAATCTTACGTAACGTTGCAAAAGAACCAGAGGTACAAGATCTGGCAAATTTTTTAAACTCTATGGGTGCTGATATTTCAGGCGCAGGAACTGACGAAATTATTATTATTGGAGTGGATGATCTAAATGAGTCTGTATTTACAATTCCTGCTGATAGGATTGAAGCTGGGACCTATCTTATAGCTGCCGCTGTTACATATGGTGATATTACGATAAAAAATATTCATCCTGATCGCATGAATAATATTCTTGAGAAACTTAAGCTTAGTGGTGCGAACATAGAAACCAGTGACAATAGCATTCGACTCTCCATGTCTCATGATGCAATTAATTCTGTAGATATCTCTACCGCTCCTTTTCCAGGATTTCCAACGGATATGCAGGCTCAGTTTACTGTCTTGAATGCATTATCAAATGGTTCAGCTGTAGTTACAGAGAATGTTTTTGAAAATAGATTTATGCATGTTCAAGAATTAAATCGTATGGGTTGTGATATCACTGTTAAAGGGAGTAATGCAATAGTTAAAGGAGTACGTTCATTAACTGGAGCTCCAGTAATGGCAACGGATCTTAGGGCATCAGCAAGTTTAATCCTTGCAGGCTTATGCGCTAAAGGAGAGACTATTGTTGATAGGATATATCATATTGATAGAGGTTATGAGCGCATTGAAGAAAAGCTTTCATTTCTTGGAGCTAATATTACTCGACTGCCTAGTTAACTTCCCTGAGCCTTTGTTACTAAATCTTTTGTAATAATCCTGTTTTTCTGAAGGATTTTAAAAGAAATATTATCTCCGGGAAAAGAATTTGTTAGAGCATTGGTAAGGTTTTCCCATGATGCTGCTTGATCATTTATCGCAATAATAATCGCACCAGGCTTAATTTTCTCACCATCAAATAAAGGTCCGTATTCTTTTAATTCCAAAATCTCTAGTCCATAAACTAACTCATTGTTCAATATAAATCTTTTATATTTCACTCGAAAATCACCTATCCATGATCGTTGGACTGATCCATATTTAATAATCTCAGATGCCACATCAATCATTTTATTTGAGGGCAAAGCGAATGCAATTCCTGCGTAGGAACCAGTGTTTGAAAATATTTTAGTATTCATACCAATTAAATTACCTCTATGATTCAGCAATGCTCCTCCTGAATTTCCAGGATTAATGGCCGCGTCTGTTTGAATAAGCTCCAGGTATGGATTTCCATAATCTCTTCCAGTGGCGCTAACTATTCCGCTGGTAAATGTTTTACCTAGCCCAAAAGCATTACCGATCGCAAACACCTCATCACCAACATGAATGCTTTTACTATTAGCTAGATTGATTGGAAGCAGAGGCTCAGAAGAAGATATTTTAATTACAGCAAGGTCTGATCTTTGATCAAAACCTATTACATTCGCAATTTTAATCTGACCATCATCAAGCTCAACAGTTATCTCTTTCTTGCCACCAATAACATGAAGATTAGTAATAATATAACCATCATCAGAGATAATAATACCTGAGCCCACTATTTGTTGATTTGCGCGCATCCGGTATCCTGAAGGATTAGGAGAATTAGCTGCAATAATATTTACCACCGAAAGAGCAGCTTGACTAATTCCTTTTGAATTTTTGCTATTAGACATATCGGTATAAAGATATGGGAGAATAACAATAAGAATTAAAAAATTTATTCTCGAAAGCTTGTTATTAAATAATTTCACAGGACTAATTAATTTATTATGAAAGATATAGGAATTGTACTTGAGAACCTTGCTGCTCTGGAAATAAAACCTGATAAGGAGCAACAATTATTTTTAGAAGCTTTCATTCAATTCGATTCTAAGTACACAGAGACTACTTTTTTTCGTAAAAACTCTAATCCAGGCAGCCTTTATCTATGGGGTCCAGTTGGCAGAGGTAAGACTCTGTTATTGCAAGCCGTAGGCAAGAGTTACTTTGAAAATTTAGGAAAATTTCATTTCCTTGAATTCATGCAATTAATTCATAATAGTTTATTTGAGCTTTCAAAAAATAAGAACCCTTTATCCCTAGTTGCGAAGAAGCTAGCTAAGGATTATAGAGTGATATTTATCGATGAATTTCAAATTGAAGATATAGCTGATGCAATGATTGTTGGTTCAGTCATAGAATCTCTTATTAGCAAGGGTGTTCGAATAATGCTCTCCTCAAACTCCCCGCCTAATAATCTTTACAAGGATGGTTTGCAACGAAACAAGTTCTTACCAGCCATTGAATTTATTCAATCTAATTTTTTGATTTTTAATCTAGAAGGTTCTGAAGATTACAGATTAAGAGATATTGCATTAGTAAGCTCTTATGATGCTGATATAAAAGGTTTCCTTGGTAAAATATTCAATATAGAGTCGATTGAAAATAATAATTTCATTGTTAATCAACGATCATTTTCATGCGAGGGACAGTCTAGCAAATTTCTATGGCTATCATTCCAAAATTTTTTCTTGCATCCCTGTGGCAGCAAAGATTTTATAGAGATTGTCAAAAAATATGAATGGATATTTATCAGTGATTTTCATGCCTGCAATGAAGAGCATCTTGATAAGATTAGACGATTTATTAGTTTTGTAGATATTACGTACCAAGAACGACAAAAAATGAAATTATTTTTTACAGATGTGTTATTAAAAGATATTTACCAAGGATCTCAGCTAAAGTTATTATGGGAGAGAGCTGAGAGTAGGCTGCATGAAATTTCAAGTAAAGGCTATCTTGAGAATTTAGAGAAAAACTAAACTAAATGCATTAAAATATTGATTAAATTGCGCTTAAACATTAACATTCGCATCTAATTTTCTCTTAAAATATAAAAATAATGAAAACACTTTCTCTTAGAAAAGAAGATGCAACACATGATTGGTTTGTGGTTGATGCGTCAGATAAAATTTTAGGTCGCCTAGCTACAAAGATTGCTAATAGAATTAGAGGCAAAGATAAACCAACTTTTACACCGCATACTGATGGTGGAGACTATGTAATTGTAATTAATGCGGAGAAGATCAAGGTTACAGGAAATAAATTAGAAGATAAAAAATATTATACTCATACTCTTTATCCTGGTGGTTTAAAAACTAAAGTTTTAAAAGATATTCTAGAGACTAAGCCAGAATATATTATTGAAGAAGCTGTAAAAGGCATGTTGCCAAAAAATAAGCTAGGAAAACAAATGTTTAAGAAATTAAAAGTTTTTAAAGGGTCTGATCATCCTCATGAATCACAACAACCTACAATTTGGGAACCAAAAGTATGAGCACAGCAATTCATTATGCAACTGGAAGACGTAAAACATCTTCTGCAAGAGTTTATCTTTCTAAAGGGCAGGGCAAGATTATGGTTAATGATAAGGAGCTTGCACATTATTTTGGAAGACAGGTTGCTCAGATGCTTGTTCTGCAGCCTCTTCGTTTAACTGAGCTAGATGAACAGGTTGATATTAAAGCTATGGTTAAGGGCGGCGGAAGCTTCGGACAGGCCGGTGCTATTAGACACGGTATTTCAAGAGCCTTATTGGAATACGATGAATCTCTAAGACCGCAACTTAAATCTGCAGGATTCTTAACTAGAGATGATAGAAAAGTTGAAAGAAAAAAACCAGGGCTAAAGAAAGCTAGAAAAAGTTCTCAATTCTCGAAACGTTAATTCCTACTGCATGGAAGAAAAACTTACCACACGAAGAAAAGTTTTAATCGGTATGACTGCAGCTGTTGGTTCTGCAGGCATTCCATTTGCCGCAGTTCCATTTTTGTCTGCTTGGAATCCAAGCGCTAAAGCTAAAGCTGTGGGAGCACCAGTTCAGGTTGATATTTCAAAAATACAGGTTGGTCAAAAGATCCAAGTTGCCTGGAGAAAGCAGCCTGTTTTTGTTATCAGACATTCCAAGGAAGCTCTTGCAAACCTATCTAAAATAGAAGAAAAATTAGATGACCCGCAATCCATAAATATTGATGAGCCATATCGTAATATTAATCCTACCAGGTCTACATCAAATGAATTTACAGTTATAGCAGGGATATGCACTCACCTTGGATGTTCACCTAAGTACTATCCTAAAATAGAGCCCCAGCCCTGGGATGATCAGTGGATTGGAGGATTTTTTTGTCCATGTCATGGATCTACGTTCGATATAGTAGGCAGAGTTTTTAAGGGGGTTCCAGCGCCAACAAATTTGAAGGTACCACTGCATAATTTCAGAGGTAATATTTTAACCATAGGGGAAGACAAGGTAACAACATAATGTCAAATCGATCTTCAAGAATATTTAACTGGGTAAACGATCGTTTGCCTATTAAAAATACATATGAACGCCACTTATCAAAACATCCAGTACCTAAAAAAGTAAATTTTTGGTATCTGTTTGGCGCATTAGCCTTAGTAGTATTAATTATTCAAATTGTTTCAGGTATTTGGTTGATGTTTGGATACGAAAACACTGAAGAGGGAGCTTTTGCATCCGTTGAATACATTATGCGAGATGTTGATTATGGCTGGGTTGTAAGATATATGCATACTACAGGCGCTTCAATGTTTTTTGCAGTAGTGTATTTACATATGTTTCGAGGATTAATGTATGGTTCTTATCACAAGCCTCGCGAGTTAGTTTGGATTTTTGGGATGACAATTTATCTTGTTATGATGGCTGAAGGCTTCCTTGGGTATGTTCTTCCTTATGGTCAAATGTCATATTGGGGAGCCCAGGTTATTATTTCACTATTTGGAGCAATACCTTATATTGGAGAATCTTTAGAACTTTGGGTTAGAGGAGATTATTATATTTCTGGCGCCACAATTTCTCGTTTTTTTGCTTTGCATGTTGTTGCATTACCTTTAATTTTAATAGCTCTAGTTTTTATGCACTTAGTTGCTTTACACGAAGTTGGTGCTGGAAATCCAGAAGGTGTTGATATTGAAAAATACGTGGATGAAGATGGCGTTCCTTTGGACAGCGTTCCTTTTTTCCCATATAAGATTTTAAATGCCTTGGTTGCAATAGGTGTTTTTGGAATAGTGTTCTCAATTATCATGTTTTTCTTTCCCGAGGGTGGAGGCTACATGTTAGAGCTTGCTAATTTTGAAGAAGCAAATCCTCTTGTCACACCTGATCACATTGCACCAGTTTGGTACTATTCGCCATATTACGCCATGCTTAGAGCTATTCCAGATAAACTGGGTGGTCTCATAGTTATGGCTGCGGCCATAGCAATTCTTTTTGTGGTTCCCTGGCTTGATAGAAGCAAGGCTGCTTCAATTCGCTATAAAGGCAATCTTAGTAAAATTGCTATGATAGTTTTTGTTATTAGCTGGTTGATGTTGGCATGGCTTGGAACTATGCCAGTCACTGAACTAAGAACCACTCTGAGTCAGATAGGCACCGTGATTTATTTTGCATTTTTTCTACTGATGCCAATCTACACCTCTATTGAAAAATCTAAACCAGTTCCAGAGCGACTATGAAACTATTTATTCTAGGTTGCTCTCTTTTCTTTTCTTTTAATATCTTTTCAGCTGAATCAGCTCCATGTGGCGTTTATGGTGCATGCGATGAATTTTCACCTCAATTAAATAACCTTGAGTCACTCCAACTTGGAGCCGCAACATTTATAAATAATTGTTATGGATGCCACTCACTTAAATATTCTCGTTGGAACAGGATTGCAAAAGATTTAGAAATACCTGAAGAGATTTTTGCATCGAATTTAGTCTATGACCAAACCGTAAAACTTGGTGATACGATGACTGGCTCTATGATAAAAGCATCTTCTGAATCTTGGTTTGGAATTTCTCCCCCTGATCTTACTCTCGTTACGAGACTTCATGGGTCAGATTGGGTTTATACATACCTTAAAACTTTTTATGAGGACTCGTCAAAGCCTTATGGAGTTAACAATATGGTCTATCCAGGGGCTGCTATGCCAAATGTCCTGGCATCAATGCAAGGGCAACAAATATTATCTTGCAAAGAAGTCCCTCTCATTGCATCCAATGGAGGAGTGAAGAGAGATTTATCAGGTAAAGATATAACTGAAGAAAAATGTGGATATCTTACAACTATTCCAAATAGCGGATCTTTGTCTGAAGCAGAATTTGATGAAGTCATATATAATCTTGTAAATTTTATGACTTATGTTGGAGAGCCAAGTCGCGCAGATAGAGAGAGAATAGGCTGGTATGTTATCCTCTTTTTTATAGTGTTCACTTCATTTGCCTATCTTCTCTTTAAAGAATATCAAAAAGATTATCATTAGAATTTTAATAACTAACGCAGAGGAATCATGATTTTATTTTCTGAAAAAGACGACCACTACAGCCATAGAGTAAGAATAGTATTAGCAGAAAAAGATATTGCTTGTGAGATTAGAGAAATATCTAACGAAGAGGCTCCGGACGAAGTGCTTGCACTTAATCCTTATCATTGCCTTCCCATTTTATCTGATCGTGATCTTGGCCTTTATGATACTGGCGTCATGCTTGAGTATCTAGATGAGAGATTCCCACATCCTCCATTGCTGCCTGTTTATCCAGTCTCTAGAGCTAATAGTAGATTATTGATGCTCCGAATAGATAAAGAATGGTGCCCAATGATTGATACTTTATACGCAAAAGAATTATCAGAAAAAGATTTATTAATCGTAAGAGAAGAATTGCTTAATGAAATAAGTACTGTTGCACCAACATTCAAAGAATTTAATTTTTTTATGAGCGAAGACTTTTCAATTATTGATTGTTACTTGGCTCCGATTCTATGGAGATTACCATCCCTAGGAATTAATCTTCCTCTTAACAGGCATTTAAAGCCTTTACTTGATTATCAAGCTAAAATATTTGCACGACCAAGTTTTCAAGGCAGCCTTTCTATGATTGAAAGAGATTTGCGCTCTTAAGAGGTTACCCAAGTAGAATTAATTCTTTGAATTGGAAGATTTCTTTTAGTGCAGTTATTTCTTTCAAATTCCAAGGTACCAGTCATGCCAATAATGTCCGCAGACCGGATCCCTGCTTGCTTCATAATTTCTATCAACAACCAATCGTTTAACATAGATTTCTGTATCACCTGATCTAGGGAAACTATTTCTTTGTTTTGAATACCTTTAGAAAGATAGGTTGAGATTGGAACTAAAGAATTTTCAAAATCTAATAATTGTTTTACATTATTCAAAGATTCTAGAGCAGAGATAAAATTAATATATTGAAATTTCTCTCCTCCATGGTATCTAAAAGCTGGTAAAACAGATTTATACTGATCTGGTTCAAGAAGAAGAAATATTTTTTTAATATCATCTCTGGGTCGAGAAGCAAACTCTAATTTTTGATTGGGGTTTAAGTTAGTAATTTTCTTAAACCTATTATGACTTTGACTAATTTCCAGTGCTTGAGAGGCAAATTTCTGAGCATCACCTTCGTTAAATAAGATACTTTTAATTTCAGGAAATTGCGTAGTAAATAATTTTTGTACATCACCATAGGGCTTCGTATATACGATCATGGTTGAGTTAGAAGAGGCACTTATTTCTTTGTTGATAGCCTGAAGTGCATCCTGATAGATGCTAGAACAGAAGCCTGAGGGAATTTCTGAAATAAGGTTCTGAGGTATATTTTTTTGATTGAGATCAGTCCATTCAATAGTTATGGGTAAATCGAACTTATACACTAGTTCGATTAGTTCCAAGGAAAATGTGTTTGAATTATTTATTTTTAAAATAAACTTTTCTTTAGACATAATTTTTTTTAAGTTACCAAGAAGTTTTTTTAAGTTTTGTGCCTCATCACGTGGAAGGTTTAAGTTGACCATATATTGCTCTAATTTTTGTATTGATGATGGTCTAAAGTATTGATAGTTAAAATATTTTTTTACATCTACACCCTGAATGCCTTCTGTGGCGGTATGAGTCTCATCCAAGCCATTAATAATAGTTGTAGAGGTGCATGATGCTAAGATAGCAATACTTGTAATTAATGTAGTAACGATCTTTTTTCTTGATCTCATGTCTTTAATATTATGCTTTATCTAATTTGTACACCCATTGGTAATTTAAATGATTTATCTTTGAGGTCAATCCATACACTAAAAGAAGTGGATTATATTTATGCTGAAGATACGCGGGTTGCTGCTAAATTATTTCAGCATTTTGATATACCCAAGAAGTCTTTACCATTCCATGATCATAATGAATTAAAACAAACTATTGATATTACAAGACTATTGTTAGAAGGCTTTAATGTAGCAGTCATGTCCGATGCTGGAGCTCCTCTTATTTCAGATCCTGGATATCCATTAATTCAAAGATGTATTGAGCTCGATATAGAGTTTACAGCTTTACCTGGACCTTCTTCAGTGATTAATGCTGTAATTTTGTCGGGTATACCATCTAATCAATTTACTTTTGCTGGTTTTCTGCCAAAGCCTGAAATTGCAAGAAAAAAAGTTGCTGCAACAATTAAAAGAAGTGGTATACCATTTGTATTTTTTGAATCAGCAAAACGATTACCCAAAACCTTGGAGATATTCTTAGAGGTTCTTGATCATAATGCCAAGGTATCAATTTGCAGAGAAATGACCAAGGAGCATGAGTCCATCTATCGAGGACCTCTTGATGAAATCTATGCACAGTTATTGAACTCAGAAATTAGGTTGTTGGGAGAATTTGTTATAATAATTCAATCTTCTTTAAAATCACAAAGCGACAATGACTTAGAGGTAGATTTCTGCAAACCATTTCTTGAGTATATGTCCCCCTCAGATGCATCGAAACT
>TARA_B110000008_G_scaffold222018_1_pt1 | contig 11996 bp, 9 predicted proteins | sample TARA_B110000008 | Tara Oceans TARA_B110000008 (sample SAMEA4396496) | marine metagenome | biome: Westerlies Biome; feature: [DCM] deep chlorophyll maximum layer (ENVO:01000326); material: water (ENVO:00002006), including particulate matter (ENVO:01000060) such as... | depth 40 m
TTTAGCCCACGCAAAAACTCCGTGAAAAAATACAGCAAGGCAAAGCCACCGACGCTAATCAAAGCGATAAAGCCCCACGATAAATAGCAGATTGTTGCTGCTATCTGACGCTGGGCGCGCATTTTGCTTTCGTAAGCGATGAATTTGTCCCATGTACCTGCCTTTGCATAAAGGCGGCACATGCTTTCCAGTTCCTTGCGCTTTTCAGCTATCTGCTGCAGCGCCAAAAATTCATCGAAGTCTTAAGCGGACTTACCCATAACTTTGGAAAACAGGCCGTCCTTTTTGCGATTACCACGCGCCTTTAATTCTTCCTCTGCCCCAAGCAAGTTTTTAAGTAGATAATCAAATTGCTTGTGATCACTTCTCCCTCTAAGCCTGTTCGATGTTATCCAATTTGGCAGCTATGGAACATAGTGCATCTTTGACATCTTTCATCTCGCGGTCATGCGCCAGTTTGTCAGACATGATTTGCGATTGAAGCACGGCAATGGAGGTTTCATGCCTTCCGATTTTCACATGCAACATCCAGACAAACGCGGCAACGGGAGCGGCAAGCCACTGCACTATTGATAAGAATTACCTTCACTTCACGCCAGATCGCGGCTTGCGGGCGGTATCTGCAACACAGTTTTAATGCGACCATTTGCGACCATGGCCGCAGTTGAGGTAAAACATTTGTGAACGAAAAAAGAATTATTGAAATTTATACAATGAAAACAACCCTGTTTTATAACCGTTTCTACGGCAGACCGCTTCCTTGGTAAAGGTGAGGTCGGGCGTTCAATCCTCCCCTGTGGCACCAGAAAAAATCCATCATATCAATGCTAAATAACCTGCTAATGTTGAACTAGACTAGTAGACTGTTGGCCTTATGCGATTTGTTAAAACGTTAGTTGTCGGCAAGTACTTCGATAAGCTCATCCCATTGAGATCGCGTGATTGCATCCGAACCCGCAATGGCCCAGTAACTTTCATGGTGCTCCAGAATATCTTCACCAAGACGTATCAAACGCCCGGCTGCAATATCCTCAGCGCAAAGAGGTAGCGAGCCAAGAACCACCCCAGCACCCGCTTTCGCAGCCCCAAGGGCCGAGAGAAATATGTCAAATCGGACATTGGGCACCGGTGTTGTTGGCGTTCCAAAACGGCGCGACCAATCTGTCCAGTTTGGACGAGGCCCTGCACAAGCGATGCGCGGCCACTCTAACCAGTGTCCGCCATTTTCAGCCAATGCAGGAGAAGCCAAAGGAGCAATCTGTTCATTAAACAGTTGCATCTTATAAACATGCGGCCAACCACCTGCCCCATAGCGAATGCCGATGGCATCATCTGTTGGGGCGTCATGTGAGCCCAAAACCAACGACCGCATAGAAAGATGCCCACCAGCAATATGCTGTAGCCGCTTTAAGCGGGGCAGAAGCCATAAATTAATCATAGACTGACTGGCCGAAAAGATCATTCGCCCCCGCGTGGGCCCAAAAAGCGCTTCTGAACTTTGACGAAGGTTTCCAAATGCGGCGCGCACATGTGGAAGCCAAGCTTCACCTTCGACGGTGAGTTTGATAGATCGGGCACCCCGGTAAAATAGTTTTGTTCCTAAAAGTCTTTCAAGATGCCCAATGCGTTGGCTGATTGCGGATTGGGTTAACCCGGTTTCAAGGGCAGCTGCCGTGAAACTTCCACACCGAGCAGCAGCTTCAAAGGCGCGTACCCATTCCAAAGGTGGCATTTTGAATGGCTGGCTAGACATTAGAAAATCAAAGCCTCAGTAGGAAAATTCTTAATTTGATCTTATGCATGAGCAAGGCCATTCTGTCGATAAAAAAGCAATTATAAGGCGTTACACATGGCATCTGTCACGATTGATCCATCGGGTGAATACCTGACCCTAAATAGTTCAACCGGCCGCCGCCGATTTCATGCAATCTGGCTGCGCGATAATGCCAGCGACCACCAGACGCGCGCGCCGGAAAATGGTCAGCGCCTGATCGCATTAAGGGATATTCCCCATGACACATCTATCACAAAAACTGACCTAAACGGCGATACCATGGACGTCAGGTTTGCCCCAGAGGACAAGGTGGTGCGCTTTGATATCTCTTGGCTTGAAGAGAACGCCTATGATGAGGCACCATCGCGGCCGCATGGTTGGGTTGCACCAGATGTTGCAATTTGGGATGCGGAGCTGACAACTAGTGTCCCCACAGGCGATTTTGAGGCACTTGTAAGCGATGATTCCGCGCTGTTTAACTGGCTTTCATTGGTGAACCGATATGGGTTTGGTAAAGTCACTAACGGCCCTGTTAAACCCGGGGCACTGTTTCAAATCGTTGATCTCTTCGGTTACGTGCGTGAAACAAATTATGGGCGGCATTTCGATGTTCGTACTGAAGTAAACCCAACCAACTTGGCCTTTACGGGTATGGGCCTTCAGGCGCATACGGATAATCCTTACCGCGATCCTGTTCCCACGGTTCAGGTTCTCTATTGCCTTGAAAGCTCTGCTGCTGGAGGCGACAATATGGTTGTGGATGGGTTTGCTGCCGCCTTACGTCTGCGTGAGGAAAATGAGACGTATTTTAACGTATTGGCCAATTATTCAGCCCGCTTTGAATATGTAGGTGATAAAAGCGTATGCTTAACGTCACGCCGCCCAATGATTGAACTGGCACCAGACGGCGAACTGATTGCTGTTCGGTTCAACAACCGATCACTGGCAGCAATCACTGATGTACCGTTTGATAAAATGCCATTGTATTATGCAGCCTACCGGCGTCTTGGCGAAATCATCGACAACCAAGAGATGGAGGTTACATTCCGCCTCAACCCGGGAGAGGCTTTTGTTGTTGATAACACCCGTGTTCTTCATGCCCGTAAAGGCTATTCCGGTGAAGGGTCGCGTTGGCTGCAAGGATGCTATGCCGATAAGGACGGGCTGCGATCAACCTATGACGCCATGCGTCAAAACCAGAAAAAGGAATCCGTGGATGAGGCCTGAAATTGATAGGTTGACCCCTGACAACATCGTAGATTTCATCGGGTCAATTTTCGACCGGCGCGGCGGTGAAGAATACCTAGGAGAGCCTGTAAATATGGGTCAGCATATGCTGCAGGGGGCAACGATTGCCGAGCAAAATGGCCAGTCCGAAGAAATTATCGTCGGCGCTTTACTGCATGACATCGGGCACTTCACCAGCGAATTTGGCACCTTTACCATGAACGATACAGAGGACCGGCACCACGAAGACGCCGGTGCGGAAGTGCTAGAGCGGTTCTTCCCAAGTGTCGTAACAGATTGCGTGCGCTATCACGTTGCCGCAAAACGCTATCTCTGCGCCACGCGGCCTGAATATTTCCGACGGCTTTCGGAAGCATCGGTTCACTCGCTCAACCTTCAGGGCGGCCCTATGAACCCTGCAGAGGTTGCTGAGTTTGAGAAAAATCCAAATCTCAATCATATTATTGCGGTTCGATATTTGGATGATGCGGGAAAAAGGCCAAATATGGAAACTCCGGATTACTGGCATTTCGCCCCGATGGTGCAGCGCATGGTCAACCGATACACAGTACAATAATCAGACCGCTGAGGCTATTCTTATAGACTGGCAGAGGCCTAAGAGCTATAGTGCTTGGCGGCAGGGCAATTACATTTTGCCCCCTATTTTGCATTTCTTTTGGCCGATCAGGCCCCGAAATCTATGCCAAAAAAACCCACAGCTTTAGAGGAGAATAAAATGAAAGCCACTGGTGGATGCTATTGCAGAGATATTCGCTACGAAATTAACGGCGCTTTGAAGGTTACCGCTCAATGTCATTGCCGTGAGTGTCAATATATCACTGGCGGCAACCCAGCTGTTTTCGCCGTATTTTCCAAGGATGATTTCCAATACACTGCGGGCAGGATCGCAACTTTTGCGCGCAGTGATCTTGAAACTCCCGTGGTCAGGCATTTCTGTTCAAACTGCGGAACGGCCATTGGCAACAAAAGCCCGACAAACCCAAATTTAATGATCGTAAAGATTGGCACGTTTGACGATCAAAGCTTTTTCACACCAAAGCTCGCTATTTTCACCTGTGACAAACAACCCTATCATCACATCGCCAAGGGCATTCCAGCCTTTGAGAAGCGCGTGGTCACAAAACGAGCATGAGCCTATCAGCTGCACATTGAAGACTTTTTGAACGGCTGCAATTGCGTTTAATAAATGAACATTTGAGCTTGAAACCTTGAAGTAAACTGCGGTCAACGATGCGAGGGCAGCGCTTTTTGCATCCCTAAGTGCACCTCGCTGCCCCCCTATCGGTTAGCAGCCTGCTAAATTATTGGGCATATTTGATGAGTCGTGGGCATTTGTTCAAAAGCGCCCTCGTGGAAATGCCGCCAGCCTATCCCGGCACACTCTGACCCTTGCTGGTCATTTTAATTTCTGTCACCCCCGCCTTATGCCAAAAGATTTGACCATTGTTGTCGTTGAAGAAGATCAAGAGCGCTCAGTCGCGATTGTCGATGCGCTAAAAGATTCGCTTGCCTGTGATATATGCGTTGTTGGTAACCCAAGCGGGCTCGCACGCCAAATTGCCATACACGCCCCTGACATCGTACTGATCGATGTCGACAATCCGACACGCGACATGTTGGAAGAACTCACTTTAGCCTCTGGCCCGTTAGAGCGCCCAGTCGCTATGTTTGTTTCCGGCACGGCAGGTGGCCTCGCGCAAACTGCGCTAGAGGCTGGGGTCTCTGCCTATGTGGTGGATGGTCTGTCACCCGAGCGGATCAAACCTGTCATCGACACAGCCATCGCGCGGTTCAGGATCGTGCGGCAAATGCGCAATGAATTGGCTGAAACCCGCCGCGCTTTGGAAGAACGCAAGGTGGTTGACCGCGCCAAAGGCCTATTAATGAAGGCTAAGAACATCGATGAAAACGCCGCTTATGCTCTTTTACGGAAAACCGCAATGGATCAGGGTAGGCGCGTCGCAGACGTGGCCGAAGCGCTGGTCACTGCGTCGAGGTTGCTGGGATGAATACAGTCACACTTCCCGTTGCTTACATGCCATTGATAGATGCGGCTCCGCTGATCATCGCGCAGGAAATGGGGTTTGCCGAAGCAGAAGGTATTGCTCTTGACCTGATCCCTGCCCCCTCTTGGTCATCTGTGCGCGATATGCTTGCCTTTGGGCGCGTGGATGCGGCGCATATGCTGTCGGTTGTGCCAGTAGCAATGGCAATGGGATTGGGCGGCGTATCAACAGCACTTTCAGCGGTCTCAGTTCTGTCAATTAACGGCAATGTCATTGGTGTTGGAAAGCCGCTGGAGGACCGATTGCGCGCGACCGGATTTAATTTCGGTTTTGCCGATCCTGTCCTCGCGGCCAATGTCCTAGCGCAAGTCAGCGATGGTCCGATCGTATTTGGTGTACCATTTCCTTTCTCAATGCACGTGGAATTACTACGCTACTGGATCCGGGCAACCGCTCTCGGCCCTAATGGTGTTGTCATTCGCACAGTCCCACCACCTTTAATGGCCAAAGCACTGGAAGCTGGCGATATCGATGCATTTTGCGTCGGTGAACCTTGGGGCTCTGTTGCGGTGGAACAAGGGGTCGGCGCGCTGTTATTGCCCACTGCTTCCATATGGAGCTTTGCGCCCGAAAAGGTACTTGCCATACGCACCGATTGGGCCGAGACTGAACCAGATTTGCTGGGGCGTTTGATGCGCGCGACATGGCGCGCGGGCCGGTGGCTGGCCAATTCTGATGTGCATGCGACCGCGAGTGATTTGCTGGCGCGAAAATCCTATCTCGATGTCTCGGCCGAATGGATTGACCGCGCTCTTTCAGGTCACTTGACGGTAACGGCACGCGGCGATCAGCGTCAGGTGGAGCGGTTTGTCGAATTTCACCATGGTGCGGCCAGTTTTCCTTGGCGCAGTCAAGCCAGATGGATCGCCCGGCAGCTGCAACTTTCGCATCAAAGTGCGCAATCCGCCGATATTGATGCTGCAACACGTGTGTTTCGCTCTGATCTGCATCGCCAGCATCTGGGTGTTGCAGGCTGCGAGATGCCCGGTGCCTCAGAAAAACTTGAAGGTGCGATTCGTGATACCACATTGGTAGCCGCAGCTGGTGGTACACTAACGCTGCTGCCAAATCGTTTCTTTGATGCCCGTATTTTCGACCCAGAACTGAAATAGGTGCCCTTTTTTTGTGCAAATGACAGTTTGGTCAATTTTTTTGCTATAATTTATCTGTTCAAGCGTTGAACTCTCGCTGCACCGCAGCATAGAAAAGGGAGTGCCTACAACGATGTGGGCGTAACGAATTTTCTCCCGTTGATAGGGTTGTACTGAGCAAGGTCGCTCGCTTTCTGCTGATACTATCAGCAGGTGGTGAACGGCCTTTTTTTTGTTTTCCCGGCTTTTGTTTTTGGCTGTAGCCGGTTGATTGGAAAGGACATAATATGAGAAAACCCCTCCTAAGCTTTGTCACTATGACAGCGCTTGCCGGCACGGCAGCTGCCGAAATGCTGGATCTTGAAAAAGACGAGTTGACCTTCGGCTTTATCAAGCTCACGGATATGGCGCCGCTCGCCGTAGCTTATGAGCAAGGGTATTTCCTTGATGAAGGTTTGTTTGTGACATTGGAGGCACAAGCCAACTGGAAAGTGCTGCTAGACGGCGTGATAGATGGCCAACTTGATGGCGCTCATATGCTTGCTGGCCAACCGCTTGCAGCAACCATAGGATACGGCACTAAGGCGCATATTGTGACACCCTTTTCCATGGACCTGAACGGCAACGGGATCACAGTGTCGAACGAGGTTTGGGACATGATGCGCCCCAATATTCCTTCTATGGATGAAGGCCGGCCCATGCACCCGATTTCCGCACAGGCCCTTGCGCCAGTGATCGAAGAATTCAATTCGCGTGGCGAGCCCTTTAATATGGGCATGGTTTTCCCAGTTTCGACCCACAACTACGAATTGCGCTACTGGCTTGCTGCGGGTGGGATTAATCCCGGCTATTACAGCCCGGATAACATCTCGGGCCAAATCGCGGCTGATGTGTTTCTGTCTGTGACACCGCCGCCGCAAATGCCGGCGACGCTGGAGGCAGGAACAATAAACGGATACTGCGTGGGTGAGCCTTGGAACCAGCAAGCGGTGTTCAAAGGGATCGGTGTGCCTGTTATTACCGACTACCAGCTTTGGAAAAATAACCCCGAGAAGGTCTTTGGACTGACCCAGGAATTCACCGAGGAAAATCCAAACACCACGCTTGCCATCACCAAGGCTTTGATCCGTGCGGCGATATGGCTGGATGAAAATAATAACGCCAACCGCCCTGAAGCAGTCAAAATCTTGAGCCGTCCGGAATACGTGGGCGCCGATTACGAGGTGATTGCAAACTCTATGACGGGCTTCTTTGAGTTCGAAAAAGGTGACAAACGCGACATTCCCGACTTTAACGTCTTTTTCCGCTACAATGCGACATATCCGTTCTATTCCGACGCTGTCTGGTATCTGACCCAGATGCGCCGCTGGGGCCAGATCGCAGAACAGAAGCCAGACAGCTGGTATGACGAGGTCGCGCAGTCTGTCTATAAGCCCGAAATTTATCTAGAAGCAGCACGCCTGCTGGTAGACGAGGGCTTTGCCAACGAAGCAGATTTCCCCTGGGATAGCGATGGTTACAAAGCGCCGACGCCTGCCGAAGATATCATAGACGGCATTGCTTATGACGGCAAAGCCCCCAACGCATATCTTGAAAGCCTGCCAATTGGGCTGAAGAAAGATCAGTTGGTTGTTGGAAACGACGTCCAAGACTAAATCGCACGGGCCCCGGAGTGCTGCGCTCTGGGGCCTGCAAACCGCCCCCTCAACCAAGACGAGGACCAGATCCATGACCACCATTGATCCAAATTTCTCTGCCGCCGAACAGCGCGAAGCAAAGCGTGCCCGGCTTTTCACGCGCATTAATGCCGCCGACAAATGGTTCCAGATTTTGGGACTGTCGTGGATGACGCCCATCCTTAAAGCCATAGCCGGCGACAACCCTTCCGCCCAGGTAAAAGAAATTTGGCGCCTTCTGGCAGTTCCACTTTTGGCAATTGTGGCCTTCCTAATGCTGTGGGGGATGCTGGCACCCAAGGTACAAACCTCGCTTGGGGCCGTACCGGGACCAGCGCAGGTTTGGTCCCAAGCGGTCAACCTTCATGCAGATGCCGAGGCAAAAGCGCAAAGCAAAGCGGACTTTGATGCGAAGGTCGCTCAGCTCAATGAGCGCCGAATTCAGCAAGGCAAAGAGCCTGTTAATCGCGCCTACACCGGCGCACCAACCTATTATCAGCAGATCTGGACATCTATTCAGACTGTTTTCTTTGGTTTCTTAATAGCCACCGCTATCGCTGTACCTCTGGGTATTGCTGCGGGGCTATCACCTATAGCGAACGCCGTGCTTAATCCGCTGATCCAAATATTCAAACCGGTATCACCGCTGGCATGGTTGCCGATTGTGACGATGGTTGTCTCTGCATTGGCCGCCTCAAACGATGGTCTTCTGCCCAAGAGCTTCGTGATCTCTGCCGTGACAGTGACGCTTTGCTCGCTTTGGCCGACATTGATCAACACTGCACTTGGCGTCTCGTCCATCGACAAAGATCTGGTCAATGTTTCAAAGGTCTTAAAGATGAATACATGGACCAAGATTACCAAACTGGTTCTACCGTCAGCGCTGCCACTTATTTTCACTGGCTTGCGGCTAAGCCTTGGGGTTGGATGGATGGTGCTGATAGCTGCCGAAATGCTAGCGCAAAACCCCGGCTTGGGCAAATTCGATTGGGATGAGTTTCAAAACGGATCTTCAAGTTCACTGGCCAAAATAATGGTTGCAGTTCTGACCATCGGGATCATCGGCTTTTTGCTCGACCGCGTGATCTACGCGCTACAATCCCTTTTCACCTTCACCAACAATCGGTAACCGCTATGAGTATTCTCAAGCTAGAAAACGTGAACAAAAGTTTTGGCACAGGCCAGCACGCCACCCATGTGCTAAAAAATATAAACCTCAAGGTTGCCGAAGGCGAATTCCTTGTGCTGCTTGGCTTCTCTGGAACTGGTAAAACGTCGCTGATCAATTTGATGGCTGGGCTGGAAAAGCCCACCACAGGCAGCGTTACTTTCAAGGGTGCCCCGATCACTGGACCTGGGCCAGAGCGCGGCGTGATATTCCAAAGCTACTCACTGATGCCTTGGCTGACGGTAAACGGCAATGTCGGTCTTGCATTGGACTGTGTCTTTCCCAATCTGTCGAAAGCGGAAAAGGCAGAAAAGATTGCGCATTACGTTGATATGGTGGGCCTGAGCCACGCGGCAACACGCCGTCCAGCCGAGCTGTCCGGAGGTATGCGGCAGCGTGTGAATGTGGCCCGCGCGCTTGCGATGAGCCCCGAGATGCTGCTTTTGGATGAGCCGCTCTCAGCACTTGATGCGCTCACTCGCGCCAACCTTGCCGATGAGATCGAGCGTATTTGGGACACTGAAAAGAAAACCTGTGTTTTAATCACAAATGACGTGGATGAAGCGATCATTCTTGCGGATCGGATCATCGCATTAAATCCGGATGGAACTTTGGGCGAAGAGTTTACCGTGAGCATCCCGCGCCCACGGGACCGGACGGAAATGAACAGCAATGATGCGTTCAAATCCCTACGCGCTGACGTGACCAAATATCTTATGGATGTTGGTATCGAGGCCAAGGTAGAAGGCACTCGTAAATTACCCGATGTGACCCCTATTCATGGCGTGCCAACCGCGATTGCAGATGCCCAAAAGGGTGCAATATACAAGCGGTTTTTGAACTTTAGTCAGCTGCACAAGGTTTACCCAACTCCCAAAGGTCCGCTGACCGTTGTCGAAGATTTTGATCTGAAAATGAACCGCGGTGAGTTTATCAGCCTGATTGGCCATTCCGGCTGTGACAAGTCGACAGTGCTGACTATGGCCGCAGGTCTTAATCCGATCTCAAAAGGGGCGATTACTCTGGATGGGCGCCACGTCGAAGGCGCCGATCCGGAACGTGCCGTTGTGTTCCAGTCGCCCAACCTATTCCCATGGCTTACAGCGAAACAGAATGTGGCCATCGGGGTGGACAAAGTCTATCCAAAAGCCGGCCAGCCAGAACGGCAGGATGTGGTGGAATACTACCTTGAACGGGTCGGGCTTGGCGATGCGATGGACAAACCTGCAACCGAGCTATCAAACGGCATGCAGCAACGTGTAGGCATCGCACGGGCCTTTGCCCTTTCGCCCAAGTTGCTGCTTCTTGATGAACCTTTTGGTATGCTCGATAGTCTTACGCGGTGGGAACTTCAGGAAGTTTTGATGGAAGTGTGGTCCCGCACAAAGGTGACAGCAATCTGCGTCACGCATGACGTTGACGAAGCAATCCTCTTGGCTGATCGCGTGGTGATGATGACCAATGGTCCACAAGCAACCATAGGCAAAATTACCAACGTTGACCTTCCGCGCCCGCGCACCCGCAAGGCGCTGCTAGAGCATCCCGACTATTATACCTACCGCCAAGAAGTTCTCGATTTTCTTGAAGAATGTGAACACGGCGGTAATCCGAAACCCACAAAACCGGTCCCAACGACCGTAGCAGCGGAGTAGATTGCAATGAAGGAAAACCTTGTAATCATCGGCGCAGGCATGGCGTCAGGCCGGGTTATCGAACAGCTTGTAGAAACTGCCCCAGAGGCTTTTGACATCACCCTTTTCAATGCTGAACCACGTGGCAATTATAACCGCATCATGCTGTCTCCGGTTTTATCGGGCGAGAAAACTTATGACGAAATTGTCACCCACGATGCGGATTGGTACACGGCTCAGGGCGTGACCTGCCGTTTCAGCGAACCTGTGGTTGCCATTGATGCGGACACAAAGGTCATAACAGGGCAAAATGGTTCTGTAAGCTATGACAAACTGGTTATCGCAACCGGATCTGCCCCTTTTGTTATCCCTGTGCCGGGAAAAGACCTTCCCGGCGTGATCAGTTACCGCGACATTGATGATACCAATGCCATGATTGAGGCCACCGAAACAGGCGGAAACGCGGTTGTTATCGGTGGCGGTCTGTTGGGGCTAGAGGCCGCAGCAGGTTTGGCCGAAAGAGGCATGAATGTCACGGTCGTGCATCTGATGGGCCACCTGATGGAACGGCAATTGGACGAGGCCGCTGGGTATCTGCTGCGCAAAGATCTTGAAAGCCGCGGTATAACCATCCGAACGATTGCCTCGACCAAGGCAATTATTGGGGACGACCGCGCCGAAGCGGTGCTTTTGGAAGGCGGTGAAACTCTGCCTGCCGATCTGGTTGTGATGGCTGTGGGTATTCGGCCTGAAACAAGGCTGGCCACTGATGCTGGGCTGGATGTCACCCGCGGGATCAAGGTAAACGCACAAATGCAGACCTCTGAACCCGACATCTTTGCCGTTGGGGAATGTGTCGAATTCAATGGCCACCTGTTTGGTCTTGTGGCCCCCCTTTACGATCAAGCCAAGATACTGGCGCAGACGCTGCTTGGCAAAGAAGATGCCTTTATAGTTCGGGATACTGCAACCAAGCTTAAAGTCACCGGCTGTGATCTTTTTAGCGCAGGTGATTTTGCTGATGGCGAAGGGCGCGAAGACATTGTGCTGCGGGACCCAGGCAAAGGTATATACAAGCGACTTGTGATTGAAGATGACCGTCTGGTGGGTGCTGTCATGTACGGCGATACAGCTGATGGAAATTGGTTCTTTCAATTGATCAAGGATGGAACGGAGATCGATGAGATGCGGGAAACGCTGATCTTTGGCCCAGCGTTTCAAGGGGGCGATACCGCGGACCCGCTTTCAGCCGTTGCAGCCTTGCCGCTTGATGCGGAAATCTGCGGCTGTAACGGCATTTGCAAAGGCACCATCGTGGATGCAATCTCGGATGGGGCAACCG
>TARA_B110000008_G_scaffold31496_1_pt1 | contig 11989 bp, 11 predicted proteins | sample TARA_B110000008 | Tara Oceans TARA_B110000008 (sample SAMEA4396496) | marine metagenome | biome: Westerlies Biome; feature: [DCM] deep chlorophyll maximum layer (ENVO:01000326); material: water (ENVO:00002006), including particulate matter (ENVO:01000060) such as... | depth 40 m
GATGTTGAAAACTATGGTTCATTCACTACAGGTTTTGACATGGTTTATTACACTAAAGATGAGTTTGCTCAAGCAACTACTTCAACTCCATCCGAGTCATTCGGTTGGTATGATGGCGGTGCTGACTTTAGATGGAGAGCTAACGCGTCTGTATTGTGGGAGTACAATGACTTCACTACATCTCTTAACTTTAGATTCCTAGACGACAACAAAGATGATTGCTGGTTATCTACATATTATGGATTAAATGATGACTGTTCTAATCCTGATGATGCCAATAACTTTGGAGACTATGGTTATAATCAAATGGAAGTCGAGTATTACACAGACTTACAAGTTGATTACAGATACAGTGATTCAATCAATGTGTTTATTGGAGCTAGAAACCTATTCGGTGAAGAGCCTCCAGTTGCATATGATGCATTTGCTCAAAACTTTGACTTTGCCTGGGATTTACCTGGTGGAGCCTTTATTTATGGTGGATTTAAAGTCTCACTATAAAAGAGCATAAACTTATTAAAAAGGCCGGTTTACCGGCCTTTTTTATATATATAATAACTGCATGAAAACTAAACATATCTCTTTATTATTTCTATTTACTTTAGTCAGTTGCGGTGAGTCTATTACCCCTGTTGACTCTGGTTTAGATGCTCAAGTACTCCATTTTGGCAATGGTAGCGAACCCCAAGGTCTTGATCCTCATATTGTAACTGGAGTTCCAGAGCATCATTTACTAATATCCATGTGTGAGGGTTTAACCATCGCAAACCCCAGAGGTGGAGAGAACTTACCTGGTGTTGCTGAGAAATGGGATATTAGTCCCGATGGAAAAATTTATACATTTTATTTAAATAAAAATGCCAAATGGTCAAATGGTGATCCTGTAATTGCAGATGATTTCGTATGGTCATGGATGAGAATACTTACTTCTTCATTAGGTTCTCAATATCCTGATATGCTTTATTATTTAAAAGGCGCCAAAGAATATCACTCATGGGTTCCTTTAGAAGTCCTCCAATCTAATCTTCAAGATGATACAAAAAAACTAAATAAATTAAAGAGCTTAAAAATTTCTGAACTTTCTCCTGGGGATATAGACGAGCTTGATACTCTTTCTAAATCCATTGCTTCTATTCAAAGTGATATTGAAAATCATAAGCCTAAACCATCATTTGATTCAGTTGGAGTAAAAGCTATTAATGATCATGAATTAATGGTTGAGTTGAAAAATCCAACACCATTTTTTATTAGGCTCTTAAGTCATTACAGTACATATCCCGTCCATAAAGAAACTGTATTGGCCCATGGATCAATTGATGATAGAAATGGTCAATGGACTCGACCAGGAAATTTTATTTGCAATGGGCCAATGAATTTAAAATCTTGGGAGCTTAATAAGCAAATTACAGTAGAAAAAAACCCATTGTATTGGGATGCTGATAAAGTCCGGCTCAATGAGATTAGATACTACCCTGTTTCAAATGAATCTACTGAGGATAGAATGTTTAGGGCAGGTCAACTTCATGTGACAAATGTTGTCCCTTTAGAAAAATGTCCAGTTTATATCGAAAATAATAACCCTAATTTAAGAATAGAGCCTTACATGGGTACCTATTTTTATAGAGTGAACACACTTCACCCAGTCCTAAAAGATAAGAAAGTTAGATTGGCATTAGCTTATGCTTTAAATAGAAATCAAATAGTTGATAAGGTCTCTAAATGCGGGCAAAAAGCTGCATATTCATTTACGCCTCCAGGTTCTGCTGGATATGAGCCTGATACCGAAATACCATTTGATCCAACTTTAGCAAGATCTTTATTGGCTGAGGCTGGTTATAAAGATGGGATTGATTTTCCTGTTCTAGAAGTTCTTTTTAATACTCAAGAGGGGCACAGAAAGATAGCTTTAGCAGTTCAACAGATGTGGCAAGAAAACCTAGGCATTTCAGTGCAGCTGGTTAACCAAGATTGGAAGGTTTATTTAGCCAGAGAAATGACTGGTGACTTTCAGATATCTAGAGCTGGATGGATTGGTGATTATGAAGACCCTAATACATTTTTAGATATATTGCGACCCAATAGAGGCAACAACAAGACTGGTTGGGAAAATGAGGAATATGATCAATTGTTAGAGCTTGCAAACTCAACAAATGAGCGATCTTTAAGATATGAGTATCTTATGGAGGCAGAACGATTGCTAATAAGTGAAATGCCCATTATTCCTATTTATACTTATGTTCGACAATATCAATTATCAAGCGATGTAAAAGGTTGGTATCCGAATCTTTTAGATACTCATCATCCAAAATTTATTTATCTAGAAAGATAGTTTAAGAAATGTTGCAAGTAATCTTAAAAAGAATTGCTATTGCAATACCAGTTATTTTGGTTGTTGCATCTTTAACTTTTTTTTTAGTGCGAATGGCTCCTGGTGGTCCTTTTGATGCAGAAAAAGTCGTCCCACCGCAAGTAATGAAAAATCTAAATGCGGTCTATAACTTAGATGCGCCATTAATTATTCAATATAAAGATTATATGCTTAATCTCGTTCAGGGAGATTTTGGTCCTTCATTTAGATATCCTGGAAGATCAGTGACAGAGATGATCTTTACTGGTCTGCCAGTTACATTTGAATTAGCTTTTTACGCCATTATTGTTGCCATGATCATTGGAAGTCTTGCAGGAGTTATTGCTGCTGTTAAGAGAAATACATTACTAGATTACATCCCTATGACCATTGCAATGATAGGAATTTGTATGCCTACATTCTTATTGGGTCCATTACTAGTCTTATTTTTTGGTATTCATCTTGAAGCGTTACCCGTTTCTGGCTGGGGAGACCCATTCGCTTCTGGACGAGATAAGATTTTGCCATCTATTACTCTTGGGGCTGCATATGCAGCCTATATAGCAAGATTGAGCAGAGGCGGCATGCTTGAAACCCTGACTCAGGACTATATACGTACAGCAAGAGCAAAAGGACTGCCAGAATATAAGGTTATTATCAATCATGCACTTCAGGGTGGTTTGGTGCCTGTTGTTTCATTTTTGGGTCCTGCAGTCGCGGGGTTAATTGGCGGATCATTTGTTGTAGAAACAATCTTTCAAATCCCAGGTCTTGGTAGGTTTTATGTTGAGGCAGCATTTAACCGAGACTATACGATGATTCTAGGTACTACGATTTTCTTTTCAACTCTTATTATCTTTTTTAATCTTTTGTCTGATATCGCTGTTATGCTCATGAACCCGCGTGCGAGGAACGAGGCATGAGTCAGGGAAATTCATTGTGGTCTGATGCATGGAGAAGGCTGCTTGCTAACAAAGCGGCTGTAGCTGGAGGAGTCATTCTTTTAATATTGATTTTTCTTGCTATTTTTGCGCCATGGATAGCCCCGCACTCTTATTCATATCAAAATCTTGAGTTGGGAGCGCAGCCGCCTTCTGGAAATTTTTTATTGGGAACCGATACACTAGGAAGGGACTTGTTTAGCAGGATCTTGTATGGTGCTAGAGTTTCATTATTGGTTGGTTTTGTTGCAACTGGTGTAGCTTTAGTTATTGGAGTTAGCTGGGGTATTATTGCTGGTTACTTTGGTGGAAGAATTGACTCTGTAATGATGAGGATAGTTGATGTCCTTTACGGGCTCCCATTTATTATTTTTATTATTTTACTGATGGTAATTTTTGGAAGAAACATTTGGCTTTTATTTGGTGCCATTGGAGCTGTTGAGTGGCTTACCATGGCAAGAATTGTAAGAGGGCAAGTTTTAACAATAAAAAATCAAGAGTATGTTTTGGCTGCTCAAGCCATGGGAGTTACAAATATTCAAATGTTTAGAAAACATATATTTCCAAATATTCTTGGCCCTATAGCAGTTTATGCAACCTTAACTATTCCACAGGTTATGTTGCTAGAAGCATTCTTAAGTTTTTTAGGTCTTGGCATTCAACCACCCATGAGTAGTTGGGGTACTTTGATAAGATATGGGGTTGAATCAATGGAGGAATACTCTTGGCTTCTAATCTATCCTGGATTAACTTTTACCATAACTTTGTTCGCATTGAATTTTTTTGGCGATGGCCTAAGAGACGCACTAGATCCAAAGATTTCTTCAGATTAAAAAGCTTTAATAATAACTTTTAACACTTGGCCAGGCTTGATTTCATTATTTGGCAGTGCGTTAATTTTTTTTATGTCCGAAATTTCAATATTAAAAATATCAGCTATTCGATAAAGGCTATCTCCCTGTTTGACACTATATAAAATAGTCCTTTTTTTTGAATTAATTGTTCGGTAAATATTTTTATTTCCTATATTTAACTCTTTTCCAATCCTTAAGGGTGAGTCCATCCTCAACCCATTAGTTTTTGCTATTTCTGCAGGCGAAATATTGTACTGAATACCAAGGTTCCATAATGTATCTCCTTCGCTAATGATATGGGCTTGATAGGGGATAAATGTTTGATTTTGATCATTACTCAGTGGAATCAATAGCTCTTGATCTAGGCTTAAGACGTTAGACGACAGATAATTGACTTTCTTTAATACGTTTACCTCAGTATCAAACTCATCAGCTATTTTCCATAAACTATCTCCTCTTGAAACTTTGTGAGTCACCCAATTGATCTGATTTGTTTGAATAAACTTATCTTTTTTAAGATTCAGCATTGCTTCTAATTCAATCGGAATATTAAAGGTAGTTTTATCTCCAGGAGGTGATGCCCATTTTGTATATCCTGCATTTAGTTTATATACGAATTCAGGTTTTAATCCTGCAAACTCACTGAAAGCTAGTATTTCAACTTGACCATCAAGTTCTATATTGCTCAAAACTTGTTTGTTAGGAAAATCTGGTAAATTGATTCCATATTTTTCTGCATTTAGAACTATTGCAAGTATTGCTTTGAATTTGGGAACATACTCCTGAGTTTGTTTTGGCAGTTTAAGATTTTTGTAATCAGTTGGTTTGCCTACTTTTTTATTAAGTTTTATTCTTTTTTCAAGAAGGGTTGGGCCGCCGTTGTAAGCAGCCAAGGTATAAGTAATTTCTTTATTGAATCTGTTATGTAGATAGGCTAAATATCTAACAGCAGCTTTTGACGACACCAACGGGTCATGTCTTTGTTCATACCACCAAGTATCTCTGAGGCCATATATTCTTGCTGTGGCTGGCATAAACTGCCAGATCCCCATCGCCCCTGAAGCTGAGATTGAAAATGGATCATAGTTACTTTCAATGTATGGAAGTAGCGCCAATTCTGGCGGCAGTCTATATCTCTCTAATTCTTCAAGAACAAAATAAATAAAGTACCTTCCCTTTTCAAGGAGCTTATTAAGTTGAGCAGGGTTAGAAAGATATGCATTAACATATTGAAGAGTTTTCTCATCAAGGCTTTCTTCCTTTATTAGATTAGCATCTTTTATTCGATCCCAGACACTTTCATAATCAGGAACGTTACTTGATACCTCGCTAGGAATAGGCTCAACATACTGGTCAGCCTGAATAATTGACGGTAATTCACAGCTTGAAGATACAAGTAATACAAAAAATAATACGAATCTATTCATGGCTTTAAATTTTATAATCTTTGGATTGGGTATGACTCTTTGTATGTGGGTAAAAGTTTATCTTCATTAGTTACAATTAACCAAATATAATTATTAGTATAAGCTTTTATAGATTGAATAGTCATAAGTATCAAGGTCATATTTTAACTCATGAAACAAGTAATTATTTATACAGATGGTGCCTGTAGAGGTAACCCAGGTCCGGGAGGCTGGGGTGCGCTTATTAGGTTTGATAGTGTGGAAAAAGAAATCTTTGGTGGTCAAGCCAATACAACCAACAATCAAATGGAGCTTTCAGCTGCAATAGAAGGGTTGTCTATTTTGACAGAACCCTGCAATGTAGAGCTTTTTACAGATTCAAAGTATGTCATGGATGGAATCACTCAATGGATTCAAAATTGGAAAAAAAATAATTGGAGAACTGCTGCAAAAAAAGATGTTAAAAATAAAGAATTATGGCAAAAATTGGATCAATTAATTACCGAGCATCAAGTACAATGGCATTGGGTTAAGGGCCACTCTGGCGATGCTGGCAATGAAGCAGCAGATTTGTTAGCCAACAAAGGAATAGACTCTATCTTATGATAAAAAAACTAATTGTTCTTGATACTGAAACAACCGGATTAGAGGTTGACCAAGGCCATCGCATTGTTGAAGTAGGCGCTGTAGCACTTGCAGATAGAAAAAGAACAGACCTGCATTTTCATTCATACCTCAACCCTCAGAGATCGATTGATGAGGAGGCTGAAAAGGTACATGGACTCTCGATGGAGCGACTTTCAACTGAGCCAGAGTTCTCAGAGATTGCTGAGAGTTTTTTAGAGTTTGTAGAAGGAAGTATTTTAGTAATTCATAACGCTGCTTTTGATTTAGGTTTCCTCAATGCTGAATTAAAAAGAGCTTCTTCGCAGTATCCAGCTCTTGAAGAAATATGTGATGTTGAAGATACTTTGTTGTTGGCAAGAAATAAATTCCCAGGCCAACGTAACTCGTTGGATGCACTTGCAAATAGATTTGAGGTTACAGGGTACGATAGAAGTTTTCATGGTGCTTTGCTGGATGCTAATATTCTTGCGGATGTATACATTCATTTAACTGGGGGTCAAAGTAAATTTGAATTTATGACATCAAACATAAATTTAAATTCTGAAAGTCAGTCAAGTGATTTAAAAATCGATTTCAAGAAATTTCCTATTCCAAAAATTAAAGTATCTCAGGAAGATATCTTGACTCATGATCAAAGAATTACAGCAATTAACTCAAAAAGAGAATCATCATGACGAAAGTTACAAGATTTGCACCAAGTCCAACTGGAGCATTGCATATAGGTGGTGTGAGGACTGCTTTATTTAATTATGTGTATGCAAAACAAAATAAAGGAAAGTTCCTTATCAGAGTTGAAGACACAGATGCCGAAAGATCAACCAGAGAATTTGAAACAAATATCCTTAAAGGCTTATCTGACCTAGGGATCAATCCCGATGAACTGCCAGTAAGACAGTCTGAAAGATCAGAGTTATATCAAAATGCTGTTAAACAAATCATAGAATCTGGCAAAGCCTATTATTGTAATTGCAGCAAAGAGAGATTAGATGAAATGAGGTCTAAACAGCAATCGAAAGGTCTCAAGCCTCAATATGATGGTAAATGTCGAAATTTAAATCTTAAAGCTGATTCTTCAACTGTCTTGAGATTGAGAACACCTCAAGATGGAGAGCTAATTTTTCATGATTTAGTCAGAGGGCAGGTTATCTTTCAGAATTCTGAGCTAGATGACTTAATTCTTTTAAGAAGCGATGGATCGCCAACTTATCACCTCTGCAATGTTATTGATGACTATGAGCAAAAAGTTACAACAGTAGTCAGGGGAGAGGATCATTTAAGTAATACCCCTCGTCAAATACATATTCAAAATGCATTAGGCTATCCCTCTCTTGAGTATGCTCATCTGCCAATGGTTCTTGGTCCAGACAAAAAAAGATTATCAAAGAGGAATGCTGTTACAAGCCTGCAGGATTATTTTGATCAAGGATATCTTGAATCATCCATGATTAATATGCTTGCTCGCTTAGGATGGTCTAAAGGCGATAAAGAAATTTTTTACTTAAATGATTTGATTTCAGATTTTAGAATCCAAGAGGTTCAAAAGGCAGGGGCTATTTTTGATTCTGCCAAACTCGATTGGATTAATAATAATCATTTAGCAGCTCTATCTTTTGATGATTTTAAGGGGAGGTTGATTCCATTTCTTGAGATTGTTGGCATTGATTTCACGAAAAAGAACAATACCAACGACATCATTGCAGCTATGAGAAGTTCTAAACCAACCCTACTTGGTGTGGCCCAAGACCTTGCGCCTTATTTTTCTTCTGTTGATGCTTATGATGAAAAAGCTGCAAATAAGTTTTTAAGAGGATCAGAGTCAGTCTTGGAATTCGTTCAAAGAAAACTTAATAGCCTTGAGGCATGGAATGAAGAATCAATAGACCTTGCATTACAGGAAGCTCAAACCGCATTAAATTTAACTACCCCAAAACTAAATCAACCGATAAGAATAGCCTTGACAGGCTCCACCCAATCACCATCATTAGGCCTCACGCTTTCTTTATTTGAGTTAGATGAGGTGAACCATAGAATTGATGCAGCATTAAAATATTTAGCTAATTAAAAAATTAGTTAATACAAGATGCGATTATAGCTCTGGGATGATCAGCAGCTAATTTTTCTAAGATTTCCAGAGAAATTTCTCGCGTGATCCCATATTCAGAAACGCCAATTATCTCATTTGGCTCGACCAGAAGATTGTCAGAAATTTTTTCGAGACCATCATAAGCATCTAATAAATGTAAATCTTCATACTTTTTAATAGGGTAGAAGATTTTTTTTCTAAATTCATTTTTTGTTAATTGATTTGACTCAGTGAGAACATGATAATTTTTCGATACATCCATAAATTTTTGCTCATCATTTCTAAGTGCTGCACCAGCGCTTGAAGACATCTCTTTGCTAACAATCTCTAGAGACTGTATTGATTGGTATTGAAAAATACTAATTGAACCAAGCGAGTTATACAACGGATTCAGTTCTGAATTAATATAGTTTCTCTCATATCCTTCAAGCGTAAGAAGAGAGGAAGCCAATGGAGCATGTTTGTTTTCATAATAATTTCTAAAATCTATATCAGATAGGCCATCCATTTTATGAATAAAGGCTAATGCTTTAATCAATTTGAATTGCCACCCCTGCATTAGGACGCCTCAAGTCTGCAAATCCCTCTTTGCCTTTTGAAGATATTAATATGCTTTGTGTTGAACCCATGGTTTTGGATTTTTCCAATTCATGCCCATAGGATGCAAGAATCTTCAGAGTATCATTGCTAAAGCCTTTTTCTAACCGCAAATTTTTGTAGGGCCAATCTTTATGAAGTCTCGGGAGCATCGTTGCTTCACCTAGGTTTAAATTAAAGTCGATTATCCCAGTTACAACCCTCAGTACAGCAGCAGGGATCAAAGCGCCTCCAGGAGACCCTGTGATGAGCTTTAACTCATTATTTTCATCAAAGACTATAATTGGTGTCATAGTGCTCATGGGTCTCTTACCCGGTTCAAATTTATTACCTATGCTTGCAGATCGATCTATGACTTCAGGATTTCCATACTGATAAGCAAAATTATTCATTTGATTGTCTAGAAGAATTCCAGTTCCAGGAATGGTTACTCCTGAGCCAAATGAATAGCCTAAGGTATAGGTATTGGAAACAACATTGCCATCTTTATCAATGATTGAATAATGAGTGGTATTTTCACCTTCTTGTAATATTGAGTCTGGATTTAATTTCTCGGGGGGCGTAGCTTTTTCATAGTCAATCTTTTCAGCTAGAGAGCTTCCTCTTTCCTTTGAAATTATTTTTTCTATTGGCACATCGTAGAACTGAGGATCACCCATATATCTTGATCTGTCCATATGCCCGCGTTGCAATGCCTCGGCAAATAGGTGTAAAAATCTCGCCGAGTTTGGACCCATTTCATCAGTTTTAAAATTTTCAAGAATATTTAATCCTTCAAGCAATACTGCAGCTCCGCCAGCTGGAGGAGGGTGAGCTAGGACCTTATAATTTCTGTAGGTTGTTTGGATGGGTTCTGCAAATCTAGGTTTGTAATCCTCAAGATCTTTCCGTGAAATATATCCGCCATTTTGTTGCATAGCTTTGAGGATCTTTTTTGCAATAGAGCCTTTGTAAAATGCATCTTCACCATTTCTAGCAATTTCACGAAAAGTCCAAGCTAAATCAGGACGTTTCATAAGTAAATGCTCTTTAATTGGACTGCCTTTTTGAAAATAGATATTTTGAGATTCTTGATCAAGATTTATTTGATCGGCACTACCAATTGCTTGATTGAGATCATAGCTAACTCGTATTCCGTTTTGAGCTTGTTTTATAACAGGCTGCAATATTTTATTTAAAGACAGCTTTCCAAAACGTTTGTGTGTTTGAAGTAAGCCAGCTACAGTTCCTGGAACTCCTGATGCTTTGTAACCATATCTCCTTTGATCGTAATTATCTTTTAAAAAGAGGAAGTCATCTTCTGAAATATTTTGGGGCGCAGAGCTCCTAAAATCTACGGCTATTGTTTTTTGCTCATCACTCAAATAAACAAGCATAAAGCCTCCACCCCCTATATTGCCTGCCCTAGGAAGAGTTATTGCTAAAGAAAAACCAACTGCTACCGCTGCATCAATTGCGTTACCACCCATATTTAAAATTTCTATTCCAATATCTGAAGAAGCTTGGTTCTGAGAAACAACCATTCCTGAATTTCCAATAGTGGGATGAAAGGGCGAGGGATAATCAATGTACCTAACTTGCCCCCAAGCATTTAAGGAAACAAATAGGAGTGAGAAGAAAACAGCTCTTAGTGTCATAAACTTTAAAATATCAATGGTGCTAAATAGAAGGCAAATATTGTAACTAACAGGACCCCAATAATATTCAGCGCAAATCCTGCTCTCATCATATCCGGGATGGTTAATTTTCCTGAACCAAATACAATCGCGTTAGGCGGTGTTGCCACGGGAAGCATAAATGCACAACTTGCTGCTAATACAACAGGAATAGTTAAAGCAACTGGCGCAATTTCAAGGGCAACTGCAACTGCCCCAACTACTGGTAAAAATGTTGAGGTGGTTGCAACATTAGAGGTGATTTCAGTTAAGAATATAATCAAAGTTGCAACTGCTAATATCAGGACAATGGGTGGAACATTTCCTAAAATAGTTAAGCCTTGACCAATCCAGCTTCCAAGACCTGATGAGCCAATTGATGCTGCTAAAGATAATCCACCTCCAAATAATACAAGCAAGCCCCATGGAAGTTTATTAGCTTGCTCCCAAGTAAGTAAGTCTGTTTTAGCATTCTCAGAAGGGATGAAGAAAAAACTCAATGCCGCAAATATAGCAATTCCTGCATCCGTAAGACCGGACAAAGGAACAAAATTATCCAGTAATGTTCTAAACATCCATGCACCAGCTGCTAAAGAAAAAATGATTAAAACTTTTTTTTCGTCTCTGCCTAGAGGACCTAAATCAGTAAGCATATTTTGAAGCTGTAATTTTGTTTCCATGCTAGCTATAAAATCAACGGGATAAACTATTTTTGTAATTGCATACCATGATGCGCCTAACATTAAAATTGCTAGAGGCACCCCTAATTTCATCCAATCTATAAAAGAAATTTCAATGCCATAGGTTTCTTGTATAAAGCCTACAAATATAATATTTGGAGCTGTTCCCACCAAAGTGGACATTCCTCCAATTGATGCAGCGTAGGCAATACCAAGCAAAAGCGATGTTTCGAAGTTCTTCTTTTCTTTAGCTGAAAAATTTGGAATAGTTTCAGCAACACTTGCGCATACAGCTAAACCGATTGGAAGTAACATTAATGTGGTTGAAGTGTTCATGACCCACATGCTTATAGATGCAGAAACAAGCATGAAGCCACCAACTAATTTTGCTCCACTGTTTCCAATAGCTATTAACATTTTTAATGCTAATCGTTTATGTAATCCAGATGATTCGATACCCAAAGCTAAAATAAATCCACCCATGAATAAATAAATATTTGGATTTGCATAGGGCAGAGCAGCTATTTTGAAATCAGTTACATGCAGCATTGGAAATAATGCTAAGGGTAACAGCGCAGTCACAGCCACTGGAACTGCCTCAGTTGCCCACCAAATTGCCATTAAGAGAGTAACTGCAGCTACAGCCCAACCTATTGGTGAGAGAGAATCTGGATTAGGTGTCAAAATAATAAAAAAGAATGCCGCTAAACCTATCCAAAACCCTCTTTTTTTATAAGCTTGCACTATTTCAGCCTCGCATAAAACATTTCAGCAGCATAGGGAACCATTTGCTCTGTTT
>TARA_B110000008_G_scaffold70684_1_pt1 | contig 11970 bp, 11 predicted proteins | sample TARA_B110000008 | Tara Oceans TARA_B110000008 (sample SAMEA4396496) | marine metagenome | biome: Westerlies Biome; feature: [DCM] deep chlorophyll maximum layer (ENVO:01000326); material: water (ENVO:00002006), including particulate matter (ENVO:01000060) such as... | depth 40 m
AAATGCCCCTAAGCATTATTCAAACGCAGCAATGAACGCGACAATTATTCTGTAATAAAAATAGGCCTTAAAACGCAAAAAACGCTAACCCATTGAGCCAGCGTTGTTTTACTTGGTTGCGGGAGTAGGATTTGAACCTACGACCCTCAGGTTATGAGTGAGGAGATTGAGCCTATCAGATCGTATTATTCAGTGACGTTTTGTATTGTAAAGCATTGCCAAAAGCTTGTTTTATATAACTTAGTTTGAATATCCTTGCATCATAGGCACCCACCAGCTAACATCAAGCAACATACTAAACGTAGCAATAAAGTGGCAATTATTTGATATTAAATGAGCGAACGAGCCAACTATTACCGAACTTAGTGGCCCCAAAAACCAGAAAAACTTGATAATTGGCTATGCACCATTTAGGCGGGCAAACCTCATTTCTATCGAAGAATTGTCTTCGCCTAACAAAATGGAAATCGCCAAAAGCAACTTTGCCTTTAGAGGGTCCAAATAGAGCGATGAAATCACTCCGCGCGCAAGTAGATCGATCTCAGATCCTACGAAACCATAGGTGTTACTGAGAATACTTCCCGCACGCGCTCGCGAACTCAAGACCACGGGCATTTCGTCAGCAGCGCGCTCAATAGCTGCAGCAACAGACGATGATACATGTCCCCCACCCGCGGCTTCGACAACCATTCCTCTTGCTCCGCGTGCCACCATCGCGTCCAGGATATATCCATCATCGCCCAAGCTTGGTTTGATGATCGGAATGCGCGGCATCTTACTATCAATGTGAATATCAACTGGTACAATTGGTGGGAGTTGCTTGAGAAAAAGTGGCCTTCCCTCCGCAATCCAACCCATCGTCCCACAATTCGGTGAGGTGAAAGCGCCGACATTGCTGGTGTGGCTTTTTTGTACAAAACGAGCGGCATGAATTTCATCATTAAACACGACCAAAGAACCCAACTTAGCTGCTGGATCCGAAGCCGCCACTTGAATGGCGGCAAACAAGTTTGCAGGACCATCTGCGCTCGCTTTGGTCGGATCACGCATCGCACCTGTGACCACAAGACCAATCCCACGCGGACAAATCAAATCAAGAAGCCAGCTTGTTTCTTCGATCGTGTCTGTTCCTTGAGTAACAACCACGCCTTTGACGCCTTCTGATTTCAGGGCAACGATCTTATCCTTGAGCAACAGAACTTCTTTCAGTCCAATTTCGACACTCGGCAAGTTGCAAATTTGATGGGTTTCGACAGTGATTTCAGAATCGAGCGGCGGAAGTTCGGCAACTAAATCTATCGCCGTCAGGGAAGGTTTCACCCCGCCCCGACCCGACTTTGATGCCATGGCGATGGTCCCACCAAGCGAAAGAACGGCAATTTTGCGCATCAGTGACCGTCCGCCAACGGATTTCCTGCGGAATCGTTTCGGCCCAAAAGATGGAAATTACGAGCGTTCTCCCAATTTGCTGTCACCTGTTGCCCCACATCCAACGGATTCGCAAAAAATACGTCGTCAGGGAGGTTAACGATGAAGTCATCATGGCCCGAAATTTTCATTGCGACCTTGACGAAAGTTCCTTGATACTCAAGGTCCGTCACGGTTCCAGTTACAGAACTATGGCCCGCAGTCGGATTGTCACCGATCATAATACGATCCCGGCGCACGGCCATTCTGAGCTCATCACCTTCCTTAACGGACTCATTGCATGTCACAATAAATCGGTTCCCTGCTTCGTCGAGAACGGAGGCGGTTCTGTTTTGGATCTTATCCGCACGCCCTGTAACAACATTTTGCCCACCCATGAACCGCGCAACATACGGGCTGTGGGGTTCATCATAGATTTCTTTAGGCGAGCCAGCTTGTTCAACCACGCCGTGGTCCATGACAACGACTTGGTCCGCCAAGGCGATGGCTTCTGGTTGAGTGTGGGTGACGTGTACGAAACTGATCCCAAGATCGTCTTGCAATCGCTTCAATTCGACACGCATTCTGAGGCGCAAAAACTCATCCAAGGCCGACAAGGGCTCATCAAGAAGAAGTACTTGAGGATTGGTAATCAACGCCCGTGCCAATGCGACACGTTGTTGTTGCCCACCAGACAATTCGGAAGGCAGACGATCAGCGAGATGTAGGAGCTGTACGCGACCAAGCATTTCACGCGCCCGCTCTCCGCGCTCTTGCTTATCAACTTTGTCAATTTTCAACGAGAACGCCACGTTATCTTGGAGCGAAAGATGGGGAAATAGCGCATAACTTTGAAACATCATCGCTGTGCCGCGTTGGCCTGTACGCACATTGGTGATGTCTTTTCCACCAATACGAATTTCCCCAGATGTAGGCGTTTCATGTCCTGCGATCATGCGTAGCAGAGTGGATTTTCCGCATCCACTTGGCCCAATCATACAGCAATATGATCCGCCCTCAATTTTAAGATCAAGGTTATCAACAGCGGTAACGCCACCATATTTCTTGGTAACCTGGTTGATTAGGATTTCACCTTCTTTAGTCATTGTTTTGACCCTTCTTGTTTGCGGCATCTAAGCGCCGCGTTTTTGGATTTTTGAAATGGCAAGAAAAGCCAGCGCAATGACGGCGAAGCTTATCGCCGATGTAACTGTTCCGATCGCATAGAGTGCCGGTGTTGTTACGTTCGATGTCATGTTTGCGATTTCAATCGGTAACGTATTGTCTGCCCCAACGGTCAGAAGCGAGCGTTGCATTTCATCATAAGAGAGCGTGAAGCCAAACAATGCGACTGCAATCAGGCCTGGAAAGACCACCGGAATCGTGACGTATTTCAACGTTTCCCAATATTTTGCCCCAGCGTCCCGGGCCGCCTCTTCCCATGCGCCATCAAACCGATTGAGCACCGCGAACATGATCAATAGACCGAATGGCAGGGTCCAAGACAAATGGGCTGCAAGCCCCGAGGTAAACCAATTGAGCGGCAAACCAACGATTTGGAAAAGCTGCCCAAGGCCGAGCCCTAGCAGGATACCGGGGACAACAAGGGAAGTGATCGCCAAGTAAAACAGCAACCCGGACCCGACGAACCGATTGCGAAAAGCAAGGCCTGCGAAAAGACAGGCAGTCGCAGTTATGATCAACGATGCGGCTCCTAGAGCCAGAGAACGCATGAGAGCCCCACTTAAATCACCGTATCTTGTGCTCGTAAAAAGGTCGACAAACCAGTGAACGGAGACGCCTCGCATTGGAAATGTTAGGCCGCCGCTTTCACCCTGAAAGGACAAGACGAAAATGACAATCATTGGTCCATACAAGAAGGCGACGAACAGCGCGAAAAACGCCGCAAGGAAATAGAACGTGAGAGAACGTTTTGAATTTTGCATTTGATTGTTCCTAACGTGCGAGTTCGGCGCGAATATCAACGACACGCAGAATGAAAGAGACGAAGACCAGCACGACTGAGATCAACATCACCGCCATCGCTGCGGCCTGTGGGAAATAGAGTTGATCGATTTCGTTTTTCATAGCAGACACAACCGAGGCGCTCTGCCCTCCGCTCATGACGCGCACGACAAAGAAATCCCCCATAACCAGGGCAACGACAAAAATGGACCCCAGTGCAATTCCCGTTTTAGTCAGCGGAATGATCACGTTTACAAGCACGTCAAAGTCCGTTGCGCCTGAATCCTTGGCTGCCTCGATGACCGACGGACTGATTTTCGACATCGAGTTGAAAATCGGAACGATCATGAACAATGTGAAAAGGTGGACGTAGGTCAAAACCACAGCAAAGTCGGAAAACAGGAGAAATTCCATGGGCTGATCGGTCAACCCCATCTTCATCACGACCGAATTAAACACGCCCTCTTTTCCAAGGAATGGAACCCACGAAATCATCCGGATTGTTGCCGAAGTCCAAAATGGGATAGTGCATACCAAAAACAGGGCGATTTGCAGTTTGAGTGATTTGACGAAAAACACCAAAAAGTAGGAACAAACGAACCCGATCAGGATTGATATCACGAGCGTAAGAACTGTGTATTTCAAAGTCGACAGGAACAACGTCAGAGTTAGGGACGACGTGAACAGTTCTTTGTAATTTTCCAAGGAAAACATAGGATACATGATGAGTCCATCAGTCTCCCAGAAGCTGATTGTCACGAGCGTGGCAAGAGGAACGCCAACGATGAGAAGAAGGATCAACGCGAAAGGCAGTGCCTCGATATAGGGTTTTAGTCTTTGGGCTGGCATGGCTGCACTCGCCTCCTTTGATAATCACGTCAATCGCGCACATTCGGCGCGACTGACGCTTTCAATTTAGCCTGTTAGGAAGAAACGAATTCGTTCCAGCGTTTCACCATGTGGCGCTCTTCGTCCATGACGGTGTTCCAGCAATTGATGTTGCCGATGCGATCTTCGAAGGAACCGCCATCGCGGACGAGACCAACACCTCCTTGAAGCGCACCAAACGGGTCTTTGATTTCTTCGGAAGCAGGTTGGCCGCCGTACCAGAAGTCCCATTCAGCAGTACTCAAAGCCGACTTCGCAGTTTCTGGAACCGAGCTGTAGTATCCGGTCTTCGCCATGAATGCGCCCTGCCAACCGTCGAGAATCCAATTCAGATACTCATAAGCCGCATCACGCTTGAGACCATCGAGATGGCCCATCATGCCCATTCCAACGCCCCAGCCGCGATATCCTTCTTTCAAAGGCGCATAGGAGACGTCGATGCCACGTGTCCGCACAGCTGTTACAGCTGGAGACCACATAGATTGAATAACAACCTCGCCTGAGGCCATCAGGTTAACCGATTCATCGAATGACGACCAGAATGCGCGGAACTGCCCAGCCTTCTTCGCTGCGATAAGGATATCGATTGTTTTGTCGATCTCTTCGCGCGTCATATTTCCCTTGTCGCCATAGGTGAAATCACCGCGTGCCTCGATTGCCATGGCAGCGTCCATGATCCCAATCTGTGGAACGTTCAACAGGGCGGTTTTTCCAGCGAACTCAGGGTTCAATAACTCTGCCCAACTATCGATCGGACGACCGATAAGATCAGGGCGGATGCCCAAAGTGTCAGCGTTGTAGATTGTAGGGACAACGGTTGCCAAATCGGTGGGACCGTTCGCAAAAAGACCTGTCCCCTGTCCATCTGCGTATTGAACTTCATAGGGCAGCACCCCTTGGCGGGACGCGTCGCCGCCGTCAACATTTTTGCCTTCGCGAAAGAGGGGGCTGATTTTATCCCAGTTCTGAATCTTATTCACTTCAATGGCTTGAAGTTGCTTGCTTCGCCAAAGTTTGGAGAGCGCCCAAAATTCGAGATCCGCAATGTCGACGGTCTCAGGCTGTCGAACAACACGGGCCATCAATGCATCTGTCCAAGCACCTTGCGTTTCAATCTTGAAGCCAAGATCCTCCGACGCCTTTGCGGCGATATCTGGGTAGACCGAGAAAGACGGCCCTACCTGTCGAAGAGTGATGTCTTTCAGGTTGTTCGCCCAAACCATTGGCGCACTCAGCATGCTCGCTCCCGACGCGAGAGCTGCGGCACCGCCTTTTAGCACGCTCCGACGATTTACACTTCCTACGCGGCCTTCTCCGTTTTGTTTTGTCATCATTTTTCCTCCCGATGAACGCTTTCAGTTCTGCGGATCCCGACGAAATGCCAAACGAACCCAAACCGAATCTAACGTTCCCGTTACGTTAGTTAAAAAGTTTTTTGTATGCAACATACTTTTTTTATTGCTATCAGGTTGCAAAATCGCTACAAAATCCGTACAGTTACAAATAAATTGCTGTTTTTGGCCGCAAAAGACTTTAAATATACCCAGCCAATCACAGCAGGAGCATCGAATGAGTGATAAGAAACATCCACTGGACGTAGAAGCATCATTGCGGGGATCACCCTCGCCTGTCGTCCCTGAGAAAATTGCGCAAACGCAAAAACCGCAGCCGCTCTATCTCTCTATCCGCGCCCGCATACTGGATAAAATAGCAGATGACACATTGCCGACCGGCTCGATCATCAAAGAAGGGCCGCTTGCCTCCGTATTTGGCGTTAGCAGAGCGCCGGTTCGACGCGCCCTGCTGCAAATGGAAGAAGATGAGACAATCAAGCCTGCATCAGGCCAAGGTTTTGTCATTGGCCAAGGCGACGAGAAAAAAATCTTGAACAAGGTCGAATTAACAAAGATTTTCAGTCAAAATGCGGCACCTGAAGTGGAACGGTCTGCCACGTGGGAAAATATCTATGACAGCCTGCTTTTGGACGTTACGAATTGCCTGCCCTTTGGCACTTTTCGCATCAGCGAAACAATCGCCTGCGAACACTTTTCCGTGGGAAGAACCGCGTTACGCGATGCACTGAGCAAACTTCTTGACAAGGGCTACCTAGAAAAAACGAACCGATCACATTGGATCGCAGGCCCCTTAACGGCAAACGACGTACACGAAGCATTTGAGATACGTAGACACCTTGAGCCTGTTGCCTTTCAACAGTCTGCTCCGTCCTTCAATCGCGCGAATATACAAAAAATGCGAGCAAAGGTTTCCAGCGTTCTGGACAATATTGAAACAACAGACCCAGAGCGCATTGAGGAAGTTGAGGAAGACCTCCACCGCGCGCTGCTCCAGAACTGCGAAAATATACGCCTCCTGCACACGATCGAGCGGAACCAGTTTCCGTTCATTGTGAATAGGATTTTTCGGCGGAACTTTGGGTCGACCTCGGATCAGCTTGCACTGGAAGACCACAAGCAAATCTTGGACCTTCTTCTGAGAGGCCAGTCGGATGTTGCACAAAAGATGCTTCAGGCGCACCTGGAAACTGCGGAGCACAACACATTAGCAAAACTGCGCGTTCTTTCAATTTTGCCGACCCCTGTCACAGCTCCCTATTTAATTTACATCAATTGAGGATACACCCATGACCAACACTCCCTTACGTGTGCTCGGAACGAGCGTAACCCTACTGGATGAAGTCCAAAAACAAGCGCGACAAGACCTAGGATTTGAGATTGAATTTGACGTGCAGAGCGGCATCGAAGTCATGCAAAAGGGTATTTTGCGGCCTGACACCTACGATATTTATGATCAGTGGTATCACAGCATTGACCTTCTTTGGACCGCTGGTGCGATTCAAAGCACCGATGCAAAACGGTTGGAGCTCTGGGAGGAAGTCAGCAACCTTACGAAAACTGGCGCTCTTACGGACGATGCAAATCTGGGCGCGGGACGGCGACCATGTGATATCCAGTTCATCCAGGACGACGGCAAACTGGGCAACAAGCAAACAACGCAGCTTAGTGCTGTCCCGACCGTTCACAACGCTGACTCCTTTTCCTACGACCCCCGTCACGCCCCGAAGTCGCATCACCCTGACGACGAATGTTGGGGGTGGCTCCTCGACAAGGCGTGGCATGGAAAGGTTGGAATGAACACCGACCCTTCTATCGGTATCGCAGATATGATCCTGGCCGCACATGCGACTGGTCTTGTCAAATTCAAGGACATCGGGAACCTAAGGATCAATGAGATTGACGACTTGGTCGACAAGCTCGTTCAGCTGAAAAAAGCCGGGCACTTCGGAAAGTTTTGGGCAAATGTTGCCGAGTCCATTGCCTATATGTCGCAACGCAAAGGTCGGATCGGAGGAATTTGGTCTCCAGCGGCAACGAGCCTGCGCGCGAACGGCCAGCCAGTGAGAATAGCCGCCCCAAAGGAAGGTTACCGTGCATGGCATGCATGCCTCTGCCTGTCTTCAAAGCTGAACCCAGAAAAAGAAGAGCAGGCTTACACTTATCTAAATTGGTGGCTATCCGGACGCCCCGGCGCGATCCTTGCGCGGCAAGGATACTATACCTCAACCCCGGCTCGTGCGCGCCAATTCTTAACACAGGCCGAGTGGGCGTATTGGTACGCAGGGAAGGAAGCCACAGAAGAGCTGAGCGATCCCCATGGCACCGAAGTCATTCCCAAAGGCGCAATTCGAGAAGGCGGTTCGCATGAAATCCGTATGAGCAAGATCATCATGTGGAACACGCTAATGGACGAACAAAATTACCTTGTCCGGCGTTGGCGAGAATTGCTCACCGCATGACAAACTTGAAACTCCTGAAAAGAAAAGAGGAAGAAATGAAAAACATCAAATGTTCATTTGGAGTCGACATCGACTCGGTCGCCGGTTGGCTCGGATCTTATGGCGGGCAAGACAGCCCTTCCGACATTCAGCGCGGTGTCTTCGCGACTGAAGTTGGCGTGCCACGCCTGCTCCGCCTCTTTGACAAATATGACCTCAACAGCACCTTCTTTATTCCTGGTCATTCTTTGGAATCCTTCCCAAAGGAAATGGAAATGATCCAGAAAGCAGGCCACGAAATTGGCGCGCACGGTTATTCACACGAGAACCCGGTTGCGATGACACTTCAGCAAGAAGAAGACATTCTTGCAAAATCTGTCGATCTTATCCAAGGGCTAACGGGGAAGAAACCAAAGGGCTATGTGGCACCTTGGTGGGAAATGTCCGCGAATACCGCCGCGCTCCTGCAGAAGTATGGGTTCAACTACGATCACAGCCAAATGTATCGCGACTTCCTACCATTCTACGCGCGAGTTGGAGATGAATGGTCCAAAATTGACTACTCCAAGGATGCAAGTACTTGGATGAAACCAATGAAACATGGTTCCGAAATCGATCTCGTCGATATTGCTGCGAACTGGTACGTCGACGACTTGCCGCCAATGATGTTCATGAAGGCCTCCCCAAACAGCCATGGTTTTGTGAACCCACGCGACATCGAAGAAATGTGGCGGGATCAGTTTGACTGGGTCTACCGCGAAATGGACTATGGCACCTTTTGTTTCACGATCCATCCAGATGTTGCTGGCCGTCCGCAAGTATTGCTGATGCTGGAAAGGTTGATTGAATACATCAATACCAAAGAAGGTGTTGAATGGACAACATTCGAAAACATCGCCGATGATTTCCGCAAGCGCTTCCCATTTGAGAGCGATAAACGCCCCGAAACCATTTAATTTCTGACTGCATCCGCATTCTAAAAATGTGGATGCAGCTCATGGAGAAAGGACTTTTGAATGTGTTCTGCTTGTGGATTTCCGCCCGCTCTTGGCCATTGGACAGATGCCGGAGGCGAAACCGCTCATGACCGTCTACGGATCAGATTTTCCCGTGCAGCCCTTCTTGCTAAACTTGTTCAACCGATGGGAGCGAAAGTAGCTGACTTGGGTTCTCAACCAGGTTTGCAAATCTCAAACGGCTTGGGTCAGACAGTGATTTGTGAAAATCTAGAAGAAGTCTGGGCACAGATCGAAGCACTCACCGGGGCACCGTTTGACCCTCTCACTTCAGTTTAGGCCCATGCCATGACAGCGGACAACAGATTCCAGCTCACCATTCTTGGCGGCTTCCTTGGCGCGGGGAAAAGCACGTGGCTACGCCACCACCTTTACGCAGAAACCTTTGAGAAACCGCACGTGATCGTCAACGAAGTCGCATCTCATGCCGTAGATGATACCTTGCTGCATGGTGCCGCTCAAATCGACGTTTTATCGGGAGGCTGCGTTTGTTGCGATAAACAGCAAGAGGCGTTGATGTTGTTGCGCCGAATTTGCAACGACAGGACTCGCAAGCAAACCCAGCCACAACCAAGACATCTCATATTCGAAATGAGCGGCGTTGCTGATCCTGGTGCTGTCATTGCCGCAATACAGGCAGACCCAGTCCTGGCTAGGCACATTGTTCTCAAGGAAATTGTCGTCATAGTTGATGCAATCCATGGGCAAGCTCAACTTCAATCAGAAACCTTGGCCAGAGCACAAATAGAGGCCGCAGACCGAATTCTGATCAGCAAAATTGACAGCTGCTCGGTTGCTCATTTGGCCTCGCTTCACGTTACATTACGCGCGATCAACGCCGCCACAAAAGTTCAAGCTTCACATTTCGGCACCGAGGTAGCGCTGCCAACTTTACCAGCCACACCCACGCCAGAACTCCTGAAACTGGGTCCCCATACCCCACTCAACTCCCAATCCATTGACTTATCACAGTTCAGCGAGAATGCGGACATCTGGGTCGGGCTGTCGGTTTGGCTTTCAGCCATGCTTTATGTTCATGGAGACCGGCTGGTGCGCGTAAAAGGCGTCATCCAAACCCCCAACGGCAGGCTTCTATTGCAGTCTGTACGAAAAACAATGCAATCCCCGGAACGCATACCCGACGAATTCCAAACCAAACGCAATCGCCACGACAACTCTTTGGTCATCATTGGTCGAGGATTAGACCCAGACAGGAATCTCACCTCACTCAGACACTCAATTGAAAGCACAGGCAGTTGACACACAACGAACTTATCGGGTTTCTATCCGAATTGCCTTGGGCTGAAATTGCAACTCGCGCCGTGCTGACCGCTTTCGTCGTACTTGTGGTAGCTCTCGTCGTCGGCAAACTAGGCCCTATTGCTGGCGGGCTCGTTGCAGGCCTACCAATGGGATTTGCTCCTGGGTTCTTTTTCCTAATCGCAACAGAAAACTCTTCGTCACTATATGAGATTGGATCGCACGCCTTGCTAGCGGTCTGCGCAACCCAGGTGTTTTTATTCTCGTATATGGTTGCCTGTCGATTCAGCACACCTGCGATTACCTTGCTTGTCTCAGTTCTCGTTTGGGCGGCAACGATTTATGCACTCAACCTCGTTAATCTTAACGTTTCAGGTACTTTGGCGATCTTCGCAACAATAACACTTGCGACGCGTAAACTCGGTAAAAATCTATGCTTGAACGATGTCACATCAGAACGAAGCGAGAGTTTTGCGCTTTTGGTTATACGCGCGTGCCTTGGTGGAATACTTGTGGCCATTGTCACTGTTTTTGCACCCAAATTAGGCGGCGCGTTGTCGGGTATTCTTCTTGCCTTCCCTATTGGATTCGCTTTGATTTGCCTCACAACCCACGAACAATACGGTCCGGAAATTCTGATCAAATTCGCGCATTCCGCTTTACTTGGCGCAATCAGTTTGGCCATGTTTTGTTTTGGCTTCACAGTTGCTGTGGTAGCCGTTCAGCCCTATTCGGCGCTCATGTTTGGCCTGATCGCCTCGCTTGCCACAACCGGGCTGCTCATGTTCAAAGCTGCGTTCGCAAAACGTCGGTCTTCTATCGTTCATCACTCAACATAGGTTTCAGATTATTCGCAAAGTAGTTCCAAGCTGCCCGCACCCGGTTGGGCAGGTTTTTTTGGGGTGCGCGCAACATAAATAAGCTAAGTGGCGCGGCATCTTGAAACTCTGTTTAGACGCGTATGCTGATGCCCTAAAGTTTGGGTTTACTGATCCATCATCGTCGAAGGTTGCCAAACAGAAGTGGCGGCTAGAGACAGATCAAGTTCAGCAGTTTGTTTCGGAAAGCTGCTTAATGGGTCTGGGCTATACGATTAAAAGTAGTCTGCTATATTCTATATATAAAAGTTGGGCATTTGAGAACGGGATCAAAAAGACCCTTGGCTCAAGAAACTTTGTCGAACGGCTGGAAAGAATCGGTTATGGCCGACTGCGGCGTAATGATGCCGTCTACATTAACGGCTTGAAATCAAATTTACCTACGCCTTCGGGCGTTTAGTGTAGTTAGTGTAGGGTTATTCTATTGAGATCAGGTTAGAAAAAAATAAAATTATGTTTATTTTTATTACCAATACAAAAACATGGCCTGAAAACCCTACACTAACAGCACTCGATCCAAGGACTCCTGCGAAAACCCACCATAAGGCTATCATGCAACCCCGAAACACTAAGATAATAGGGACTCCTAACCTGCAAAACGGGGGTACCACAGGGGTATGATCTGGCTATTGAGAAATTTCTTTGCTGCAGCTTTATTACGTCGCTTTGTAACGAAGCATTCAAGAACTTCCCTTTCATGATCAACAGCGCGCAACAAGTAAAAGCGCTCTCCATTTATTTTGATGAAGACTTCATCTAAATG
>TARA_B110000008_G_scaffold266659_1_pt1 | contig 11968 bp, 14 predicted proteins | sample TARA_B110000008 | Tara Oceans TARA_B110000008 (sample SAMEA4396496) | marine metagenome | biome: Westerlies Biome; feature: [DCM] deep chlorophyll maximum layer (ENVO:01000326); material: water (ENVO:00002006), including particulate matter (ENVO:01000060) such as... | depth 40 m
ACCAATCGTTTTCGCGAAGACCAGGAACAATATGCCAATGCCCGGACCCTTGCTTTTGATGAACCCACCGACGATTTGATCCGGGTAGTGAAAAATGCCAAGTCCCTACTCCGTTCGATTTATCGTAAGGGATATGCCTATAAAAAAGCAGGAGTCTTACTGATCGACCTAATCCCCAAAGGGGCACAGCAAGGCCTTCTTTTTGAGGAGCATGGTAATCCAAGACGGAAGGAATTCGTGGATGCATTTGAGGAGGTTGCTTCTCAATATGGACAAGCTTGTGCTTTCCTCGGTGCTCAAGGAGTCAAACAAAAATGGAGCATGCGTCGGGAAATGAGAACGCCCCGATATACCACCAGTTGGGATGAAATTCCAGTCCTGAAGGGGTGATTTTTTTATTATTTCTAGTAAATCTTTATAATTACCGCGAGCAAAACGAGTTGGCTAAAGATGATAAGCAAGGGTGAAAATTTTTTAGCCTTTTCGTCCGTCGGACCAAAAGTAAGAAATTGTTTAAAAATTTGGTCTTTGGCTTTTTCAGACTGTGCCTTGCACATGTGTTGAATTAAATCAAATGTCTTTGTCGGAGTGACAAATTTTTGAGATTTTACAACATGCCAAGCAAAACTATTGAAAGGGATTCGAAAAATATTTTCTTCTGAATTCGAAAGTTTATTTATTAGAACCATACCTGTTTTACCAGCACCGTCTAATTCTATTTCTTCCCACTTTAATTTAAATGATCGGCGAATGTTTAATACAGAGTACCTGTTTGAATATGCATACATTTTTAAATAATCCTTGGTTATAACAAGCGGTTTGTTTTCCCAGGTTAAAAAAACTACCGCAAACAACATGAAACAGTAACAAAATATACCACCATTAAAAATACCAGAATGGTGATCATTACTTAATACAAGTAAGCTAAAAACCATTGCCAATAATAATACGAATTGAAATAAGACTAAAACCGCTTTCATATTCGATGGATAAAGCGTGATTGAGTCTGGTGGCTGGTTCTTCACAAGAAGAATTGTTGCCTACGCAGCCATTCAAAACAAGCAATAAAGTAATTGCTTGAAAGAGCTACAAGTTGAGACTTCCTGTTAAGTTGTAATTATTTTTCCAAGTCAAAACAGGCCAGTTCTTCGCCGTTCATTGCCACAAGATAGCCACTGGCTAACGCAGGGCCATTCCAGCAACGTACATCGCTCAGGAGTTGTTCGGAAAAAACTTCCTTAAACTGGTCCGGGGTTGCTTCCACAATAGAAAGAACACCCGTATTACCAAGAATCAGCAATTTGTCCTTGGATACGAGAATTCGCCCGTACCCGTATTTGTTACCGCGCCATTTTAACTCTCCTGTTTTGGCTTCGAGGCAAACTAAAAGATTTTCACTTAGCCCGTAAAGGTAGCCGTTCTTAAGTACAGGATTTGAAAATTTAGCTTTCAGGTTTTTGGACTTCCAATTTGTTTCAATAAGATATTTTCCATTCGTTAGCCTTGAAATATTCCAACACTCAGCCCCTTTTCCATAGCCTGCAGCCAAAAGAAAGGTGTTTTTTGACAAGGCAATGGGTTGGGCAATTTGAGCATTGTTAAGAAAAATTTTCCATGGTTTTTCCCACAGAGTTTTCCCATCTTTTGGATTGAGTCCGGCAATTTTACCTTCCACTGCAGCAAGCAGATGATCTTCGCCGAGCAAAGTTAGAATACTGGATGAAATATAGACCCCTTTTCCAGATAAGTCAGATTCCCAGACCAGTTTTCCATCATTAATGGAATAAGCACGGACGGCACTTTTTTCCCCTCCCAGGTTAAGAATAATTAAGTCGTTCCAAATTAGAGGAGAGCAGGAAAGTCCCCATTCTGGAAATTCGTAGTTTGCTTCCACGGTCTTGGTCTCCCACTCCAGTTTACCTGATTTGGGATTCACTCTACAAAGAACTCCGTTTGAAAAAAGAGTGTAGAGTTTTCCGTCAAGTAGGGTGGGGGTGGACCGGGGACCGGTTCCACTCATCATATCATCCCATTTGGTTTGCTGGGCTACCTTCCAGATTTCCTTACCATTTGAAAGGTTGCGAGCGAATAATGTTTCCCTATCTCCATTTTGTTCGAGCGTGTACACCGTTTGTTCCGCAATCAAGACCGATGAGTGGCCCGCTCCTGCGGGAATTTTCCATAAAGTTCTTGGTTTTTCCTCCCAATTTAAAGCAACAATCTGTGTAGGAATATGACCATCCCGGTTGGGCCCACGGTATTGATTCCACATGGAAGAGGATTTACGCAAAGATACGGTTTTATTTGGGGTGACTTGCTTTCGAGGTGGATCTTCTTTGCTTAATCCTACATGGGGTATCATACCCCCCCGCCATTCCATGCTCAGGCAACCGCCTAAGAAGAGCATGAAGGATAAACAAATTAATTTTTTGCAGATGGACAAAGAGGAGATTATCATTATCCCTCCAGTGCCGTTTCGATTGCCTTAATTAATTTCTTGGATGATGGAGAGGTCATACTCCCGAACCGATCGATCGGTTGCCCATCTTTTCCAAGTAAAATTTTTCCGAAATTCCATTTTATATTTCCCTTAAGAGGACCATTTTCTCCGATTATATCCTGATAAATTGGATGACGGGTTGGACCATTAACATCAATTTTGGAGTACATGGGAAAGGTTACGCCAAATTTTGTGGAGCAAAATTCTTTAATATCTTCTTCAGAACCTGGTTCCTGTCCTCCAAATTGATTGCAAGGGAAACCACAAATGACCAAGCCTTTATTTTTGTACTTTTGATATAGTTCTTCGAGACCTTTGTATTGACGGGTAAAACCACATCTCGATGCAACATTGACCATAAGAATTACCTTACCTTTATGTTCGGATAAAGATGTATCTTCACCATCAATGGTTAGGAGTTTGTGATCATAAAGATTGGAAGCGTGAAGGGAACTGATTGCAGTCATAAGAGCGATTGTGAATAATTTCATGTTTGTAATAGTTAAGTGAAAGGGGTTATTGGCCTGTGGATTTATTCATTTTAGGTGAAATAATGATAGGGATATGGACTTCGGATCTTTTGAAAAAACCCGGTACAAAGGGACCATTCCAATACACCCCGTAAGCATCTCCATCCTGATTAAATTGTTTATTTTTAGAAATCCAAATTTCCAATCTTTCTTTGTTCTTCAAGAAGTTTTCCTTAGAATATCCTCCACGAATACCAATAGATACAACTTTTCGTTTAGGTAGTGTAATAACTTCTACGGAGATATTAGGCTGCAAATTCTTCGCCGCATCCTTTTTACCCACAAAGAACCTCATCTTTCCGGGATTTATATCCGCTTCAACTGGAGTGGTCATCGATACATCGTTGCTTGAAATGTATCGAAACAATTTTCTGAAAAGTCCGTTATCGGAGTCGAAATAAGATCCTTTTGAGTTTGCCTCAAGGGCCAATCTTTCTGGCAGGTCGATAACAACTATTTTTCCAACCGGAGTTTTTTCGTGCATGGATTCATAAGCAATTAAGAAAAGGGGGATGAATAGTAACAATGGAATAATTAATAATTTTTTCACTATTTATATATCGTTCCTAAAAAATATTTAGATCAATATATTGAATCTGATTCGGGATTCTCGCAAGGAAATCATGGAGTATTTTAAAATACACCGACGATATCTATTTTATTACACGAAAGGTTAAATTGATTCTAGGTCCAATGAGCTTAGCCGTTCTTGGAATTTCATGCATCCAATGGTGTTGAGTTGAACCTTGCATAAGCAAAAAGCTTCCATGTTGAAGAAGAATTTCTTTTTTTAAACCATTTGATTTGTATTTTTTGTGCCGAAGTTTGAAATTTCGCTCAGCCCCAAAACTAACCGATCCAATGACCGGGTTTTGTCCAAGTTCTTTTTCATTGTCGCTGTGCCAGGCTACCCGATCTTTTCCATCTCGATAAAAGTTGATCAAAACAGAATTGAATTTTAACCCGGATTCTAATTCGACTGTACTTTTGATTTCTCTTAATTCATCTGTCCATGGAATAGGATCCATTTGAATTCCGGAATAAGCATAACTTTTTCCCGGATCCCCGTACCAAGCTTCTAAACGGGGTACCGGATTTTCTTTCCCGTACATTTTTATGGTGTTTTGTTTCCACTGAATTGATTCCCGTAAATATTCTAAAAAAAAGGATGATTTTTTGGGGGAGAAGAAACTTGGATAGTATCTTATTTGGGCATCGGGCAAAGAATACTCGATTACAGACTCTGAAAAAAGATCTTCTGTTGTGCCGTTCATATATCCTCAGATAATCGAAAAATAAAAAATTCACAATTTTCTATTGCTTTGATTTCCAAAGTTGAATCTAAGTCCTCAATTCCTAGTCCATCCGCTCTATTTAATTCATAATTTTCCAAAGAACTGGACCCGGAAATAATTTGAATCCATGCATGGGGGTATTGGTTGTCAGGTTCAATCATTAACGAATTTCCATGATCAATCTGACCATAACTAAAGATTGCCTTTTGGCGAATGGGGGTGGACTGGTCACGCCCGTCTTCTGAAAACAATATTTTCATATCGTTTTTTATTTTCCCTTCGCCCAGTTCTTTTTCTTCATAATGTGGTTTTCCACCTTTTTGGCGGGGCAACATCCAAATTTGATACAGCTCCGTCCTTTGATCATCGGACGGATTAAACTCGCTGTGAAAAACCCCATCACCTGCACTCATATATTGCAAATGTCCTGATTTGATAATGGATCCATTTCCCATGCTGTCCTTATGTTCGAGTTCGCCGGAGATGACATAGGTAAAGATTTCTGCATTATCATGGGGGTGGCGTCCAAACCCGCCACCGGGTTCAATAATATCGTTGTTCATTACGATCAGGGAATGGAAACCGCAATGTTCAGGTTCGTAGTAACCGGCAAACGAGAAGGTGAACCGGGCATGGAGCCAACCATGCTCAGCGGTTCCTCTCTCCTCTGCTCGTCTAATTTTTAAAATAGGCATTTAAATAAGGCCTATGGAAAGATTGGGTTTCTTCAAACCCGATTTTAAAAAGAATCTAGCTGGTGAAAAAGGCGATATTTTCCTTTTCCTGCTCAAGTTCCTGTACGAGTTTAATTTTAAATTCATCAACATCATTCTCGCTCATTTTAAGCCTTCTCATAATTCTCGAAGATGGAGTTAACTTTACATTGTGTCCACTAAACCCAAATTCAATTTCTTTCATCATCTCATTAGAGAATTGTACAACATCAATTATTTTATGGGTTTCTAAATCTTCTACATCCAATCTTTTGGAGCGTTCCAATTCATGGTGCCATTTTGCTACTGCTTCAATAAGAGGGGAAATTCCCCATTCTTTGCAAATCTCTCCGCCGAGAACATCATGTCGTATTCCATTCTGAGTGATTTCTATTTGATGGTTATTTAATTTGGATTCTTCTGCTCTGTTTAATTCCATACAAAAGTTTTCTTGATCGAATTTAAGTTTAGCTAATTTACCGATATCATGGATTAAACCGCACGAATATACTTGGTCTGCTAAAGGCAAATTTAAAAATTCCACCAGATTGGCACTGGCAATGGCAACACCCACACTGTGGATCCATAGTGATTCTGGACTAAATTTGCTTGGAAATGTAATTCCTTTAAAAAGAGTCAAAACGGATGTGTTGAGGGCAATTCTCTTTACTTTTTCCAACCCCAATCGCTGCATGGCGTCATTAAGGTTAGAAATTCTTGGCTCTCCATCCCCTCGATATTGGACTGTATTTACTATTTTCAAAATTTGAGAGAAAATAGAGGGGTCTAATTTGATTATATCTCTAATCGCATACAAGGCCGCATTGGGATCAGCAATAATGGTCATGAGTTCATCCATAACCAAGGGAAGACTGGGCAATTGTCCCTTGAGGGAATTAATTATGGACTCATAGTCTTCAGCTGATACTTTCATTTGATCAAATTTGAGCTTATTAAAAATATGTTTAGTTTAATTTCTATATTTTTTGTTAATAAAAGTAAAGTAAAGTACATTTTTTGTAAAATCTGAGATATGAAGATAATAATTGTTGGAGCGGGAATATCTGGTTGTGTTTGTGCCTGGCGATTGGCTGAGTCGGGACATGAGGTAACCCTTTTGGAAAAGGGCAGGGGAGTAGGGGGGCGAATGGCCACCCGGAGAATGAATGGTGCACGGATTGACCACGGTGCTCAATTTTTCACCGCTCGAGATCCCAGAATGTTAGACCTTCTTAAAAAGTGGGGATCTTTAGAGTATGTTGTCCCCTGGTATGATCATGTTCCTGGTCGGTCGGATCTTCCCAAGAGTGTCCGTTTTCGGGGATCGAATGGTATGACTGCCCCCGCCAAATATTTAGCTCAATCTTTTTCTGTAACAACCGAGTTTTTTGTGGACTCGATTTTTTTCGATGAGGAATGGCAGATTAATGAAAGGGAAGGAGGGAACCGTAGGCTATTTGCTGATCATCTTGTTCTTACCCTTCCCGTTCCTCAAATACTGGAATTATTTCAGAGAAGCCGGTTTGAATTAGAGTCAAAAATCATGGATAAATTAGAAGCGGTTACCTATACCCGCTGTCTTGCCCTGTTGGGAATTTTAGATCGTCCTTCCGCTTTGCCTTTCCCCGGGACGGTAACACATCCAATTTCTGAAATTGACTGGATATCCGATAACCAAGTTAAGGGAATTTCAGAAGTGCCTGCATGTACTGTACATGCAAGTAATGAATACTCTCAGGAATTTTGGGACTCGCCCGATCAGGAACGGGCGCCTTTTCTTGTTCAAGCGGCGGAGGAATCACTGGAGGCGACAATAACCGAGTGGTCATGTCATCGCTGGGGTTTCGCCAAACCATTGATCACATTTGGCTCCACTCAATATACTTCTGCCTGGGACCGGCTGAGTTTGGCCGGAGATAGTTTTGGAGGGGAAAGAATAGAAAGTGCAGCGATGTCAGGATGGGATGCCGCTGATGCTATTCTCGAACAGATGTAGGTTAAAATCGAAAACGATAACCCAGTTCATACAATGGTGCACTTTTTAGGTCTTTATCATGGAGTATACCGCCGGCATCATTTTTGATTTCAATCTCCCTTGCTAATTCAACCCCAACTCCCCCATACACGGCCTGTTTCTCGGAAAAGTTCCACTGTAAGGAAGCGGAAAGCTGATAGCTTCGTAATGTGAGGTCTCTTTCCACCCCACCATTATAGGTATTCCAGTCATTGCTTGAGTATTTACCATCTAATACAAAGTCCAGCGAATCGGTTACGGAATAGCGGTAACGAACAATCGGGCCCGCAAACAGAAAATCTGACCTGTCATTCGGTTCCCATGAGAAACCTATCCCCGGTAAAAAAGTGTTATCATTAAATCCGGTGCTGTAAAACGCTCCGAATATCCATTGGAAACTCTCGCTTCTCTTGTAACGGGCGCCCGCCATGGTCATGTAGTTCATTCCGTCTGCACTGACATGGTCAAAATCTCCGGATAGGGTAGGGTTGAAAAGAAAAATCCACTGTAAATTATCGGATTGATCGTATGCGGCAAACACTGGTAGGTCGATTGCATGCAGTGTGCTCTCATTAAGCAGGGAGGTGTTTGAAAAATCAACATCAGACAATTCATAGCGAAAACCTGCACCCCAGGCCCATTTATCTGCCTTGTGGTAATAGAGCGGACTCATTATTCCCCATTGAGTAATCCCCAATTCAGCATTTGTGCCTTCAATATTCCGGTCTGGTGTTATGGATAAATTCGTACGGACAGCTTTCATTTCTTTTTTAAAATCCTGAGCTTGTACGGCAAAAGAAAGAACGGAGGAGAAGAGGAGGAAGAGGGCGAATATATTTCTTAATTTCATGCCCCATACCTTATGGTTCTTGCTCAATCCGTCAAGGGAGGGGTTGGACATTTTTCAAGTTCGGCTTATGATAATTTTTAATGCACACATTAAAACAGTCTCAATTTCTTCCTGTCTCCAGAAAAGTTCTTTGGGATTTTGTATCCGTTCCTCAGAACCTCAACCAAATTACTCCGCCTAAGATGGCATTTAAAATAGTGGGTGAACAACCCGATTCTGCCTATGCTGGCCTTCTGCTTGAATATAAGGTTCGGATACCCGTGCTTGGTTGGACCAGTTGGTTGACGGAGATCAAATATGTTACCGAGGGTTTTTCTTTTATGGATGAGCAACGGGTGGGGCCGTACAAACTATGGCTGCACACCCATACACTGGACGAAGTTGAAGGCGGTACGAGGATGACCGACGAGATTCGATACCAGATGCCTTTCGGTCCATTCGGGGTCATTGCTCATATTCTTTTTGTAAAGCGAACACTGAGGCAAATTTTTGACTACCGCCGGGAAAAACTGGATGAGATTTTTCCCGTCACCTAATTTTTCCAAAGGTAATGCCTGCTCAGTTTTTGCATTCTTTTATGAGTCAACGGTGGGAGGATTTACTTCTCTTACATTGGCCCATTGATCAAGAGATTGTAAGGGATACATTACCCGATGATCTCGATGTCGATTTATTTAATGGTCAGGCTTGGCTCAGCGTAGTCGGGTTTAAATTATCTGGGTTGCGGATTTCGCCCATCCGCTGGGTGCACTGGCCCGCATTTTGGGAAATTAATCTTCGGACTTATGTTCGGGATCGATATGGCAAGAAAGGTATATGGTTCTATTCTCTCGATTCTTCTGATCCCCTAGCTGTGTCTGGTGCACGAATGCTTTACGGATTGCCCTACAACTATGCCCGTACGGAGGGCAGGATAAATAGGAATAAAATTTCCTTCCTTTCCCGTAGAAATTTTCCCCACCCAAAGGCTGATGCTCAATTCGAAGCGACTTTTCAATCTTCCAAGAAGAAATTATATGCCGATTCCGAACTCGACCATTTTTTATTGGAAAGATATCGATTTTGGTCGCGTAGGAAAATTTCTCATACTTCTTTTTCTGCACAGGTTAAACATAATCCCTATCAAGCTGTGTTGACAAACCATGCAAAATACAAAGGTGCCCTTTTTAGTTCACAGGGATTTTCTGAGCCGGTTGATGGTCCCGCAAGAGGACATTACTGTAAAGGATTTTCAGTTCAGGCGTCTGCCCCGTCCTGGGCATTTTCAATAGCGGGCCAGGCAAACCAAAGATAAGTCGAATTATCCATTCTATGGCATCCAAAAAGCGAATCTTTTCGCAATTCGGCCAAGGTGGAGTGTGTGTGAGCACGAGTCATAGATTCTTCAATCAGTTGCCAAAGGACTTGATCATTTTGTAACGAGGCATTCGGATGTTTAATTCCATTTACTATGTCATTAAGCTCGTTGTGTTCATCCTTTTTCATTTCAGCGGTGGCAATTGCAAGTGTACAATTGGGTACAGCATCCTTAATGAGTTCCAAGTGAAATTCTCCATTCGATGATCGCGGTGCTAACAGGTTGGCTAGGCAGTACATATTTGCATCGTATTCAGCGAATTCAACACAACGCTCTGTGACCGGCCCGTCAAAAAAATGTCCGCAGCGGACTTTGCCTTTAGATGAAAAATAGGCGTGCTCCGCTCCCCACCATTTTGTTTGAAGCAAACCAGCACCGTGAAGGCGTAATTTCTCATCATCAACCAATCGTTCCGGGTCGATATCGCCAAAAGAAGCCCGCATGATTTTGAGTTGATCTCGGCAAAGATAAAATAAACGCCTTACATCCCCCATGGAAAAGGAATCTCCATTCAGACGGTCTGAGAAAAAACTGAGGGAAGGCATCGAAGAATAAAGCGTACGATGAACCGATTGAGTTACTGTACCTCCTTCTTCGAGCGGTTGAGTAAGTAAAGAATCAACTGACTGAGTAAACGAAGGCATACCCTTGAGTGTGGATTGTAATGCGGACATATCTCCCCCAGCTGCATTGGAATCACCCGCAACCAATGGACTGAGGGTGATCAGATCATTGTACAATCGATTAAGCTCGTCCTGCATTCTGGCATTTTCGACATCTTTCAAAGAGGCACTCCCGCCACCGCCAACATACCGCTCGGATGGGCTGGCAAAATTTTTACGGAGAATCTCTATCGGTTGGGAGTCCAGAAAAGGGTCAAAGTTTAACTTGGGTTGACAATTTTCCAAAATTCTTTGCTTCACTTCTTGCCCCAATGATTTTGGCTTGGAGGAGAGGGCAAGGTTGGCACAGTCTTCCTGCGCATGGGCAAGGGAAGTACGGGCATCTTCATTTTCTTCCAACATCGCCTCGAAAAGAAGAGATTCTTCTTTAGGGAGAACTCCGAGAGTATAATCTAGGGCTTTTTGATCGAGCGTTTCCAAGGTATTAAATAATGTTATTAATAAAGGAGGTGTTTTTCAAATTATTCAAGAATTCGCTCCATGCAAAAGGAAATTATGGGTTAAACAAGATGGTCTTTTTACTTTCATATTCGGAGGGTGGATAAGGAATTTCTCAGTTTTTCAATTCCAAGCCGCGTTCGTGATTTTACCGTGCCCAGTGAAATATTCAGATGATCGGAAATTTCTTGCTGATTCATTCCCTTAAAATAACTCAATTCTAAGACTTCACGCTGTTCATTGGGAAGACGAGAAAATGCTCGGTTTAGGTGTTCCCGTTCATCCGATGCGGTAGCCTGTTCTGCTCCGTCCCGATCCTGTTGATCCGGGCGTGACTGGAGAATTTCATCCGTTTCTCCCCGATCCAGTCTCCTCTTTCTCGAACGATACCGGTCAATACTACGGTTTCTTGTCAATACCAGTAACCAGCTGCTGAATTTTCCTTTTTTTGGGGAATATGCATCCGGTTTTTTCCACAAAAACGAAAAAATATCCTGAATAACTTCCTCCGCTTCCCATCGGTCCGACAAAATTTCCAAAGATAAAGAGAACATTGCTCCACCAAAACCATCATACAATTCTTCGAAAGCCGCTACATCGGCTTTCTGAATTCTAGACCAAATTTCATTTTCTACTTTGAACATAAGTTATTTGCAGAGGATTGAATTAATGTCCATCTAGCGTATTCACCGCAATAGATTTTTTATTCTTTCCAAACATATGAAAAAAACAGGTCTTGCTTATGAGCCCTGCTTTACAAGAAATTTAATCTTATTCAAATAAAAGACACCGAAAAATAGAATTTAATCATCTTCGATTTGATGGGCTTTTAAATCTTCAAGATTTACAATATCCAGAGCGGATTCTTCGCATGCGGACAATCGAACTTTGGGCGGCACGCCGGCTTCCAAAGCTTCCTGCCATCTTGCCGCACAGAGGCACCAGCAGTCACCATCATTGAGTCCGGGGAAATTATACTCCGGCATCGGTGTGCTTAAATCATTCCCCATCGATTTACTGAAAGCTAAAAAAGAATCGGTCATCTGGGCGCAAATCACATGCCTACCCCCGTCATTTTCATCCGTTTCACAGGAACCATTTCGATACCAGCCGGTATTTAGCTGGGTGCAGCAGGGTTGTAAGGGTTCGCCCAGTACATTTTTTGGGCCTTTGGGTTCAATCGGTGCGATCATACTTAACAAACAACGGGATTATCCATCTATCACAAGCAAGAAATGATTGATGTGGAACAAAATTTGTGAAAAATTCTGCAATTCTTAGAGGTTAATTTTATTCAACATAAACTTTCATCACACAAGGCTCACTTCTTCACCGTTATGATTCTTGGCAAGACTCTTGACCTTTCACAAGGAAGTATTTGGATCGGGAGATGAAAGCTACACTAATTGCTCTATTTGTCGCCCTGCTCTTGTTTGGGTGTGGGCGTGACCGGTTGGTTGACTATTACGACAACGGGCAGAAGAAGTGGGAACGCCATTGGAAAGGCCAGAATTTGGATGGGCCTGTTACTTGGTGGTACGAGAACGGGCAGAAACGCCAGCAGATAAACTACAAGAACGGTAAGAAG